>Ga0078972_1013150_pt1 | contig 13825 bp, 11 predicted proteins | sample YelNatPaOPGAMG01_FD_67568 | JGI IMG/M metagenome (GOLD analysis project Ga0078972, IMG submission 67568) | Hot spring thermophilic microbial communities from Obsidian Pool, Yellowstone National Park, USA - OP-RAMG-01 (SPADES assembly) (version 2) | ecosystem: Environmental > Aquatic > Thermal...
GGGGTGGTCGCTCAAAGATGCATCGGGAAAAACGTATGCGTTTACAACCGAATCCGTGCCTGCGCGCGGATTTTTAGTTTTGCCGTACCGCACAACAAAAATCTCTCTCAATAATTCCGGCGATACGATTTTTCTCTACGATGGTTCCGGCGCGCTGGTTGATTCGTTTGCGTACGCGCAGACAATGAAAGACGATGTCGCTCTGGCGCGGACCGCGTCGGGGAGTATCGCGGCAACAACACAACCCACGCCGGGGAAAGAAAATATTATCGTGGTCGCGGCGCCAAAACAGAAAGCGTCTCTGTCGGCATCGTCGTCTTCGGGCGGTATTCTCTCCGAGAGTGTCGCGTCGTCTTCGGGGGATGACAATGCGCCGATTACGCAGATGGTTATTGATGACGGAACATCGGTGTTTTCGGTGGTAGGGTTGGCGGCGCTGGTCGGAATAATTTGCGCTGGCGTGATAGTGTTTCTTTATCGGAAACTTTTTGAAGAGAATGGCGCGTTTTGAATTGGTTGCTTTTTGGCGCGGCTGCTGTTTGGTTGAGTGCTGCTCATTGAATATTTTTTAATGTATAACCTTTATGCCACGATCGTGGCATAAAGGTTATACACAGATTAAAAAATAGCAAATTATGTTGTTTGTTTGGTGTGGAATTTGTGATCCCGCTGTTATTTGCTGGTTGTTGTCGTGTGGTATACTCGTGGCGTTTTTGAATTGGTTTTATTCATGGCGGTACGTAAACCATTGGCATAAATCGAGATGAGTTTTGTTGGCGCCGTTGGATATGGGGCGATGGCGGCAGAAGTCTGTTGCGGGGTTGACCTTGTCGGTAGAACGCCCGCTAATGCCGCAGGCATTAGCTGAACGGCTTTGCCGCCGGGCGTTTCACTGCGGGGTTGACAATTATATTTTCTTTGCTATACTCCACCCACGATGTTGAATTCAAAGATACCCATGAGCGGACGGTGACGATACGCAATGGCGTGTCGCCTTCCATCCGCCTGCTCGGCGGATTTTTTATGCCTCGGGCATGGGAGCCGAAACGACCGATCGTTGACAAGTGAAGAGCAAAAAATCAAGCGAAAAATGTTATCCAAAAAAGATAACGTTCAACGCAGGTATAACCCTTTGGAAACGACGTTTCTGAAGGGTAGTCGTAAGCTTAAAAAAATAGTGTTTACTCAAGGGCGTATGGTGGATGCCTTGACACCAAATGGCGATGAAGGACGTAGCGTAACTGCGATAAGCTTCGGGGAGGTGTGTAGCAACCTGTGATCCGGAGATGTCCGAATGGGGAAACCCCATTGCGTAACCCGCAATGACCCAGCTTCACTTTTGGTCTTGATCATGTCATGATTTCGGCATGCGAGTGGTATATGTTTTGCAACACTCGGTGACCGGGACGATATACATAGGTCAGACCGCCAATCTGGCACGACGGTTGGCGTCTCATAATAGCAACGAGAACAAATCAACGCGCAGGAGAGATGGTACATGGGTGTTGGTATATGCGGAAGCATATCGAAGCACCGCTGATGCTCTCGTAAGAGAGGCGCGGCTAAAATACCACGGTAGCGCCAAGCGCGAGTTAAAAAAAAGAATTTGTCATTGTTTTATTGAGACCAAAAGTGAGGCTGGGGGCGAACCTGCTGAAGTGAAACATCTCAGTAAGCAGAGGAAAAGAGAACGAATGTTATTCCCTGAGTAGCGGCGAGCGAAAAGGGAATCAGCCCAAACCAGTTCGGATGTCGGACTTCGGATGTCAGATTTCAGATTTTTTTCTGATCTCTGATGTCTGAACTCCGATGTCTGATCTGGGGTTGTAAGGTATGTGCGCTACTTTGCTCTTCGCCAAGCATTTATGCTTAAGTGTTTGGCGAAAAGTAGAGAAAGGAAAGGTTACAAATTCTTTCGTTAGCCAAATCCGCTGGAACGCGGAACCGCAGAGGGCGAACGTCCCGTAGGCGAAAACGAAAGAACCTTTTAGCATGTATTCTTGAGTACTTCGAGAAACGAATGTCTCGGAGGAATCTTCCCGCACTATCGGGAAAGGCTAAATACATTTGGTGATCGATAGCGAACTAGTACCGTGAGGGAAAGGTGAAAAGCAGGCCGACAAGGCCGATGAAATAGAACCTGAAACCATACGTCTACAAGGAACGGAAGTCCGCAAGGACAACCGTGTGCCTATTGAAGAATGAGCCAACGAGTTTATATATATCCCTTGTCTAAGTTCTACGGAACGGAGGCGGAGCGAAAGCGAGTCTTAAAAGGGCGACAATGGGGGTGTGTATAAGACCCGAAGCCAGGTGAGCTTGCCTTGAGCAGGGTGAACTCTCGAGAAATCGTGAGGGAGGCCCGAACCGGTTGGTTGTGCAAAACCTTCGGATGACTTGAGGTAGGGAGTGAAAAGCTAATCGAACCTGGTAATAGCTGGTTCTCTCCGAAATAGCTTTCGGGCTAGCGTCCGGGATTAACGTACGAGGGGTAGAGCAACTGGTTGAGAAGTAAAGGGGGAAACCCCGCCTTCTCAGTCAAACTCCGAATACTCGTGCGAATCGCCCGGGCAGTCAGAATGTGGGGGCTAAGCTCCATGTTCGCGAGGGGAACAGCCCAGATCATCATCTAAGGCCCCTAAATGTATGCTCAGTGTAAAAGGTGGTAGCCTGCCAGAGACAGGTAGGAGGTTGGCTTAGAGGTAGCCATCCTTTAAAGAGTGTGTAACAACTCACTACTAGACGGCCGACTGCGCCGAAAATTTACCGGGGCTAAGCATACTGCCGAAGATATGGGTTTGTGGGCTTCATCGAGGATTTATAGTTCTTTATTATTAGAAATTTTTGAGATTTTTCTTCTTATGTTTGTTCTTATGGCGTGTGGGCCTTGGGATCCTTCTCCCCATCAATGGACTTCCTAGGGGTCCGATGCGGAACGATTCCGTCTGGCTTAACACGCCACCAAATATAAGAGGAGGCACTGGGCAAGAAGCCATGTTTCTTGCCTCCTCAATGAAGTCCACAAGCGGTAGGAGAGCATTCGTAGCGCGCTGAAGCGGGATCCGCGAGGACCCGTGGAGTACTACGAAGGGAGAATGTTGGCATGAGTAACCACAATGCTGATGAGAATTCAGCACCCCAAAAATCCAAGGTTTCCTCCGCAATGGAAGTCAACGGAGGGTTAGGCGGCCCTAAGGCGATGGCGAAAGCCGCAGCTGATGGACAGTTGGTTAATATTCCAACCCGCCCGCATCGTTCGATGGAGTGACGAGGTGTAGTATGGAAAGTGTCTCAGTGGTTTGGCATCCGTGGCATAGGGATCTTTCGTAGGTAAATCCGCGAAGGTGCTTTCAATGGCAAATCCGAGTGCAGCGGCGATGTCTGCCTTTGGCAGGTAAAGTTTTCAAAGCACATCTCCGAGAAAAACTTCTAAGGTTAACGTTGTGGGCTCCGTACCGTAAACCGACACTGGTGGGTGAGGCGAGAAGCCTCAGGGGAACGAGTGAATCATCCTTAAGGAACTCGGCAAAAAAGCGACCGTAACTTCGGGATAAGGTCTTCCGCCCTCGGGCGGACGCAGCGAAAGTCTCTCGGGTGACTGTTTACTAAAGACACAGCTCCCTGCAAACTCGTAAGAGGACGTATAGGGGGTGACGCCTGACCGATGCGAGAAGGTTAACGGTGCCGGTCGTGCCGCAAGGTACGGCTGAGTGCCCGAAGCCCTCGTCAATGTCAGCGGTAACTATAACCGTTCTAAGGTCGTCCGCATCTTGGCGACAAGGTGCTGACGAGGATTGGAACGATTATAGATTTAGTAAACAAAGAAAGCGCAGCCCATTCTTAAAAAAAGAATGTCCTTTAATCGGCTATATGCTGGAATATCTGGTGTATCCGACGCTACTATGGTATAATGCGTCCATATTTTATCGGACCGACTATGCCACGTAACAATGCGATCGGTGCAGACAACCAGCAGGAAAGACTACAGATTGCCAGCTGGATTGTTGGTTTCACTGACGGTGAGGGATGCTTTACGGTGTCCGTCATCAGAAATGCAACAACGCGGTTTGGCAAGCAAATTTTTCCGGAATTCGTGATTACGCAAGGCGCTAAAAGTCTGGCGGCACTCAGAAAGATTGAAAAATTTTTCGGGTGTGGGAGTATCGTGTGTAATAAACGGTACGACAATCACCACGAACCATTGTATCGATACTGTGTCCGATCGGTTGACGATCTGGCGCACATCATTATTCCTTTCTTTTCGGCGCATGCTTTGCAGACAGCAAAAAGAAATGACTTTGCGGTCTTTGCTAAAGTGGTGTCGATGATGCGGCGAAAACAGCATCTGACTGAAAAAGGAAGAGAAACCATTTTGCAATTGGCTGGTTCGATGAATCGGAAAAAACAACGTATGTAGAATCCTCAGAGACTATATGCCGAAATGTCAGATACTCACTATCGGATGTCCGATAGCTGAAGTCCGACATATGATATAGTCCGACCTTCATGGCGACATGAAGAGACCAACAGAAATGGTTGGTCCACGTACTGTCCGCGTATCTCTGCGCACTATCTGCATAGATCCGCGATGGTTACGAAGTAACAATAGTGAGCGCAATTCCTTTTCGGGTAAGTTCCGAAGCGCACGAAAGGCGTAACGACCTGAGAACTGTCTCAAGGATGAGCTCGGTGAAAATGCGATTCCCGTGAAGACGCGGGATACCTGTAGCGGGACGAAAAGACCCCAGGAGCTTTACTGTAGCTTGATATTGATTGTAGGGCTTGGATGCGTAGCGTAGTGGGGAGCCTTTGAGGCCATGTTTTCGGATGTGGCGGAGGCAACAATGAAACACCCATCTTCTTTGCTTTACTGTCTAACCTCGACGGCAAAAACGGCGGGGGACAGTGTCTGGCGGGCAGTTTTAATGGGGCGTTATCCTCCTAAAAAGTAACGGAGGAGTTTAAAGGTCAGCTTAGTCCGGATGGAAATCGGACCGAATGTGTAAAGGCACACGCTGGCTTGACGGCAAGACAGGCATGTCGCGCCGACGCGAAAGCGGAACTTAGTGACCCGACGGTAATGATGCGGAACATTTATTGATTCGTATTACTTCATAGGAAGGCCGGAGACAACGGATAAAAGCTACCCTGGGGATAACAGGCTGGTGAGATCTGAGAGTCCATATCGACGATCTCGCTCGGCACCTCGATGTCGGCTCACCCTAGCGCGGGGCTGGAGAAGGTCCCAAGCGTTTGGCTGTTCGCCAATTAAAAGGGTACGCGAGCTGGGTTTAGACCGTCGTGAGACAGGTTGGTCTCTATCTGCTACAGGCGTTGACGCTTGAGGGAGGTTGATCCTAGTACGAGAGGACCGGATTGAACGAACCTCTGGTCTACCAGCTTTGGTACCAACTGAAGCGCTGGGTAGCTATGTTCGGCAGGGATAAGCGCTGAAAGCATCTAAGCACGAAGCCCTTCCCAAGATGAGGCGTCTTAGGACCCTGGAAGATGACCAGGTTGATAGGCGTTAGGTGTACGCACCGCAAGGTGTTTAGCCGAGACGTACTAATAGTCCATTCAAACATTATTTTTTTGAGCACTACACTACCCCTCAGAGGCGTGGTGTGCCCAGAAAAGGTTTTTTGCTCTTCTGCCATCGTAAGAAATACGAGGCATTGCACTTGCTGGTGATTTACTCGAACGTGCCCCACCTCTTCCCATTCCGAACAGAGAAGTGAAATCGTTCGAGCCCGATGATACTCATTCATGTGGGGAAAGTAGGGTTTGCCAGCATATGCAATGCCTCGTTTTTTATTTCACCAGTCCGCCTCTGGGCGGACGGGGAAGCGTCTGCCTACGGGCGGACGCTTTGCTTTTGCGAGTCATAGTCCGTATAATATAGCGAGAGCTCTTGTTGCTTTTTTGGGATGCGTTTTTCATTTTGATTTTGTATATTTAAATCGTGTATTTTTAACGTGCGTTTACTCAAGCAATTAATATACGGGATAGGTTTCTTAGTGATTCTTTTCCTCATTGGCTGGGGAATCAAAGCACTATTTTTTGCCGCGCCGCCGTCGTGCTTTGACGGCATCCAAAACCAAGGAGAGACCGGCGTTGATTGCGGCGGACCGTGCGTGTCCTGTGATATCAAAAATGCGCAGCCGATTGCGGTCCATTATGTCAAAGTGTTTAAAGCCGCTGGCGGGCTTGGGGTGGTCGCCGAGATACAAAATCCAAACACAACACTTGGGGCTACTGATGTTGCATACTCCGTTGCGCTTATTAACGCGTTAGGAGCGATCCAGCAGACCATCAGCGGAAACACGTTTATATATCCCGGAGAGATTAAATATATTATCGAACCATACGTGGCGCAGGATCCGGCGCAAATCACGCAGGCGCAAATTTCCATACCGACATCAACTATTGCGTGGGTAAGCGCCGACCAGTTCTCTAAGCCGCAGATTGATGTTCAAAACATAACAACCGGCATGAACCCGACTATGCAGGTGACGGGGCGGCTGGCAAATCAAACGGCGTATGACTTTCCCGCGCCAATTGTTGATGCGTTGGTGTACAATAAAAACGGAGACGTCCTTGCCGCATCGCAGGTGACTCTGGGGGACCTTCCTGCTTTTGGCAATGAATCATTCATGGTTCCCTTTGCTCCCGATCTAACGCTCTACGTCCCGCCGCAAGCGCCGCAAATCCCCTCGTTTCCACGAAACTTAACTGTGAGTATGAGCGGCGATGATGTGATGGCCTTGCAGCAGGTTTTGGCCGAACAGGGGTTGCTTTCGCGCTCGCCGACGGGCTACTATGACGCGGAAACCGCCCAGGCGGTCAAACGGCTCCAGGGGCAGCTTAAGGTGAAACAAACCGGAGCGCTTGACGAGCCAACGCGCGCTGCGCTGATGGCGTTTTTGCAGGCGCAGGTTCCTTACGTGCCACAAGATACGCAATTAGGGGCAGTTGATCCGACGCGCACGCGGGTGTTTGTTGAAGCAAAACAATAACAAAAATATATGGCACAAGAAGAGACATTAAAACGGGATGCGGAAGCGGGGGCGCCCCCGCGCGTGGCGGTGTGGATGATAGAGGACCGCGAAGATATGTCGTACGTGGTGCGGCTGATGATTGAAGTTTCGTTTCCGGATGTCGTGATCAAAGAATTCAGGAATGGCGAGGCGGCGGTGGCAACATTGCACGCGGGCGCGGCGGCGGTTCCCGCAATTATTACGGTTGATGGCGATCTGGGAAAAAATCAAAAGCTCGGCCCGCAGGTTATTGAAGAGTTGGGCGCCGAATTGCATGCGCGCAAAGCGTCGGTGCGTTTTGTGGCGATGAGTGGCGTTGACGAGCTTAATGAAGCCATGCGTGCGGCCGCTGAGAAAGTCGGTCAGCCGATCGAAGTCTTGGGCAAGGGGCCCGAGGCCAATGCCAAACTCCTGGCGCTTATAGAAGAGGTGCAGAAAGGAGTGGTCGAAAATAAAATAACAAAGTAAATTCCATGCTTAGAAATTCATTTGAACACTTTTTGGAGGAAGAAAACAACACCGATGGTGACCAGGCCAGGAGGAGAGAGCGCATTTCTATTCTTATTTGGATTATTGATGACAACGAACAATTTGCCAGAGCGTTATCCTCCGTACTCGGAGAGTTTCGTATTCAGGTTTTTTCCGATGGTGAATCGGCGATAGCGGCGGCGAGCGCTATTCATTCTGAGGGATCGACTCCGGCGGCTATTCTGGTTGATGGTGATTTGGGTGAAGATAAATTGACCGGTCCGGATATCATCAAGGCATTGTGTGGTTTGGGTATCGGCACGGAAACAAAGACAACGTTTATAACATTGAGCAGTGACCCAGGGGCGAACAGTGCCATGGAAAAGGAAGCGCGTGTAAACGGCGCGCCAGTAGTGGTATACGAAAAGGGAGGGGATTTGAGGAAACTTAAAGAAATTTTGAGTGGCGTATAAATGTGTCACGCGCAAGCCGTCTTTCCCTTTTTAAATAAAAAAGTATAGGATAACCCTACGAACATATCCGCTGTTGAAAAATTATTAGTTTTAGCGTTTAATAGAAAGAGAGCTCTGATACGCTCTCTTTTTATTTAATCCGCTACGACAGATATGCCGGGGCAGGTCTATGCCTTTGTGATGCGTCTTGGGTGTGAGTAGAGACATATTCCGCGCCTCTTTCGGGGAATCCATTTTAATTTTTGACATTTCCATTTTACCTTTTTGATCATGCATCAAGATTTTCTTAAACCGTACGACCATAACGCCGTTGAAAACGATATCTATGCCGCGTGGGAAAAGAGTGGCTATTTTGCGCCGCAAATGGACGTGGATAAAAAAACCGGCACGAATCAGCGTCTTAACCAGCAAGAATCCGCGTATTGCATCATTATGCCCCCGCCCAATGCCAACGGGTCTTTGCATGTGGGGCATGCGGTGATGATTGCGGTGGAGGATATTCTCATTCGCTATTGGCGTTTGCGCGGGAAGAACGTGCTTTGGCTTCCGGGTGCCGATCATGCGGGGTTTGAAACGCAGGTGGTGTTTGAAAAGAAATTGGAGAAAGAGGGCACGAGCCGGTTTGAAATTCTCAACCAAGAGGGCGGACGCGAAAAGTTTTACCAGATGGTTTGGAATTTTACCCAGGCGCACAAATCGGGGATGGAAAGCCAGGTGCGGCGTTTGGGCGCGTCCTGCGATTGGAGCAAGGAATTGTTTACGCTCGATCCGCGGATCGTCGCCATTGTTTACGGGACGTTTAAGAAATTATATGACGATGGGCTGGTGTATCGAGACAAGCGGATTGTTAACTTTTGTGTCAAGCATCAGACGTCACTTTCCGACCTTGAGGTGGCGTGGGAGGATCGCACGGACGCACTCTATCATGTGCGTTACGCGCTGGCCGACAATGGCGCGCGGTATATTACCATCGCCACGACACGTCCCGAGACGATCCCGGGAGATACGGCGGTGGCGGTCAATCCGACCGATGCGCGGTATAACAATTTTGTCGGCAAGGAAGTGATCGAGCCGATTACCGGACGGCGCATCCCTATTATCGCCGACGAAGCGGTTGACGTAACATTTGGGACGGGCGCACTCAAAATTACTCCCGCGCACGATGCGGTGGACTTTGAAGTGGGCAAGCGGCACCATCTTGAGACGCGCCAAACGATCGATGCTAATGGACGTTTCAACGATTTAGCAGGTCCATTTGCGGGGATGAAAGTTCCCGAAGCGCGTCAAAAAGCCGCGGAAATACTTGCTCAAAATGGTGCTCTTGAAAAAACCGAACCGTACCAACACCAAGTGGGTGTGTGTTATAAATGCCGGAATATTGTCGAGCCGATGATTTTGCCGCAATGGTTTGTGGATCTGACAAAAAAAGGAAAAGAAAAAATAGTCGCGCCGGTCATTGATGCGGTCAAAAGTGGCACAACAAAAATCACGCCGGACTTCCAGGAAAAAATATTTTTCCACTGGATGGAAAATATTCACGACTGGAATATTTCTCGCCAGATTACGTGGGGGATTCCCATTCCGGTGTGGTACTGCCAGGACTGCGGCAAAGAAACGGTGCATATCGCCGATGGTGCGCCGGCAGGATGCGCGGCTTGCGGGAGCAAAAATCTAAAAAAAGACACTGACGTTTTTGACACGTGGTTTTCGTCGGGGCAGTGGCCATTCGCCGCTTTGCTGGCGCAAAACGGCTCAAAGGCAAATAGCAAAAATCAAAATGCAAAAATAACCGGGACCAAGGAAGAAGAAATTGATTATTTCAAAACATTCTATCCTACCGCGATGATGGAAACGGGGTATGATATTCTGTTTTTCTGGGTAGCGCGCATGATGATGCTGGGGTTGTATGTGACCGGGCAGGTGCCATTCAAAGACGTGTATTTGCACGGGCTTGTTCGAGACAAGGACAAACAGAAAATGTCAAAGTCAAAGGGAAATGTCGTCGATCCGCTGGGCGTGGTGGAACAATACGGCGCCGACGCGTTGCGCATGGCGTTAATTGTCGGCAATTCTCCCGGACAGGATGTGACATACGATGAAAATAAAGTGCGTGGCTATCGCAATTTTTCAAACAAACTCTGGAACATCGCGCGGTTTGTCATCGCACAGATTGATGCGGATAGTGCGCAGATTAACGCGGATGATATCAAGCTAACGTCCGACGATCAGGAACGTGTTGCGGCATTTAAGAAAACGAAGATGGAAGTTGCCGACAACATAGAAAAACTTCGCTTCTCGCAAGCGGCAGAGACCGCATATCACTATGTTTGGCACACATTTGCCGATGTGGTGATTGAAGAAGAAAAAAAGATTCTTGCCGACGCAACCGCGTCCGAAAAGCAAAAGCAATCGGCCCGGGCGACGCTGGCATATATTCTGCGTGGGTCGTTGGTGATGCTGCATCCGTTCATGCCGTTTGTGACTGAGGCCATCTATCAGCGTTTGCCCGCTAAAAATAAGGAGTTTTTGATGGTGGAATCATGGAATTAAAAGACAAAAAAGTTCTTTTGGTTGGTCTGGGACAGTTGGGGGGCGGGATTGCAGCCGCCAAATTTTTGGTTGGGGAAGGTGCCATACTGACCGTTACCGACGCCAAAAGCGAAAAAGATTTAGCGCGGTCGGTGCGGCAGCTGCGCGGACTGCCGATCGTTTTCCATTTGGGAAACCACGATGAAAAAGATTTTTTGCATAGCGATGTGGTGGTTTTTAATCCGGCGGTGAGTGTTTTTTCTCCGTGGGCGAAGTTTGCGCAGAAACATCACCTTCGTTTTTACAATGACTACACGCTTTTTTGCAATCTGCTTATGGAACGGAAGACGATGCCCGCCGCTGGTTTTGTCGGTGTGACGGGAACGCGGGGGAAAACCACGGTAACGACGTGGATTGCGCATTTTGCACAACCGGCGGTGGTTGGGGGGAATATGCCCACCGCCGGACTTCTGAAAATTATTCCGCGTGTCAAACGCAACAAAAATCTTGTCTTAGAGCTCTCGTCATATCAGCTGGAATATGCTGACACGCAAACACCCTGGCCGCATGTGGCGGTTATCACCAATATCTCTCCCGATCACCTGAACCGGTATGGGGACATGAAAACGTATGCGGGCATTAAGGCAAAAATCTTTGCCGGACAAACAAAAAACGATTTTCTGATACTCAACGCACGGGACTCGTGGACGCCATTTTTTCTCAAACAGAAACCGAAGGGCGCCGTGTATTATTTTTCGTCTTCTCCGCTTGGAAAAAAACAAAACGGTGTGTGCGTGAAAGAAAACAGCGTGTGGTTTTTTGAAAACGGGCATGGAGAAAAAATCTGCGCCGTACCCGCAGGTTTTAGCCGCCACCAAAAAGAAAATCTCTGTGCGGCAATGCTGGCGGCGCGTTTGTACGGCGTGCCGTGGGGAAAAATTATCGCGCGCATTCCAACGCTTCCCTCGGTGCCGTTTCGCCAGGAGGTTATTTTTGACAATGGAAAACTTTTGATAGTTAACGATTCGGCATCTACCAGTCCGGAAGGGACGATCGCGGCTATAGAACGATTTTTGCAAGGAAATAAGCCATTTTTCTTGATTTGCGGGGGCACGGACAAACAGCTGGACTTTACTTCTTTGGCGCGGGTTATCAAAAAGAATCTTTTGCCCGATCGTGTGCTGTTTTTGGAAGGGAGCGCGACGGTCAAGCTGATGCGCGCATTGCGGCGCGCGCGGTATTTTTCAAAGAAAACGCCTCGGGTTTATGCATCACTTGATGAAATGATGCGCTCATTGCAAAGTGTGCGAAATGGGAGTATCGTGTTTTCTCCGGGCGCGGCGAGTTTTGAGAAGTTTCAGAATGAATTTGACCGCGGGAAGCGTTTTACTCGGTTGGCGCGGCGATATCTGGCGGCAAAAAAACAAAAATGATTCTAGCAACTCATGCAATAGTCGGCGCGGCGGTCGCCCGTTTGTTTCCTCACTATCCCATTATTGGTTTTTTGGCGGCGTTTGCATCTCATTATGTTCTGGATGCTATCCCACACTGGAACTATCATCTTCGCTCATTCCGTTCAACGGAAACAACCCATGGGCGTCCGGACATGGCGTGGGGGCGGGATTTTCTTATCGATCTTTCAAGAATAGCGTTTGACGGGATACTGGGTGTTGGATTGGCGTTTCTCCTCTTCCGCCCGCAGTCGTGGCACGATGCGTTTATAACCTTGCTGGGCATTGCCGGCGGTGTGCTTCCCGATGCGTTGCAATTCTTGTACTGGAAGTTAGGCGGAAAACCTCTGGGATGGCTGCAGCGAATTCATCATGCCGTGCATTTTAAAGAGGACATAGAAAATCCTATCGTTGGCGCATCGTTGCAAGTCGGCTTAGTTGCTTTGCTTTTTGAGATTGTCCGTGTAGTGTTTTGATGATTTTGGCCGCGGTGATGAGTAGCACAGCGCTGTTTTTTTTGTTATGATGCGATAACTATGCAGGGAGCGATTATAGTATTGGAAATCATTTTGGCGTTTCTCCCGGGGCTCGTATGGCTTTTTTTCTTCTTGCAGGAAGACATTAACCACGATCCCAAGCGGATGATCGCCAAGGTGTTTTTTGCGGGTATGCTCTCAGCGATTGCGGCGCTTTTCATTGAGATGATGTCTCATAATTGGCTTGCGGCCGTGACGTTGACGCTTCCGCGAATCATCGAAGACAACGTGGGTATTTTTGTTGGATTCGCATTTATTGAGGAGTTGATGAAGTTTATTTTTGTCTATGCAATCGTGCGCAGAAGTCGATATTTTGATGAGCCGTTGGATGCTATGATTTATCTGGTGACGGGCGCGCTGGGATTTGCCACCGCCGAAAATTTGTTTCTTGTTTTTTCGTCACAGAATATTCAGGATGCATTTGCTGTTATTGTTCTTCGTTTTATCGGCGCTACGTTATTACACGCGCTGGCATCCGGCGTGATGGGGCACCATTGGGCGCTGGGAATTAAATATAAGCTTGAGGGGCGGGCAATCCTGGTTGGATTGGCGTTTGCCACCAGCATTCACGCGATATTTAATTATTTTATCTTTAAATACAACGATGTGCTGGTCTATCCGACCGCATTCCTTTTCCTTATGGGCTTTTTTGTTCTGTATGATTTTGAGGAGCTAAAAAAGATCGAAGAAGTCGCGGGGCCGCTCCCAATTAATTCGCCGCCCGCACAATAGCGATTGCGCGCATAGGGCTACATGCGGTGCGTTGCACTTGCTCGTCGAGTGATGTATACTTATACCATGGCTGATTCAAATAAAGATTTTTTTGAACGATTAGCGGGGGTCGAAGCGGATAACGCCGCGGTGGAAGCGGCGGTGTATCGCGAAGAAGAGTCCGAGGAAGCATCGGCTCAGTTGGTCCGCGCGCAAGCTGATGATGCTCCTCCGGCGGAGATTGAGCCGAGTATTGTCGATACCGGCGATGCTCAGGACTTGCTTGGCGACGACTTTGAAGATGCTGAGGGGCATCTGACGATTGACGTCTATCAGAATCTGGAGAATATTACGATTGAATCGACGATTGCCGGCGTGGGGCCGGATGATATCGATATCGCCATCACGCCTGAATCGGTGGTTATTAAGGGACGGCGCGAACGGAAAGAGAAGGTGAAGAAGGGCGATTATCTGCATCAAGAGTGCTTTTGGGGAAAGTTCTCGCGCTCTATTATCCTGCCGCAGGAGATTGATCCGGACCGAGCGCACGCGTCGCTCAAAGATGGGGTTCTTAAGATTGTGTTGCCAAAAATCCATCGCGATCGGACCAAGAAAGTGAA
>Ga0078972_1013154_pt1 | contig 13821 bp, 6 predicted proteins | sample YelNatPaOPGAMG01_FD_67568 | JGI IMG/M metagenome (GOLD analysis project Ga0078972, IMG submission 67568) | Hot spring thermophilic microbial communities from Obsidian Pool, Yellowstone National Park, USA - OP-RAMG-01 (SPADES assembly) (version 2) | ecosystem: Environmental > Aquatic > Thermal...
AGGATTAGAGATAGAAGACAAAATATTATCCTTCTCCTTTAATGGTGTTAGCCTTTTTATAAGATTTAATAATTCCCTTTTTGAAGAATTAAATAGTATTATTTTAAATAATTTCTATCAAACTTTTGATTTAAAAGATTTTTCTATTGAGATAGTATCAGTGAATGACCTAAAGAAGGATGTAAATGTGGAGTTGCAAGGATAACTATGAAAAATAGAGATAAATTAATAATAAAATTTTCAGATGAATTAAGAGATTACATGGTTTAGGTATATATTACTTGCTACCCTATCTCAAATATTTAATTCTTGTTGGATGTTTAAATTTACTTATTATTTTTTTCTCTATCTGTCTTACTCTTTCCCTTGTTATTCCTAATATTTTTCCTATTTCTTCAAGGGTCTTAGGGGTTCCATCTATAAAACCAAATCTATAATATGTAATTATCTTTTCTCTTTCGGATAATGTATTTAGAATTTCGTCTACCATCTTTTTTGAAAATATTTTATCTATCTGAACTAAGAAGTCATAGGCTTCATCTGTATTGTGGAGAATATCATCTATTGTTAGTGATAAATCTTCATTTGGATCTATTAAGGGATATATGCTATTAAATTCTTCCCAGGAAAGATCTTGTAAAGGGACATCATATGGTACGAAGGTAAAATCATAATCCATAATAGATTTTAATAAATCTATGCTATATCCTGATTGCTTTGATAATTCGCTTATGGTTGGTTCTCTATTTAATTTTTCCGTAAGGGTTTTTTTACATTTTTTAATATAATTTATCTTTTCTTGAAGATGAATTGGAATACGAATTATTTCTCCTTTTTCAGCAATAGCCCTCGTAATTGATTGCTTTATCCACCAGGTAGCATAAGTTGAGAATTTATAGCCTTTTCTCCAATCAAATTTTTCAACTGCCTTTATTAGTCCTATATAGCCCTCTTGTATTAGGTCTAAGAAATCTAAACCACTTCCATTATATCTTCTTGCAATAGAATGTACTAATTTGAGATTACATAATATAATTTTTTCTTTTGCTTCTTTATCCCCTTTTTCAGCTTTTTTAAATAATTCTTTTTCTTGAATAGGTGAGAGTACTTTGTATTTAGATATCTCTTTAAAATGAAATTCTTCAAAATCTTCTTTATATTCTTTTCGTTTAAGTTTTCTTATTTTTGGTAATAAAGATTTTGTATTTTTATTGTTTTCTTCTTGATTTTCTTCTTTTAGAAAGTTATCAATTTCTTCTAATAAACTCTCTAAATATAAATCATCTTCATTCATTTTTGTTATCCAGATAGCTTTTTATGTATTCAAGACTTTACAATAAAGAAATTCCTCATCTATTTTTATAACCTTATCCTAATATCAGGTAATTCCTCTTTATATTCAGGATCCATTAAATGAAGTTGTCTTCTTATTATACCTCTTTTTTCAAGGGCAGGTTTTAGACAGAATATTTCAAATTCTTCTCGGTTTATATCGTCAACATCTTTTACATGAGGGAATAATAGTTTTAAATAAGCTGTAGCTAATTTTTTTATTGCAGTAGTATCTCTTGTATCGGCTTTAGGAGGTATTTCTAATATATCATCAACTATAGAAGAATATTCTGATCTATCTCTTAGACTATGTAAAATCTCTGTGAAATACTCTACATTTAATGCATATCCATTTATTTTTAAGTCTTCTCTAATTCTTGGAAGTCTCCATCCTTCTATAAAACCATGGAATCTATCAAATAAGGCTGATTCATGGAATGATTCTGGAAGCTCTCTAAAATACACCATGTTTATAGGATTTAAATTTTTATCTAATTGGATATTACCAAGAAGTATAAATCCTGCAGTTGATTCTCCATGGTAATTTCCTACAGTAAATTTACCATTTTCTAAATAACTTTTTAAGGCAGCTCTCATCTCTTCATCATTAGAGAATTCTATTGTTTGCACCTCATCAAAAGCAACAAAATCATATCTCGTTATATATCCAGGAAGATTTTTACTCATATCATAAAACATTTTTGCTCTTGTTACCTTTCCTCCGCTCACACACCATCCATATTTACTTAGATTATTAAAAATATATGATTTTCCTGTTCCTTTTGGAGCAAGCTCAATCATATTTAGTCTTGGTTCCACAAAGACATGTAGCCTTGATATAAATTGGAGTTTTTGTTCTAAACTATCAAAGCCATTAGGATTATATTCCATTGATCTTATCAATAAATCTACCCATTCTTCTATATCAAATTCTTTTCTTCCTTCTTTATAATATTCCAAATCTATTTCATAAGGCTTAAAGGGCTTATAATCTACTATGGCTATAAAATTTTCGTTTTCTTCCATTATATATCTTAAAGTAAATACTCCCCAGATTTCTCCACCTTTTAATTCTGGATGTTTTTCTATAATCTCTTCCATAACTTTTCCTTCGTTGTATTTAAATCCAAGATCTGGAATGGAAAATCTAAAAATACCATTTTTAATATCAGGTTCAATTATCACTCGAGTTAATATATCAATGCGTTCTTTGTTAAGCATGAGAGTGCCTTTTAATTTTTGGGCTGATTCTTTTTGTGGAATATGGCTGTCAATGAATTCTATTATTTCTTCTTTATATACTTTTCCTTCTTCGTCGGAAAATTTTTTTATAAGCCAATCTTTAATAAAGGAAGGAAGATTTTTACCACTAAATACACTATAATTTCCTTTTATTTTTAAGAGAGATTCATTTGGGAAAACCTCTTTAATCTTTTTGTCCAAATTACTTAATTCATTCATAGTAGTTCTTTTTCTTCCATGCCTCCTTTTATCGTGATTTTATGTTTTTCCTCAAAGTCTCCTATAGAGAAAGTCAATTCATAAACTCCAGCTTTTTTAAGTTTATTTAAATTGATTTTATAACACTTTTCTTCTTCTGAATATATAGGTTCAAATATTTCACCTTTATATTTAATTATAATTTCTGTTTCTGGAATTGGAGTGATATTAAAAATTAGTATAGGGTTTCTTATATTTATCTCTTTATTTGTAATATTAATCATATATGGGACTTTCCTTTCTTTTGCAATTTGTTTTGAGGCGTAAATAATGGGTACTAATACTTCTTCTGGAGTTGCTCCTCCATGTATTTCAGGAGATTGAGGGAAAGAAAAAGAAGTATATTTTAATGCAATCACGTATTTTTTATCATCAGCTTCATACTGTACAACATCTTCTTTTACTTTAAGATCCGTGTTTTTTTCTAAAATTGCATACCTTATTTCACTCTCTTTTACTTTGAATTCAGGAAGTTTTTGAGCTTGAAATTTCTTATTAGCAAAGGCAGTAAATCCATGATCAGATAATATAACAAATTTCTCTTTTCCAATTAAAAGTATCTTTTCTATTGTTTTCTTTATTATTTCTATTTCTTGAATAAGCTTAGGGTATATATTGGAGTCTTGTTTTTCATGGATAAATTTATCAAGTTCATCTATTCGTTCGATTCCTTCAAATTTATTTCTTTCCGTAGTTGTAGGAAGATTAGCAACAGCTATATGTGCTTCTATTTTATAGCCCTTTTCTTCCAAGATTCCAGCTATTAAAGGAAGAAATTCCAATGATAAAGCATCAATCCAAAATTTATCATAGCCTTCTTCTATTTTATAATTGCTAATTTTAGTAAAATAAGAGTACCACTCAAAAAAAGTATTTTCATCTTTATTCTTTTCATTTAAAATCTCTAATAGAGGTTTTGTTGGTTGATTCTTTAATCTTGAAAGGCGATATTCTTTAAAATATTCTAAAATCCAACTTTGATCTAATTTTAAGTTTGTAATATCAACTCCTTTTGTTAAATAATAGAAAAGTTCAGGATATAATTCTTTCAGATTTTCTAACTTATCATAATTTTGTATAATCCATGCTTTTTCAAATGTGGTTGTTCCTGTTAAGTATATTATAAATTTATCGGGTGATAAATTTTTACTTTTTTGTAAAAGAAGATTATCAATCTCTGAGATTATAGGCTCTATATTATGTTTTTCCTCTATTAATAGATTTTTTAGAGTTTTCCTTCTTTCTTCTAAAATTACATTATTAGGATTTATATCATCAAAAATGAGGACATAATACTTTTTTAGAATGTCTTTTATTTCGTAACTTTCTAATGATTTTAGAACTTTTAAGGCATAGGTTTCTTTATATTCATCTTTATTTATAATGTAGTTTTTCAGGAGCCAAGAATGGAATTCATTATGTTTAAACCAAAGATTTAATAGATTTGTTACAGCTATTTTTTTAACATTTAAAAGTTCTTCTGTTAATTCATAAAAGTTAGTGAATTTTTTGTTTAGTAGTAATTCACATAATTTTTCCCAATTAGATTTCTCCTCTTCTTTGTATTCTATTGGGATATTAATATTAAGTAGATGTTTTAGATATTCTTTATAATTTTTAATTTTGTATACATTGAATGTATTATCACTTATAATATCCTTTGAATAGAGATTTAATGTTTTAGAAGTGCATACTATATTTGAATAATTGTTTAAATCTTGTTTCCATATATTTAAGAAATCCTTTGAGGTTTCAATAATAAGTGTATTGGGAAGGTCTACTTTTTCTATAAAATTAACGAAATATAGATTATTTGTTTTTATTTCTCCTTCCAAGTTCCAATAAGGTTTTATTTCTCTTCTCCTTGGATATTTATCAAAGAATATTTTTTCAAACCTATTTTTTATTCCTACTAATGGAATATATATTCTTCTTTCTAAATTATTTTCAGAGTTTTCAATATTCATAATACTGACTAAAAGGGAGTAAAAACTATCATCAGAAAGAAACTTGCAATATTCTGATACTGATAAGATGAGATAATCTTTTTGTGGATCAAGTTCATTTATCATAAATATTATATCGTTTACAGTTATCCATGCATCATAATAATATTTAAAGATATCAAGATCTGTTAATTGTAAGATTTCTATATTAAAGTTAGAGTGAATTTTATCTATAAGGCTTATTAAATCTTGATAATTATTTAACAAAATAAATCTAACAGGATATCTCCTATGAGATATACTTGATGTTTTTTTATCATTTTCAATTATTTTTAAAATTTCATCTATATTTATCATTTAAAGAAGATCCTCTAAATTAGGTATAATTTGTGGATATATATCTATAAGTTTTAATAATATGTCTCTTAAATCTTTATTTGTAGTTTTTATCTTTTGAATTATCTTTTCTTTCTTTTCATTATATAAAATACTTATAAGTATATCTTTTTCTCTTAATATATGGTTTTCCACTTTAGACTTATCCCAGAAATAATCCTCATTTCGCATTTTAATTTTAATTGCATCTATTATTTTTGATACATCTTCCTTAATGTTTAAGATGTCTTTTAGCCACTCTTTATATAAATTCTCTAATTGAGAAGATTCCCAGATTTCTTTTACTTTTTCTATGCTATTTTTTATTGTTTGATAAGTATTATTTATATCTTCTAATAAATGATTATTAGTTGTATTAGATGTAATAATGTATATTATTTTATTTACTGCTCTTTTTATATCCTCATCTTTATTTAATGAAATAGCCCAGAAGGGATAATTATAATTGGTAATTTGATATTTAATTTTTTGCTTTATATTCTCTAAGTTTTTTATATTGCTTTTATCTATGTTAAAAAGGTCAGCTAATTGTATCAGTAACTTATAAAAAGTAAGATAGTTTTTTAGATCTTTTTCTTCCCATAGATAAACTTCTTTATCTATGTTTTCTCTTAAAAAGGTTAGGAAATTGTAAATATCATCATTATTTAATGTTTTATCATTTGCTTTTAACCATTCTTGAATACCTTTTTCTGCTAAGTTAAGATTATGATATATTAAGCTTTCATTTGCTTTAAATAATTCAAGAAATTTTTTTATTTCCTCCTGATTTAGATCTTTAGGATTTCTAATGAATTCTTCTAAGAAATTTATTGTATTTTTCGCATCAGAAATATTTAAAATATAGCTTACACTCCATAAAGGATATCTTAAATTGTTATTTACATAAATCTTTATATTTTCTCTTAAATCTTGAAAGTTGTTTATGTCTTTAAAGTTAAATAGCGAACTTAATTTATTTATAAATTCGCGTTTGTATCTATTTTTCTCTATCTCTTTCTCCAAGTCCTTTAACTTTAAAAGTACATTATTTTCTTCCCACAATGCTACTTCTTCCTGCATATTCTTATGTAAGTAATCTATAATGTCTTTTATATGATTTTCTTCGACTTCTACCTCCTTTAGATGATTTAATAACCAGTTTTTAAAGCCTTCTTCAATCTTTTCTTTTTTTAGAATTAGTTTTAAATCTGTTTTTATATTCTTAAATAAATTAATAAACTTTTTAATTGTCTCTTCATTTAATTCTCTATCAACACTTCTATTTAAAAATTCAATTGTGTTAATACCAACTTTTATATGTTCATTTTGTGAAGATAAATATTTTAAACTCCAGATAGGAAGATTTACTTTTCTAATCCATTCTCTTATTCCCCATTTTGCTTTATTTAGATTTTCAGCTTCCTCTAATCCAAATAAATCTTTTAAAATTTCAGTAAGTTCTACCTCTTCTTGTGTGCCAAGTCTTACATTTAGCTTATTTTTATCTTTGCCATCCGTTAAATAATTAAATATATCTTTGATTCTATCTATCATAATTGTTGGAATTAATTTTCTACCTGTTCCTTCCTCGTAGAGTTTATTAGTATATGGTCTTAAAATAAAACCTAATAGGGCATAATGAATCATATTAGGATAAATTCCATATGGTGGCTCTCTTAGAAATTCTAATACTTCTCCTAAATTGAAGTTCTTTCCTTCTAATTCTTTCATTTTTTTCTCTACTTCTTTAAATATTTTGTAGGTTGGATGGTCTGGATCTGCATTATTATTAAATTTGAAATATTTATCAACTATATATTCACCATTTTGTGATTTCAATATTTCTAACAAAGGCTTTTCTAATTGGCTCTTTAGTTCTTGTTCTATATAATATCTGTCTTCAGCTGTTAAAAATATCTCTGCATATTTTTGTGAGTTTTTAGGTGTCCAAAGATTTTTATTTATAGTAAGCCCCTCAATATTTTCCAATCCTATATTAAATATATCCTTTGAATAATTCTTATTAATTTTGTCGTATATGGCGGTAAAATGTATCTTTTCTTCTTTATCTCTAAATAAAATCTCTACTAAGTCTTTCTCTAAGTTTTCTAACCACGATTTTATCATTGTAGAGATATATTTATCATTATTTTGGGCTTCTTCAGTGAATGAATGGTTTTGAGCTACTCTTTTTCGTGCTATATATTCTAATAATCTATCAAATTTTTCTTCGCCGAATTCTCTATAAGAGATAATAAATATGATGCTTTGAGCTTTTAGATTATCCTTAATTATTTTCTTAATGTTATGCTTAATGTTTGGCATCTCTTCTTTCTTTTTAGCAAGAAAGAGAGCAATGTTTATTTTATATGAATTAATAAAATCTTTATTTATTTTTCTTGATATTTCATTGTCAGAAAGTCCAGCCCAATATATTTGAAGATTTAGCTCCCTCAAGAGACCGTTTTTAAAGTTAGTTAATAGAGATTTTTGAGTATCATCGCTTATTAGCTTTGTTATATCCTCGTATTCTCTTTTTGCAATTTCCTTTTCTCTATTAATTTCTTCTATTGGTAAAGGAGTTTGAGATATTAGGTATAAACCATCGGGAGTTTTAGGAATAATATTATTCTTGTCAATATATTCTAAAACTTGATCTATAAATTTTTGATAATGCGTTCCTAAAAACATATCCTCTATATTTTCTTTACTTGGAGAATAAATTGTGACTTCTTCTGTAGAAGTAATGATTGAACTAATAATATTAAGGATTAGTATTCCTTTAAAAATAGCTAAATACTCTTCACCTTTATTTTTGAGAGAGTTAAAATGAATATTATATTTTGATAAGATAGCTTGCATTCTATCTTCCTGTCTTCTTTCTAAATCATCCATAAAATAATCCCAAAGTTTATCAACTGTTAAAAAATATTCATTACTCTCATCAGGATAATTCTTTATGAAGTTCTTAAATCCTTTTTCTTCGTTATATAGGAAACTAAAGATACTTCTCTCTGTAGACCCTATATACCTTGCTAAACCAACCGCAATTTGAGCTGTATATGGATGAATAGGAAATAGTTTCTTTAAAACTCTTGCAAGCTCTATATTGTTTTGGACAAGTTTCATCATTAGTTTTTGTAAGGCTAAATTTCCATTATATATGCTTTCCCTTAATTTTTCTAATTCTTCTTCGTTCTTTCTATTTATTGCCTTTGAAATTATATGGAAGGTAGTTATATTTTCCATGTAGTAGGATATATTTTTAAATCTTCCTAATACTTTTTCTTGATCTTCTTTTGCAATTTGAGTCTGTTGAGGGTGTCTATGAGATATGATGAAAAGAAATATATTTTCATTGAAGCTTTTTTCCGCAATATTTTGAAGAATACTGAGTAAAATAGAACTTACAGAAAGTTCCATAAGAGGGGTAAATTCATCCCAATAGATGCCTATATGGGTGATGCCTTGTTCTTTTAAACTTTTTAGTACTTCGCTAAGCCAATTTTCTATGTTAGGATGTGAAATTTTTAAATCTCCTAAGGCTTCTTCTGTAATTTTTATTATTTGAGGATCTCTTTGCTGTAACTTTCTCTTAAGTCCGTAAATATCACCCACGAAGCTTTTTAAGGTTTGATTTCTATCTATAATATCTTTCCAATTAACTTTTGTATCCTCTAAAGATTTTAAATATTTATCAAATTCTGTATCTACTAATACTGAAATATTAAATTTTTCTAGGGATTCTTTAACAGCTTTTTCAATTGTAAGACTAAAATCCTTAGAGGTATTTATTCCAGAAACTCCCTTTAAGGTTACTGGAAGAACTCTATTTCCTTTTCGAAAGTTTTTAAGTCTTTCTCTTAATTCAGCATTGTCAATATTTTTAATGAAATCTTCTATTTCAGAAAAATCATCCCATAAGAGATGTTTTATGACGCCTGTTGCATGACTTTTTCCTGTCCCATATGTTCCTTGTAGCCATATTGATTTTCTATTATTACTAACTTTTGATTCTAATGAACTTAGAAATTTTTCTAACACCTCTAAAAAAGATTTTGTTGGAATAAATTGTTTCCAATAGTTTTTTGGCTCTTGAGTGATATCATAAACTGGTTGGAAATATTCATGTAAGCCTATTATCTCTTCATACTTCATTTTTCCTCCCCCTATTTATTTTAGAGATATATAAGAATTGTATCTTACGTCTTTTATCTTTATGTTATATAATCTAAAACTTGAGAATAATCTTTTATATCTTCCGAAAGATAGATATTATCAAGATCTGCTATGATATCTACTCTTATTAGATCTTTATAAGATTCTTGTAAGCCTCTTAACATATTTTCTAAGGCTGGTCTTGATATTCCAAAGATAAGGTGAGGACCTCCATCTTTATTATCTTCTTTATAGAATTCAGAAACTGTTAATTTATATCTATTTTTTGCTATTGCGTATCTGTATATTGAATAAAGAATAGCTATCGGATGTATGTCATCGGTACCAATTTTTTCAATATATCTATGTCTTTCTTGCTTGTTTATTATACCTAATTTAAATTCTTGAAAATAAGAAACATTATCTAACATATTTGCAAATGATGAAATACCACTTCTTGCAGTTCTTTCTTTTACATCATAAGAAATTATAGTATTAACGAGTTCATCAATAGAGATGGATATATTCCATTTAATGTTTTGTAAGTACCATTTAACCACAGAGGAATTATAGAAAAGATTTACCCATATGATTTGATAAAACAAGGATTTGTTTATTTCAAATATTTTTTTCATTTTTGTATAAAATTCATTAGTTTTTTTCCTCTTTATATCTATTAATTCGGTATCCTTTAACCATTGAAGCATACTTTCTAATTGCCTATTTCCTAAATCATTGCTAGGTAACCAATTATCACCTTTAACAATATAATCTTCTAACCATGTAGATCTCATTCCAAAAGTCTGATATCTTCCGAAACCTTTCAATTTTTCTTCTTTTTTCATATTACCACCTAACTTAGAAATAGATTTAGCTAATAAACAACCATAATCAGTAAAATTTAAACAATTAAAACAATGGAGACATTTTAGTGAATTAATTGTAAGTTTTTTGTTAAAATTTATTGCTGATGATGTACATTCAGCCTCACATGTACCACAATGTATACAGTATGCTGTTTTGTAAAATACACGTTTTATATTGGTTAAAGATTGATTGTCTATGTTTTTAGGTAGTTTTGCGATAATAGTATAATCTGTAATTGTAGTTTGAATATTTATGATGTTTGAATTTAAATATAATTCTATCTCATAATCGTTTTGATTATTCTTAAAGACATTATATGAACCTAAAACTTTAAGCCATTCAAATAAATTTTCCTTATAATTTCTAATAACTATTTGATAATAATCATCTAAATCCATGAAATCAATTCTTGTTTTTTCTTCTTTAACTCCCTCACCACCTCCCCTTTTTTTCCAATTACCTTCTGTTATGTATCTTCTTATACTTTTTTCGTCATTTAAGCCGAGGTTTTTTACAAAATTTTGTATTATATTAATATACTCATTAGATATACTTGTATATAATTTTGTAACTAAAAATTCTGTCCAAGGAGATCCAAAGGGACATATACTACATCCAACTCTTGAAAAACCATATCTATAAGCTTTGTTGAATGGAAGTTTTCTGCTATATAGGTATAAAAATACTTCTAAAGTATTCCAAAATTGTATTACTTCTGCATTTATTTGAGTATAATGCTTTACTTCTTCTCCTATTCTCTTATATTTACTTCTTCTTGTACTCTCATCTGCTCTTACACCATCAAAAACTAATATTTTTAAATTTGGCTTTTCTGGAAAAAGGGACTTTAATAGTTTTATTTGGGGGGAAGTTTTATATACTGAGCAACACCATCTTATTAGTCTGCTTGGTGGACCAAATATCTTCCATAGGTCATAAGAATGCTTTTCATTACGAGCAACATAAAATTTTAATTTGGGATATAAACTTTGATATATTTTTTTAGTTTCTTCATAGGTTTCATAGGTAGGGGGTATTTCCATAGTTGTATCTGTAAATATAACGAAATACTCATCTGGAGGTAGGGTACGTGATACAAGATCTAATACTACTTGGGAATCTTTTCCTCCGCTAAAGGCAACTATAAATGTATCAATTTTGTCTTTGTAATTTTTGTATGTATTATTTATGAAATCAATGGCTTCTCCTTCTATGGTTTTTATTATATCTATATTTTTTTGTATCAAAAGATTAATATCTATAGGTTTTAATACAAGATCTTTACCTTTGTCAGTTATTTTTATTTTTGGTGTTTCAAAAATATTACCACCATTTACTTCAGCTATAAGTTCACCTTTATAATAATATCTCCTACCGATGCTCCATAAAAGAGGTTCTTCTGATTTTGGGTATTCCCAGTACTTATCAAAACCTAAAAGATCAAGCTCCTCAAAAAAGACAGGTCTTGGAGAAGTGATATCTTCGTGAGTAGTATCTACTAATAAAGCTATATTATTTTCTCTATCCCAGGTTACTTTATACATACTTAATAAAATTATATCACGTAAAATTAATATATACAAAAATAATGTTAACTTCTCTTTTATTTGAAATTATGTGAAATTTACGATAACTACTCCTAAAATATTGAATAGACAAGACAATGATATTTTCCTTGTTTTTTTATTTTCATATATCATCAGGACAGTATTTTTATTAAAAATCAATAAATCAACCATGCTGGTATAGATAAATCTTTTTCTAATTCATACTTAACATCACTTTCTTCAGAAATGTATTTTATGTTAATTCTTCTTGTAAGTGTGCCTTGATAATCTATGATATCTCTTCCATTTTTTTGATCAACTTTATGACCATCCCCTGTAAATTTACCTTTTATGATAGTTATTTCTCTCCATTTGTCTGTATAATTCCAGTAAAAGTTATCTTCTTCATGAAATTCAAAATAGAACTCTGCACTGTTATTATTGTAAGAACCATTAGTTATAACTTTATAATAATCTGCCCAAATTGTGTAACCTTCAAAAGGTTCTATTTTTCCATCTTTTAAGATTAAATAAAATCTTTCATAATGTGAATCTTCTTTAAATTTTGCATTCTTATCTCCAAAATTGCCTTCTGTAATTCTCCATATAGGGTAGTTCATTTCAAAGTAATAGAGGTAATCATTTATCTCATCAAAATTTGTTAATTTTGTCTTTGCATTAAAATATACATCTTTATTAGATTCATATATATAATTTTCACCCACATATACTACTACAGGACCATTTTGAACATTTTCTGGAACTTTGACTTTTATTTCTTTATCACTCCAGCTTACAATCTCAGCTTGGGTATTTCCAAGCATAACTTTACTTTTTGATGATTGATTCTTGCCAAAAGCAAAACCTTTTAGAGACAACCTTGGGAAGTAGGGAGATAACCGCTTTTATAGAGAAGGAATCGGTTATATGTTATACAGTTTGCCTTATTAAACTTTGCTTCAGGAAGGGTAAATTTCTTTCTGTCATAAGCATACGCTTTCCATGAACTCCAAATTTAATTTCATCTATGGTAGTATAAACTTCTATCTCTCTTTACTCTATTGTCAAATGAGATAAAAGGAGAAAAAGAATCAAAAAGAGACACAATGTTTTTAATTTTTTAATTATTCATAAACCCCCCTAAATAATTTAAAAATTTTTTGTTTTGGGAGATCTTTTAAAAGTGCAAAAACTCAATCCCTTTGTTAGCAGGTCTATAATTCAGACCCTCGCGGCTGGAGCGCTGAAGAGGTTGTTGCACAATTGTCTCAATCCCTTTGTTAACAGGTCTTCCATTCAGACAATATACACAAAAGAAGACTACTATGGTGTAGAAAGAATGTCTCAATCCCTTTGTTAACAGGTCTATCATTCAGACTTGAAAGAGTTGTTGTTAAGATTATACCAACACTTGCAAGGTCTCAATCCCTTTGTTAACAGGTCTATCATTCAGACCCCTGATCAGTTTATGATGGGTGTGGATATTTATTTGGAGTCTCAATCCCTTTGTTAACAGGTCTATCATTCAGACATATTAATATTAGAATACAAAATTTGTTTGTTAAAAGGTCTCAATCCCTTTGTTAACAGGTCTATCATTCAGACCCCTGATCAGTTTATGATGGGTGTGGATATTTATTTGGAGTCTCAATCCCTTTGTTAACAGGTCTATCATTCAGACATATTAATATTAGAATACAAAATTTGTTTGTTAAAAGGTCTCAATCCCTTTGTTAACAGGTCTATCATTCAGACTTGAAAAAGGGGAATGGGTCACCTTAAAGAAGACCTGTCTCAATCCCTTTGTTAACAGGTCTATCATTCAGACTCTTAAATGAGCGAATATACCACAACGGTGCGCAAGCGGGTCTCAATCCCTTTGTTAACAGGTCTATCATTCAGACGGTATGTATTTTCAAGGCAAGATATTTATCCTTGTATGTCTCAATCCCTTTGTTAACAGGTCTATCATTCAGACTCCCTATTTGTTTGAAAAAGTAGAAGAGGGGGCGGAAGGAGTCTCAATCCCTTTGTTAACAGGTCTATCATTCAGACACTCCAAAACAAGCTCCAAAAGAACCGAAAGAACCGAA
>Ga0078972_1013155_pt1 | contig 13818 bp, 14 predicted proteins | sample YelNatPaOPGAMG01_FD_67568 | JGI IMG/M metagenome (GOLD analysis project Ga0078972, IMG submission 67568) | Hot spring thermophilic microbial communities from Obsidian Pool, Yellowstone National Park, USA - OP-RAMG-01 (SPADES assembly) (version 2) | ecosystem: Environmental > Aquatic > Thermal...
AAGAACTGGAAAAAGAGAGGGATTACTGGCGTAATCTTGCCTTAAAGCTTCAAGAGCAAGTTCGGGATCTTGAGCGGCTGGCATTGCCAGCTCCCCGTGAACAACGTCCGTGGTGGGCGCGATGGATCTTTCGTTGGCTTTGGAGTAGTTAACGTTTTTGAAAGCCTACGTTTTAGTTCATCCCAACCGCCTGTTCAGTTTGAATTCTCTTCTCGCTTTGTTTCGGTTCTGAAACGGGAACGGCCAGACGTTGGGCTTTGGAATGGGTGGTGAGGGCGGTCCAGTAAAAGCCTTGGCCAAGGCAAGGGCCTCCTCTTTCCCATAGCCTAGACGCCTGGCCACCAGCGTGGCTCACAGAGTCAGAAACGGCGCACGGTTCACGATAATCTGGGCCATCTTGCACCCCTGTGCATTCTAATCCCAGGGTCCTCGAGCCAGGTGGAGGGGTAGGGCTGGAGGGAGAAGAGCCTTCGAGTACAAAAGCTTTACTTACGTCTTGAGTAGGGAAGCTATGCTTGTTCAGGCCTGACTTTTTGGCGCGAAGATCGCGCTTGAGTCGGCAGGTTTGCATCACCTTTGCGGAACTGTCCTGGCACGATTCCGCCAAGATGATTGACCTAGCGGAACTCTCATGCCAGCTTGGTATTGGCCTGCCGGCAACGCGGCGGTGACTGGAAGCCCTTTCGCACTACCTTAACGGCGAACTTGCCGGGAACATCATGCGGGGTCCGCGTGGAAAGATCTTGGTAGAGGAGACCCTTACTGAAGCTTTGCAGATAGTCACCGGCAATCCTGACGGGACGGCACAAACATCCCGCGAAGATCCCGCCAAGGTGGCGGAAAGGATCGCGAACGGTGATTAGGTCTTGGCTCGCGCTGTCGTAACGGGGGCTTGACTGATCGCTGAGACGTCTTGGGCGCAGGCATTTTAATCGCGTTAGCTTTGCGGGTATAACCCTAAGCCGCAAGTCGCTGAGTTTCAGGTTTCAAGATAATGTTAAAGCAAGAAACCTAAAAGGCTAACAATTAAGCAGCTTCCCCAAATAAATAATCCATAAAGCCCCATTATCATACCGCCCAGTATTGCGATCATTAGCAAATAAGCTGGAAGAACCAGGAGAGTAGGAAGATTTTTCGTTTCCTTGCTTGAAAAGGGGGTGATCTCAAGCTTTTTTGCAAGTGCCATGGATATTGCGCCTATAACGAAGTGAATACCGCCTACAAAAAATACGAAAATAAACATTTCAAAACTGAATTCGTCGGGATTCGAACATCCACGCCAGAGAGCTGGTAGCAAAATCCACGGTTTCACGAAAGCGACGTGTAGTATGATTTTTGCCACTCCCCCCGCTGTTTCGGGTTCGTAATAAAGATTTGGTGGATTCAATAAGCATCCGCCTAAAGATAGGCAAACTAAAAAAATCAGAGCTGTCGTAGCCAGACGCTTTCTCATGTGGCACCTCCAGAAAAACTCTTCTGATTTAGTTCATTTTGTAGCGGAGCACTTTTGCTCATGCCAATCAAAGAAAAAATGAGCCTTAAAATGCCTAAAATGAAAGGAGCAATGAATAAACTAAGTAATCCTAAAACAAAACCAATAATTGCTGACACGTTAGTTTGATCTTTCTCTTCTTGAGGCAGAGACTGAGCAGTTTCGCGAGCGCTTTCAATTGTGGACATCGTTTCGAGTTTGTTGTTTCCTTCTTCATACTTGAATGCATCGACATTCTCTTCAGCGATTGTTTCTATAAAACTGTCCTCAAAACTATCCTCAATTTCGGCGGACCTGGTAGCGCGTGAATCAAGTTGTTCAAGAATCATTGGACAGGGAGTCCAAGCAGCGCAAAAGTCATTAGCCGAAGTCCGATTGGTCTCGGGATCCCCTAGCGAAAAGCCACATATGCCGCGTTCCTGTGAGGGGTCTGTAAGTTTCCAATAATTACAATCGCTACATTTTTCTCTGCGCTCTTTTGGACTTCTTAATAACCACATCGCTACACCTTCGCATAAACTTTTCTAACATCACCAATTTCTTACGCGACGACCCTGAGAATCTGTCATGAGACCGGACACGGCTAAGATGAAATCAATTAATGCCCATATCCCAAATCCCCCGAGAGTAAAAAGCATGAGAAACCCTGTTCCTACCTTGCCTAAATAAAACCGGTGGACTCCGAAGCAGCCCAAAAACCAAGCAAACAATGTAGTAGCGAGGCGAGACTTCGGTGAAACCTCCTCCATAAGCACCCCCCCCTTATTAACCCTCTGAATATAATACGTTTAGGTGTTGTGTGTAAAATTTTTATAGACTTGTTTCATTAATACGATTTATTTTACACTCATTCCGCCTTGTAAAGCATTTGACTTTAACTTTTTTGTGCTATCCACCCGACCGATTGAACACCTCACCCCGTCTAACCATCTTACGTTAGCGGTTAACAAAAGAGACCAGAATTCCGCTTATGCTTCAGTCTGGAAAGCCCTGGGAAAAAGAGCAACGACCCTCAAGGAGACCATCGGCTTCTTTTGCGTAGTAAATTGATAGGGCTGTCCCGATGGATAAAGCTTTCTCTACTACGCCAGGTCTGCTTACGGCATGGCAGAATGGCCGAGATGTACAACCAAGTGCGATCAGAGCAGCGAGCCACCCAAAATTTTCCCCCTTGTCTCGCGACAAATGTCGCACTGTAAACGGGCTTCGCCAGACTGGTTTGCCCTCGATTTAAAGGCTCGTAAAAAGCCAGGGGGTTAGGAGAAGGTTTCTTATTCCATTTCCCTCGACTGGGCCTTAGAGTTGATTACAATTGGATGCAAATTGTAACCGTTGATGTTCGAATCCTGACTAGGTAGGGGCAAAACTTTCGCTCTTTTGTCGCGACACATGTCGTGAGAGATCCTAATTCCTGCTAGGTGAGGCGTAATGCTTCATTTTTCTTTTGTTTCTTGCAGCGCTCACCGCCTATCTGGCTGGAGACCCGCAGTGAGGCCCAAGAACTGAACGTGGTTGTTGACAGACCTCGAGGTATCTGGACTATCTTTTCTGAAAGCACTCGCCAGGCTCAAGAAGAACGTAGGTCAAGCCACTTATTTTCAGTAGGGCCTTATGGTGCCTCCCTGCCCCATCAGGAGATTCTGGATGCTGTTCCTCTCTTGAAAAGAGAGCCAGACTAGTTAAGTTTTAGTCCTCGCGGGCATACACGATCTTTCCGTCAAGGATCGTGTAGTGCACGTTGAAATCGTTGTCGAAGATCACGAGATCTGCGTCCTTTCCCACTCCTAAACTTCCTTTTCGCTCGTCGATTCCTAGTAGGCGAGCCGGATTGAGGGTGGCGCAGCGCACAGCTTCCGGGAGAGAGCACCCGGTGAACTTCATGAAGTTCTTCACAGCCCGGTTCATGGTTAGGGTGCTTCCAGCCAAAGTTCCGTTAGAAAGCCTCGCGATTCCCTGATGTACAAAAATAGGAAGGTCCCCCAGCGCGAATTCCCCATCGGGGAGGCCGGCAGCGGCGATGGCATCGGTAATAAGACAAATCCGCTCATACCCTTTTACCTTGGCTACGAGGCGCACAAAGGCTGGGTGGAGGTGGATCCCATCACAGATGAGCTCCACGTAGGCATCGGAATCGAGGGCCGCCCCTATCGCGCCAGGTTCCCGGTGGTGGAGACCAGTCATGGCGTTGCCCAAATGGGTGAAAAGTTTTATCCCGAGCTCTAGAGCTTTCTGTGCCTCGTGGTATTTGGCGTCGGAATGTCCCAACGCGGGAATCGCTCCAATCTCCTGAACCTTGTTTATCACCGGCTCAGCGCCAGGATGCTCTGGGGCCAGGGTCACAATCTTGATAAACTCTTCGTAGCCTTCTACAAGCTTTTGGAACTCTTCGAGGGAAGGATCCATGATGTATTCAGCATTGTGCGCGCCCTTATGCTTTCTGGAGATAAAAGGGCCCTCGATATGCATACCGAGGACAGCAGGGTGGTGAAGCTCTTGCACGCAGGCTACAGTCTTTCGGATCTTGGCCACCGGGGCTGTAACAGTGGTGGGAAGAAGACTGGTAGTACCATGAGCAATGTGAAACTCAAGGATTTTGAGCATTTCCTGTGCTGTGGCATTCTCAAAGTTGTATCCCACCCCTCCGTTCACCTGAAGGTCGATGAACCCAGGTGCAATAAACAGGCCGCGTGCGTCCAAGTCGATGGCCCCATGCGCGTAAACTTTCTTTCGAGCACGTAAAATTCGCCCTTCCCCCAGGAGTAGCTCGCCCGGGATGGGATACCGTTTCTCGGGACATACAAGCTTCGCTCCGCAGACCCTGATTCTTTCCATTTCAGAGCCCCCTTCTCAAAAGGGTACAACCAGTGATCGTGTAGTACAGTACACATTGAATTCGTTGTCGAACACCACTTACATCAGCCTCCTTTCCCATCTTGAGTGATCCTTGTGACAACTGATTCTCATCCGGACATTCCCCCTGAGCGCCTTCCAACCGTTCCCAAAAGAAAACCTTTCCGGCGAATCAGACCATGCCAAATACAAAGAGCGACCAACTACACCGGCACTGCAACCTTAATCCTGAGTTCTAGCTCTCCCAAAAACCTTCTCTTTGAAGGATATCCAATAATTCACACAATCTGCAGTACTTGCGAAACGCTCGCGAGAAAATTTCAGTGGCCCCAAGCGGAGGTTCCACAGCTTCCCTAACCCTGACACAGGTGTGGACTGCCTCTTCTATGGATTCCCACCAACTTGCAGCCACCCCGGCCAGCACAGCAGCTCCTAACACTGCAGCATCGGGTTCTTCCAGCGTCAGGACGGGTCTTCCCAATACACCGGCAAGAATTGCCACCCATTCCTTGTCATATGATCCTCCACCGCACACCCGTATTTCTTGTACATCGTCTGATCCACGAATCAACAATTCATAGGAACTCCGTAGGCTTAAAGCCACGCCTTCCATGATGGCGCGGCGCAGATCTCTGCCCGTGTGGTAGTGAGTTAGACCTATGAATGCTCCCCTTTGCTTGTAGTCCATGGAGGGGCTGCCTGCACCAAGAAGAAACGGGAGGAAGTAAAGAGAATGTTTCTCCAGCAGTTGTTCACCCCTGCGCTCGGTGTCAGAGTCTGCGGTCAACGCCTTTCCTCCGAGAATTGCGTTTTCAAACCACTTAATGCTGAAACCCGCTGCCGGACATGACCCCATACTGATAAGAGATAAGGGCAGCGCGTGTCGGAAGTTAAATACTCGCCCCAGTGTTTCCTCTCTCAATCCATCGGTAATTCGGAATACAATTCCTGCGGTACCCAAACTCACCCCTACTTGCCCACTGCCGGTAATCCCTGTGCCGATCACCGTCGTAGACAGGTCTCCCGCCCCCACAAGTACTGGAGTACCGGCCCTCAACCCAGATTGGTCGGCAAACGATTTGGTGACACGGCCGCGCAACTCCCGGGCAGAGATGATCAGCGGCAACCAATCGTTAGGCACCTCGCATGCCTCGCATAACTCCCTATCCCAGGCCTTCGAGTGGATGTTGTACAGCATGGTGCCAGACGCATCTGAATGATCCGTAACAATTTCCCCCGTCATCACGAAGCCCACGTAGTCTTTGGGTAATAGCAACTTCTTCACGGATCGGTATATAGAAGGCTCGTGTCTCTGGATCCAAAGGACCTTCGGCCCGGGAAATATGCCTAAAGCCGGGTTGCCCGTGAGCTGGAGTATCCGTTCTGGGCTCAAACGCGAAGCTATGCTCTGTGCTTCCTGTTGCGCACGGAAATCCGAGCATATGATAGCTGGTCGGGCTGGCTGTCCACTTTTTCCCAGCAGAACGAGGCCATGCATCTGTCCAGTTACCGAACACAGCACTGGTGGCCAATACTTTACAGCCTGCTTAGCCAGCTTCCTGATCGCTGTCACAACGGCCCTACTCCAATCATCTGGGTCTTGCTCCACCTGACCACCCGGCCCCGTAGTGACTGGATACGTAGCCTCAGTCTTCGCCTGAATTGTTCCGTCTTCGGCAAGCAATAAAGCTTTGACCCGTGAGGTACCAAGGTCCAGTGCGAGCACAGTTTGACTCATTTGCGAGGTCACCCGTGTTACCTCTCCTAGCTTGTTCGCTTAGTGGACAACGCTAGGCAATACATTGCGGTAATCTTCTCAGGGTTGGTTATCGCTGTCCCTACTACTACGGCGTACGCGCCGCAAGCTAGCGCCTGTGCTGCCTTTTCAGGGGTGTTGATGCGCCCCTCTGCGATCACAGGGATCGGGAGGGTCGCTGCCAAGCGTCGGATCAATGCGAAGTCAGGCTCAGGAGGAGGCACCTCACCCAGTCTGCCAAAGGATGGAGAGTAAGGGGTGTATCCAGACAGAGTGGTGAAGACGGCATCCACACCACAGCGCGCTGCAGTTACCCCTTCCTCATACACCGATATGTCGCCACACACGACTATTCCATACTGTGACTTTACTTTTTGCACAAACTCCTCTAGTGAAAGGTCATCGAACCGAGGCCTGTTTGTTGCATCGATGGCTATGGCATCAGCACCCGCTTCCACCAGGGCCTCTACCTCCCGAAGAGTAGGTGTGATTCTCATTTCTCCGTTCCTATAGACCTTCTTGATACCGATTATCGGGATGTCAAGAACCTTCTTGAGTGCCGGTATGTGCTGAAGATTAGCCCGCACTGCCACAGCTCCACCCCGTGCAACAGAGCTGGCCATCGCGCAGATAGCAACGTCATTGTCAAACGGAGCGTTGTAGTCCGGACCAGCATAGCAGGAGACGATCAGCCCGCCCTTTATCCGCTCGAAGAACTCCCTGACGTCCATCACCAATTCCTTATACGGTTCCAGAACCGGGCCAGGAGTTGCTCGTTGAACTCCATCCCTCCATCCAGGTTCCCACTTACAAAAACAGGTGGCTCAACGCCCTTGGCCGCCAAGTCAAAAACCGCCTGCACCATAACGGCATTTAGGAGATAGGCACCAGCCACAGTTGATGTGGGCCCTACTCGGCGGTTCGTCCCGGGCACTTCCACACATACGTCGCCAATGGGGCAGCAGTTATCCAGCACGACATCTGCATAATCCAGTAGCAGTTTCCCGCTCGAGTGCCGAGAGGGTTGACTTTTGCTATATGTCACTGATGTGAGGGCAATTACCGGGTGACCGTGGACTTTTGCCTCCCGCGCCAATTCTATGGGGGCGGCATTCCTGCCGGAGTTAGATATTACGATAAACACATCCTGCGGCTGAGGCCTGATATGATCAAACAGTACTTTGCCAATGCCCTCCAACCTTTCCATGTAAGCGCTTTTTGTTACTCCTACGGTTCCGGCTATTGAGATGTCGATAACGTGATTGACCGGCGCCAACGTCCCTGCGCGGAAGAAGATCTCCTCGGCCAATAAGTTCGAGTGCCCGGCTCCAAATACATGGATAACACCGTCTGACAATATTGCATTGACAATGAGCTGTGAAGCCTTAAGGATCTGAGGTCCCTGGGTCGCTCGGATCCGCTCCAGTATCTTATCGATTTCCTGAAAGTACAACTGGTAGCCTTGCATGATTACCCCTCCTTTCCTTCTTTGACCAACGCTCTGAAAGGCCGCGTGCACGAATCTCCACCATTTGGATCCTCTCGTTTCTGGACTTCGACCTTCCCTGTTCCCACCACCCTTTCACCTCGGTCATTGAGGTGCCCCGCTCAGTTTCAGTTCTAGAATCCCTTAGGAACCGAGCCGATAGTTGTCAACTTCCATCCCCAACTCATGAGCTTTCTGCGTGGACCGTCACAATACGGTTGGTGGCCATTGCTCCGCTACTAAGGATGTTCTGTCCCGTCTCTGCGTCGAAGACAAAGACATTGTCTAACAAAATGTCTATATGAACAACATCTCCTATATGGAATTGTATTTCTGGAGGCGCTATTGCCTTTAGCTTCTCCCCCGAAAGCATTTCCACGGTCACAACATTCTCTTTTCCGAGGCGTTCCACCGCATACACCGTGCCCACAAGCTTTGCCTCAGCGCTTGACGGTAGGAGCCGGATATGCTGAGGGCGCACACCCAGCAAGACCTGCTGCCCCTCTTGGTAACCAAAGCCAGCCTTTCGAAATCGCTGGGGTAAATCGATGAAACGCCCTTGAAACATGAATTTCACACCGTTTTCCCCAGTATGCAGTGTACCGCGAAGGAAGTTCATCGGGGGGGAGCCTATAAACCCGGCAACAAATGTGCTAAGAGGTTCATTGTAGACCTCATTAGGTGTGCCTATCTGGCATATTGTCCCGTTTTGCATCACCACGATCCGATCGGCTAGGACCATAGCTTCCACCTGGTCATGCGTCACGTAAATCATTGTGGTCTTCAATTGCTTTTGCAACACCAGTAGCTCAGAGCGAAGCTCCTCTCGTAAAGCTGCATCGAGATTTGAGAGAGGCTCATCCATGAGAAGTACACCCGCACCTCGGGCAAGCGCTTTTGCAATTGCCACACGCTGGCGCTGACCCCCACTCATCTGAGAAGGCAGCTTGTCCAGCTCGTTTTCTATACCAAGAAGACGCACTACTTGAGCCAAACGGGCCTCAGCCTCTTCACGAGAGATTTTCTGGGCTTTAAAGCTCATTCTGATATTCTGAGCGCCAGTCAAATGGGGGTATAGCAAGGCGGATTGGAACACCATAGCTATATTGCGCTTATGTGATGGTGTTTCCGTTACATCAATCCCGTCGAAGAAGATCCGGCCAGCCGTCGGCTTTTCCAGCCCGGCAATACAGTTTAGTGTTGTTGTCTTGCCGCACCCGGAAGGCCCCACTAGAACCATAACCTCTTGATCCTTAATCTCCAGGGTCAAATCCTTTACTGCGACTGTCTTCCCGAAGCGCTTCGTCAGGTCCTTCACGTAGATCTCGCTCACTAAACATCATCCTCCTTTCAACGCACTATAGGCTCCGTTATATTCATGGTCGTGATATAGCGCTGTAGCCAATATGCCAGCAAAAACGGTGGTATAAGGGAGTATAGAACTGTAGCAGCTAGCTGTGTAGGTTGGGGAGACATGAATAGAAAACCTGAGATGACTGGAGGAAGTGTAGTAGCCGGCGTCCCGGTAACTAATATATGAGCAAAGGTGAACTCGTTCCATGCTGTCAAGAAGCAGATCATTGAGCCTACCGCAAGGCCAACCTTAGCCATGGGGATAATTATTGTGATCAGCGTTCTCATGCGGGATAGCCCGTCAATGCGTGCCAAAGCTTCCACTCTTGGCAGATTGCGAAAGAAGCCGATAAGCATCCATGTAAGCAACGGAATAGTCACGGTGAGCGTGACCAATATTAGTCCCCCTAGCTTGCCCACTAAGCCCAGGTGAAGGAATAGCATATAGAAGGGAATGATTATGGAGATCGGCGGAAGAGCAACCACTAGAAGTACAGCCATGATGAGCTTGTTCTTGTGCCTAAACTCAAGACGTCCAAAAGTATAGGCTAAGAGAGTGACTACCGGCATCGTAATTAGTGTGACACTGAGTGCGAGGATAAAACTGTTCAGTAGCCCAATTCTGACTTGTCGTGCTAATCCTGAAGGTAAGTAGACTTGCCCGTCTTTATCCACGTACCGGAATCCTAGCGCAGTGGCGAGAGAAGCCACCGTGGGTTTAGTGGGATAGAAAGGGGGCGGAAACACGGCAGCCCCGGCCGGGACGTCGAACGCAAGTTTCAGGAACCAGTAGAGTGGGAACGCTGTCCACAAGATGACCAATGCAACCATCGCCCACAGACACGCTCGACGTAGCACCTCCTACACCTCCTTTCTACCCCAAACTACGTACAGAAAGAGCGACAGCGCCACAAACAGGAGCAGCAAATAGAGGGAAATGGCAGCACCGTAGCCTAGGTTCAGATGGAGAATGCTCTCCTTGTAGATGAAGTATGTTAGGGTCGCCGAAGCTATGCCGGGCCCCCCTCCCGTTTGTAGATACACCAGCTCGAATGTCTTTAGTGCGAACACACAGCTGATCGTCGTGAATACGAAAAGTGAATATCTAATGTAAGGAAGAGTTACATACCGGAATTTGCTCCATGGACCACAATGATCTAGCTCGGCTAGATCATAGAGGCGCACCGGTATAGTACGAATCCCGGCGAGGAGGAAAAACGCAACTAGTGGTGCGAGGTGCCATGCAAATCCTAGCGCCAGACCTTCAATCACAATGCCCTCTGCCAGTAGATTTACCCGCGTGTTGAAGCCGAACAGATATGATAAGGTAGTGAAAATGCTGCTCCTGCCGCCAAGCACATACCTAAAAATAACCCCGGTAGCATAATCCGAGATGGCCCATGGCAGAAACGCCAAGCTGAAAATAAATCCCCTACCCCTGCCTATTCGCGCTAAAATGAGTGCTATCATTAGGCCTATGCCCAGCGTAAATACAGTAGAGACCATTGCGAAATGAAGCGAGACGGCTACGGCATTCCAGAATCCCGGGGACTGCCATGCAGCGATGTAGTTATCGAAACCACAAAAGCTGTATCTTGCTCCATCAACAAAGCGGGTACTGTGGAAACTTAACCAAAAGGCATACCCCAAAGGAAAGACAACAATGACCAAAAGAAACAGCAATACGGGTAACGTCACAAGGAGTGCGAACTGAAGATCGCTAAGTTCGGTCATTCGCCGGCTGATGCTCAAATTACCCTCTTTTGTACTGGTTATCTGTCTCACGGCAAACTTTTACACTACGCTCGCTATAGCAGGGTAGGATCCGGGAAAACTTCACACCCAGACCCTACCCTGCTCATCAAAATGCGAGCGTTTTCTCCTTATTTGTACATGGCGTTCAACCTGTTAATTTCGTCCCTCATGGCCTGTATGACCTGTTCAACAGGTAAGTCCTTCAGCAAGAACTCGTCCAAAATCTCTCTAAGGAACGATTGGAACTCTGCTGCCCACGGCTGCTGGAACAGCTCTGCAGGATATTGCACGTGTTCGTACAGCTCTAGCGCGGCACGGTAGTCTTCAGGACGGGCAAGAGCTTTTTTCATCACAGCTTCGGCAAGCGGACTCTCCATGACCGGCCGATACCCAGAAAATAGCATCGAGTTTTCTAGCCAGCGATTAGCGACAAAAAATTCTCCATGGTGATCCTTGTACCCATACCATGACGTAAATGCCATCACGTCATGTTTCGCCCCCTCTGTTCGGGGATGGGCCGTCATCAGGTAGGCAGCAATGTCAAGCATGCCCCACGGCTGGCCGGCGTAAGGAATAACACTGCAATAGCCAGCGATAGCGGAATAATAAGGGTCGTTGTGTCGTTTAAGGTTATATAGCATCGTGGGTGTATACAGGTATTGGCCGGATTCCCAAGCCTCAAGGAAATCTGCTTCCTTATACCCTAAGACCTCGTGTGGTACAAGACCGTCGTTCCAGATCCGCTTCCAGGCGCGGAGAGTATCACCAGCGGGTCCGTCGGCTGTGAGCAGAGGCTCGCCGTTCTCGTCTACAATTCGGCCACCACGATTCAGGGTCTCGTAGATGAACGCCCACGGTATGCCCCACTGCTCAACATACCAGGGGGGCAGGTAAGGGTGTTCAAGGCCTCGCTTTCTGACTTCATACAGCTGGTTATATAGTTCATCCCATGTTTTGGGGAAATCTTGAGGTGTCAGGCCAACCTTCTCCAACAGCTTGAGGTTCACTGCTACACAGCCTATTACCGACGTGAAATAGGGGAGCCCTAGCAACTTGCCATCATAAGAGAGGGCTTTAATGATCGTGGGGTACATGTCTGCTTTTATTTGCTCTATGTTTGGTAGCTCCTCCGCAGGAAGTATCCAGCCACCTCTATAATAGCGAATCGCGTCATATGCATGTCCATATAGTACGTCCAGCGGAGCACCGACAACAAGCTTTGTTTCCATAATTGCGGAATAATCCCCCGCAATCGTGCTGTATTGCACGTGCCCACCAAGTTCCTCATTGTAACGCCTTACATTGTCCTCAACGATATCGGGTCTATAATTCCAACCTTGGAAATAAATCGGGGTATTAGTCCATGGACGTAAATCAAACTCGTCGTAAGCCATCGCCAGAGGAACAACCAGCACAGCTACCATAAGTACAGTTCCTAATAACTTCGTAACAACCCTGCTTGCCATTCTATCCTCCTTTTTCGCGCTGATAACTACTCGCTTCATGCCTATCAAGCACATGAAACCATGACACTAAGCCAACCCTTTACCCAATGGCACCGTATTCCACTTTACAACACCGTACTGCACATCTCCACTCACCCCCTTATTTATGTCGCTACGTTTGGCACCATTACCGGTCAACTTGTATTGGCGCCTGCCCACGTAGCGCTTGTTTTGCCTCAGTTACCTCACGGTATTGGCGTCTTGGGACATCTCTGCTCACCTAACGATTCAGCTCCACCGTGAACCGATAACGGTCTCCCCGGTAGGCCGAGCGTACGTACTCAATGACGGTCCCATCCCTAAGATACGTCAAGCGCTCGAGAACCAGTACCGGTTGTCCTGTTCCAATCTCCAGCATTTTGGCCTCGTACTCGTCTGCGGGTTTAGCTTCCACAGTCTGAAGGGCCCGACCAAGCCTGAGCCCGTACCCTTCCTCCAAAGTTTTATAAAGGGACCCCCCGAGAAGGCCCCGCTCCACAATCCCTGGGCAAAACCGGTGGCGGATGAATGCGTTTTGGATAGCAATCACCTCTTCCTCCACCAGGCGCAACCGGCGCAATTGCACCAGCTCCTCGTCCTGGGGGATCTCCATCTTCCTAGCCACCTCCTCGTCGTGGACCACGCAAAAAGCCAAGATTTTAGAAGTGGCAGAAAGGCCACGCAGCTGCATGTCCTCAGTAAAACTTGTCAAGCGGCTGAGCTGATCCTGCAGCCGCGGCCGCACCACAAATGATCCCTTCCCTTGCTCACGAACCAAGAAGCCCTCGCTGACGAGCTCCGATAAGGCCCGCCGCACCGTCATCCGGCTTACCTTAAATTGTTTTTGGAGCTCACTTTCCGAAGGGAAGCGCCCTTTCACTCCGAATTTTCCAGAAATGATCCAGGAGCGAAAAATTTCCTTGAGTTGATAGTACAAAGGAACTGGACTCCGCCGGTCTAGAACCTGTCCTGTTTGATCAACTACTTGTTTATACATTCTATCAACTATATAATATTCGTTTAGCGCCGAAGTGTCAAGCTCTAGGGGGCAGGACGTTTGTCCCGTGGTGATAGCACGGTGACGAATATGAACGTCACGGGAACAGCAGAATACGTTTTGGGTACCAAGGAAATCCGGATCGATGAGGCCACAGAAATCATGGTCCGAAAAAGGATTCCTATTCTCCCAAGGTCTTTAAGCCGGGGTTGGTGGAGCTGCAGTTTGTCAGGTCATTTCAAGTATTTATAACCATGGAAATCATAATTGTTGAAGACTATCAAAAAATGTCACAACAAGCCGCACGCTTTATCGCCCAAAAAATGCTAGCCAAACCCGGCTCAGTTCTTGCTTTGCCGACAGGAAATACTCCTTTAGGTTTATATCGTGAGCTTGTCCGTATCTTTAAAGAAGGCCTGATTGATTTTTCCGAAGTCACAGCGTTCAATTTGGATGAATATTTAGGCCTGCCTCCACAGCATCCACAGAGCTTTCGAAGATATATGCACAAACATTTTTGGGACCATGTGAATCTAAGACCAGAATCCTGTTATATCCCTTCGAGTTCACCAAAAAACCCTGAAGCTGAATGCTCTCGCTATGAACAGCTTATCGAAAGTTACGGCGGGCTTGACCTAGCTGTGT
>Ga0078972_1013157_pt1 | contig 13817 bp, 7 predicted proteins | sample YelNatPaOPGAMG01_FD_67568 | JGI IMG/M metagenome (GOLD analysis project Ga0078972, IMG submission 67568) | Hot spring thermophilic microbial communities from Obsidian Pool, Yellowstone National Park, USA - OP-RAMG-01 (SPADES assembly) (version 2) | ecosystem: Environmental > Aquatic > Thermal...
CACTTCCTTTCGTTGGACGGACTAAACCGCATATTATACGAATAAGCGTCGTTTTTCCTGCCCCATTTGGACCGATAAGCCCAAATACTTCGCCTTGGTTGAGCGTCAAGTTAATATTATGAGTTCTCTGAAAAAGTCCTTGTATCCCCCCATTTTTTATTCGGGTGTTTAAATTTTTTATGACAGTCCTCCTTATTCTTTCATATTACCTTTTCAATTTTTCCTTCTTTTGTTGTTTTTCCTTGTCATTATCCCATCTCTAAGGCTAAAGTACCGTAATTAGGTACTTTATTCAGGCTTTCCTTGAGCATTTTTACCATCCTCTTTATGTTGAGAACAATGAAAGTCATAAGAACCTGGATTGTTACTCTCCATTTTCCTCTGTATCGAGCTCTTCTCAATCCATGCCATAGTTTTCCTTCACCAAATTTCCTTTCAACATCTTTTCTCTTCATTAAGGCTTTGTTGTAGTAATCATCTCTATCAATTGCTCTAAGTTTTAAGTCATCACTTACAAATAATCTGCACCTATCTTTCTTGTACCACTTGCACTTGTCAATACATGCTCTACATATCTTTGGATTGAAGTTGTACAGTGTCCCATTCTCCTGCCTGGATTTTCCACTCTTCGCTATGTTACCATAAGGACAGGTAATGATATCGTTTTGCAAGTCGTAAACAAATCCTTCTTCGTCTCTTTCCTTTCTTCTTGGAGGAATATATGCCTTTAAGCCTAATTCATGTATGAACTCTCTATTCCTTGCTGAGTCATAAAGTGAATCTGCTGCAACTGCATTCCCTTCTATCCCTTTTGTTTGTTCTTTTCGGAGCAGGCTTGGCAAATCTACGCTTTCATTTTCATTCCCATGAAGAAGATTTACAGATGTAACAATACCACTCTCATCCATACATATATGAGCTTTGTATCCTACAAACTTTTTCTTATCACTTTTTGCTCCAAAACGCACATCTGTATCTACAAAGGAAACAATGTGTTTCTCCTGAGATGGGTATTGTTTTCTTACGCTCTTATCATTATTTTCCTTATTGGGCTTATCTTTATCATCATCTTTGCTGTTTTTATTACTCACATCTCCATCTTTATCTATTGTGTTCTCTTTGTCTTCTTTGTCCTCATTATCACCCCTTATATCTATATTATTTTCTCTATTCTCACCAATATTGTCACTCTCATTATGTCCACAGAGTTCCTCAAGCATATTGAGAAGGTCTTCTACTTCTTCGCTTCCGCTGTATTGATCTTTCACTTTCTTAACAAACTCCCCTGTTTTTAATATCTCACTTTCTAATTCCTCTTTCGATGGGTTTCCATGGAGTCTTTCTCCGTTTATATATTTCTTGAACTCATCATATGCAATTTCACTAACCTTTGCTATTTTCTTTATCACTATCTTCCTTCCCTGTCTTAAAATATTTACTCTGTTTGGGACAGAGACATTTCCTTCTATTGCGGTTGCATCTAAAATCTTAAGGTTCTCTTTAAGGATACCTTTCTTCTTACACTGTTCGACTACTCTATTGAACAACCTCTCAAAACGAACACTACCACATCTTTTTCTAAATACAACAAGTGTTGTATCATCAGGTATACTTTCATCAATCGATAGGTCTATGAAGTAACGGTAGAGGATGTTTACCTGACACTGCTTTACTACCTCTACATCTGACAAGTTATAGTAGAATTCAAGGAAGAGCATTTTAAAGAGAACTTCTGGTGGGTAAGCAGGTCTTCCATTCTTTGTATTGTAAAGGTCCTCAAGTTCCTTTTCAACAAAAGAAAAATCTATTTCCTTTTTGATATCAAGAAGTATATGTTCCTTTGGTAAGAGATTATCAAAGACATAACTGTCAAAGAAATTTGCATTTTTGTTCTGTTTTCCTATCATTTTTTTCTCCGAACTGTATTGTTAATCTTTGAACTAATTTTACTACATACTCAGGAAAAATCAATACAAAATGCTTCTTTTACTGATATTTTCGAAAGATTTTTAAAGAATTAATAGATAGAGTAGGGGAAGTTTTTCAGAGGTCTCTGTACAAAGAACTTGGCAAGATAGATGAAGCAGCTAAACTCTTTTCTAAACTCGGTAAGGTTGATGATGCAGCAAGCATATATATAGAAGCAAAATTGCCAGAGAAAGCAGCGGAACTTTTTGTTAAAGCAGGAAAAATTGACAATGCTGTAGAAGTATACCTCAATGCAAATCTCACAGAAAAAGCTGCAGAATTGCTCATAGCAAATAAACGTTTCTCTGAAGCTGCTGATATTTACGAGAAGGCAGGGCTTTATGAGAAAGCAGCAGATTTATTGGTACAGAGTGGTAGCAGTAGTGTTGAAACACCTGAACAGTCAAAAAGCAATCAGGTTAAGATTGAGCAAGAGCAAGTAAAGCCAGCTCTTACCTGTCCAAACTGCGGCAAACCTGTAGAACCTTCGTGGAAAGCCTGTCCGTATTGTGGTGCTCCTCTTGTCAAGACTCCCAAAATATGCCCCAACTGCAAAAAAGAAGTAGAACCCGAATGGAAAGTCTGTCCATACTGTGGAGAAAAACTGTAAGTTGATTAAGAAGAGCAGTATTGTGATTTAAGGTTTCGTTTGGAAGAGGTGATATATCGATTACTACAACTATTAGAAAAGCTTAAATATATTGACGAACTTTTTTTCGTCAGACTTTTTATAATTGACTTTTTACAAGCTTTACGTGTTTCATAATTCTAAAAGTAATTCTTTCTAAGAAAAAAGATGCTTATTTAGGAGTTTTTAAACAAGGAGGCGCAATATGCTTTGTTCAAATTGTGGTAAAGATGTGCCAGATAAATCTAAAATCTGCCCATTATGTGGTGTTTCATTGGGTAGAAGTTTAACAAAAAACCAACGTAAACGCCAAGCAGGCGTGACTCCTAAGGTAATTATCTCAGTTGCCCTTACCTCTATTCTAATTTTTTCGATTTTTGCTTTCATCAAATTAATTAAACCAAATATAACAGGCTCAAATGAACGAAAAGTAACGATTGACATGCTTATCCCATACCGAGAAGGCGATAAGTGGGGCTTTTGCACCAGTGATAAAAAAATTGTGATTCCTGTTGTTTACGACGATGCTGATTTCTTTGTAGATAACCTTGCAAGAGTTAAATACAACGGCAAATGGGGGTTCATAAACAAGGCAGGGGAAATGGTAATTCCACCTACTTACGATTATGTGGAGCCTTTTAGCGATGGACTTGCGGTAGTTATTTCAAATGACAAACTTGGGTTCATTGATAGAAGTGGAAATGTTGTTATTCCTCTTATCTACGATGCAAAGTATAAATATTGGTGGGGTTTTCATGATGGTTGTTCGCTTGTTTCGGTTGATAACAAGTACGGCTTCATAGATACGAAAGGAAATGCTATAACTCCAATAATGTATGATTTGGCATATTGTTTCAGTGATAGCCTTGCCCCGGTTAAACTAAACGGTAAGTACGGTTTTATTGACACTAATGGGAAAATTGTTATACCTGCCGTTTATAAGGGAGCGTATATTTTCAGCGAAGGTTTCGCAAATGTTTACATTAATGGCAAAATGGGTTTCATAGACAAAAAAGGTACTATGGTCATACCGAATATCTTTGATCAGGCTTATCCTTTTACAGAAGGGTTTGCACGCGTGAAACTCGATGGGAAATATGGCTTCGTTGATACAAATGGAAATCTGGTGATACCTGCTGTTTACGATTGGGCTCTTCCTTTTGGAGAAGGCTTAGCGCCTGTTGAGATTAATGATAAAGTTGGTTTTATAGACACAAAAGGCGAAATTGTAATAAAGCCAATTTATGAGGATGCTTATCCTTTTAGCGATGGGCTTGCAGCTGTTGAATACAGAGGCAAGTGGGGTTTTATTGACAAGAAAGGGCATATGGTAATACGTGCGATTTATGATGGCGTTTCGGGATTTGATAATGGCATTACTTTAGTTCAATTTAATGGAAAAAGTGGCTACATTGATACGAAGGGCACGCAGTACTGGAAAAATTAGGGCGTGGAAGTGCATATTGGCAACTGAGTAATTTGAGAGTAAGCGATTTATTCTTTGCTTTTGGAGTTGCTTCTTGATATTTGGAAATTTTTGTGAAAGATAGAAAATATTATTAGTAAAAAAATTTGTTAAAGCACAAATATATAAAAGGAGGAGGTTTATGAGAAAAACAATTTCGATTCTGTTGACCATCTTGATGCTCTTCTCTTTAGTTTCAGGAGCGTTAAGAGAAAACGTCGTGAAGGCTGATGAAACCTATCAATGGGTTCCTATAAACAATGGACTAACAAATACCATTGTCTCTTCTATTGCCATAGACCCAACAAATACTCAGGTTATCTATGCAGGAACATGGGGCGGTGGAATATTTAAATCAACAAGTGGAGGAACTAATTGGGTTGCAACAAATAATGGTTTTGCAAACACATATGGAAATTTTATTAAATGTCTTGTAATTGATCCGAAGAATACAAGTAGCATTTACTCAATTGTATTACCGGGATTTGTTTACGTTTCAAATGACAGTGGGTCGCATTGGAGTGAGTTATGGTCTGATTCAGACGCTTTTGATACAGCTATTGCAATTGATCCCCAAAATACGAGTATTGTTTACTCTGGAACCACTTACGGTCTTATATTTAAATTTACTGTTAATGGCGCACAGTTCCAGACTTTAGGTTGGGCTGAAGCTGGAGCTGATTCAATACTTTCGTTATCAATAGATCAGAATAATGAAAGTATAATTTATGCAGGAACATCCAATTTAGGGGCTTTTAAATCAACAGACGGAGGGCAGTCTTTTAGCCCAATAAATAACGGATTAACAAACATCTCTGTTCATTCTCTCGCAATTGATCCAAAAAACACCCAAGTTATTTACGCAGGAACAGATAATGGTGTCTTTAAATCCACAGATGGTGGTTCGAACTGGAAATCTGCTGGATTAACAAACATCTCTGTTCATTCTCTCGCAATTGATCCAAAAAACACCCAAGTTATTTACGCAGGAACAGATAATGGTGTCTTTAAATCCACAGATGGTGGTTCGAACTGGATTCAAATAAACAAGGGATTAACGAATATTGATGTCAGGTCAATTGCAATTGACCCATCAAATACACAAATTATTTATGCAGGAACAAATGGTGGCGGTGTATTCAAGTTAATTCAATCTGGTACTCCAACGTTCACCCTTGATATCTGGGTTGATAAGGGGTGTGGGAGCACGTATCAACTTGGCGATTACATAAGAATTTATGGCAGATCAAGTGTGACAGTCGATGCCACATACATAGTGCAAAGGCCAGATGGAACATTTCCGCATACTATGCACTTAAATGCGAATACAGATACTGTACTTGCGGAAGGCAGCCTTAGCGGTCCTATTGGGCAAAGGACATACACATTAAGAGCGACATATGGAGGAGAAACCAAAGAAAAGAGTTGCTCGATAAATATGTTGTCTGTTTCCTATCTATGTGGACCAAATGAGGTTGCCTTAAAGGGAACAATATCATCGATAGGACCTTCCAGTGCTGGCTATGGTACCGGGCTTACTTTAAATAATATAGCATACTTATGTTTTGGGAGCGGAATTGATCTTCAAGCTATTGCAAAATATGGAATGGAAATATGCGTTAATTACCCAGGTTATTGCCCGTCAAATCCAAGTTATGTGCCTGCAGTTGGCGATGAAATCGAGGCATATGGTCGTATGGCTTTTTATTATACTGGGCTTGGAAGCGTATATGTATTTTGTGTTCTGTACGTTAGCGCTTGCGAAAATCAGAATTATTATCTTAAAAAAGCCACGTCTTCTTCTGGATTGTCAGCCGATATCTGGGTAGATAGAGGATGTGGAAGCACATACAAGGTAGGAGAAAGCGGAAGAGTATATTTTAAAACAAACATGGATGCTTACGTAGAAATATATTGGTCAACAAATGGGAGCACTCCAGAACTTTTTGATAAAGGGAATGTTACTTCTAATAATACTTATTATGATGATTTTACTATTGCTGCACCCGTTGGCACTGAAGTAGTTACAATAAAAGCAACAGCAGGTGGTCTAACAGCAACAAAGAGCTGCACATTTTACAGCGTAGAAGAAAAAAAGAATCCGCCAACTCCCCCACAAAATCTCAAAGGTACTTTCTCTGAATCCTCTATTACATTAACGTGGACTACTTCCACTAAAGGCACTTACAATATTGCAGGTTATGCAGTATATAGAGGCACTTCTCCTGGTGGTGAATCTTCTACACCGATTGCGACGGTAAACGTGAATACAACTACATATGAAGATAAGAATATAACTTTAGGAACGACTTATTACTACTATGTGAAAGCCTATGATACCTATACCCCCCCAAATTATTCAGATGCGTCAAACGAGGCAAATGTTTCCGCTGTTACTCGTCCATCAACACCGCAGAACTTTACAGCAACGGTCTATTCAGATAAAATTGTTCTGAATTGGAATGCCTCAACTCAAGGCACTTACCCAATTGCAGGTTATGCAATCTGGAGGGCGACTTCTCCTGATTTTGATTTCATAAATTCTGAACCATTTGCAAGAGTACCTGCCAACACAACAAGTTTTACTGACTTAAACATTTCTGCTGGTAAGTATTATTACCAACTGAGGGCATATGACAATCAGACTACACCAAATTACTCAGGCTTTACCTACAAGCTTCCAGTCTTTACATATGAAGCATTTAAATCAGTCTCGGAGTTCAGTATTACACCAGATGACGGATTTAAGGAATCCACTTTTTCATCTGACAGAGTAAAAGTGACTTTTTTATTAAAAGAAATATCACCTGTAAGAAAAGTTAACGTAGATTTGCTTTATGTTTTAAATTCATCAAGCAACCAAGTTGCGATAGGCTCTTTCCAGGTGGACATCTCTAATTCCTATAAATTACAAACTGTCTGGGAGTATCCCAAGATACTTGGAAATAAAGAAGCAGAAAAACCATTCGAATTAGAGAATTTTAAGCTAATTGTTAAAATAAAGAGCTATTCAATTCCCGCCTCAGATAATCCAGTAGTTTTCTATGATAATCTCGACATAGAATCTCACAAATATTCACTTTATTCAGTTGCTCAACCTGCTTCTAACCCTTCTTTGAACCCGCCTGGATTTGTGAGAAATAGGGATGGATATGAATTTGTTAACGATACGAACTTTTATTTTGAGTTGATCGATACAAAATTGCAAAGTGAAGTTAACTCCCTCAATCTCCTAAGATGGCAAACAAATTTATTGTTAGATTCATTAGAGTTTTACCTTCTGAAAAATGGCGCTTGCAGAGGCTTATCGGCAAGCGCAATCCTATACAGGGAAAAACCTTATGTTAAACCAAATAAACAGAATACTTTTGATATGTCAACTTCCGATGCCAGAGTAATAGATAATATTGTTAACTATCATTTCAATCAATTTCTTGAAGAATTTCCAACAGCAATTCGTTTAGAACTTTTAAAAAAAAGACATCTTGTTGAAAGCAGTAACATTAATTCGGATTCTCTCAAATCTCTGGAGGCATTTATACGCTCTAATAGAGAAGCCTTAATTGTATTGTGGAATCTCGGTAGGCGTACTGAAGATGGTGGTCATGCTGTTGCGGCATATCAACTTATAAAAGACGAAGATAACGGTGTTAGTTGCGTCGGAATCTATAATCCAAACTACAGCAATGATTCAGTATCAACACCTTATTTTAAAATTGACTCTAAGAATGTTCTAAAGGACGCACCTTTTGACTATGACACGTTTCTTGCTATATATCCAAGGGTAGATTTTCCGCATCTTACTTTGCAAAAAGCTGCAGATTTATTAAATCCATTTCTTTCACTATTTAAGGATATTGATATTATCTTTCCACATTCTCCTATAAATATACTGATTGCGGATAGTAGCGGAAGAAAACTCGGTTATGTAAATGGAAAAATAATCAATGAAATACCAGGGGCTTCATACTCTCAATTAAGCGATACAGATGTAGTTTATTACATGCCTTCAGGCATAAGTTATTCTGTAACAACCACAGGAACAGAGAGTGGAACTTTTGGACTTGATATCTTAACCGGTGTCGAGAATAATGGAATGAAAAAATTTGTCACTTACGAAAACGTACCAACAGTTAAAAATGCACATTCTGAAGTAACAGTTTCTCCAACAAGTTCTTACACGCTCAATGTAGATACAGATGGAAATGGGACTTTTGATACTCAAAAAACTCCCAGTATTAACACAGCAATTGCAATACCACCTGATTCTCCACTGACACTAACTGCAAATACAAGTAACAACTCTGTTACTCTTAATTGGTCTCCATCGGCTCAAGGCACTTACCCAATTGCAGGTTATGCAATTTACAGAGAGACGAAATCAGACGAAGAGAGCACTACCCTAATAGCTACAGTTGGTGCCTCAACCACATTCTATACAGATACCGGCATAACTTCTGGGGTAACCTATTATTACTATGTAAAAGCTTTTGATAACCAAAACCCACCTGACTATTCATCACCTTCACCTGAAATAACTGCAACAATAGCAGATAAAACGCCCCCTGTTATATCTATTCCATCGCCCGCAGATTACTCTACTGTCTCCTCATCAGAAGTTAAACTTTCAGGAAAAGTAATCGACGATCAAAGTGGAATTGATAAAGTAACCGTTAATGGTAATCTGGTTTCTCTTTCTTCTGATGGTTCATTTAACACAACAATCAATCTTTCGGAAGGATTAAACAAGATTATGATATTAGCAATTGATAAGGCAGGGAACCAAACAACAAAAATATTGAGCGTTATATACGAAAAACCTCCACAGATAATTACTATTCAACTGCAAATTAGTAATCCGTTAATGACTGTAAATGGTGTTTCTAAAGAAATAGACCCAGGAAGAGGAACTACTCCTGTAATCATAAAAGAATGGGGAAGGACAGTTGTGCCGATTAGGGCGATCGTTGAAGCGCTGGGTGGAACAATAGATTGGGACGGAAGTACTAGAAAAGTAACAATTAATTTTAAGAACACAACTATTGAGTTATGGATAGATAATCCTAAAGCAAAAGCGGATGGAAAAGAAACTTGGATAGACTCCGACAACCACAATGTAAAGCCTGTAATCCAAAACGGCAGGACTATGCTTCCTTTAAGATTCGTTGCAGAGAGTCTTGGCGCTAAAGTGGACTGGGATACAGAAACGAAGACTATAACAATAACGTATCCCGAACCATAACATAAGATAGTAAAATTGTTTAAAGGCGGGGACAATCCAACCCCGCCTTATTAGTTTCCCAACGCTTTTCTCCTGAGTTTGTCAGTTGACCTTGAACCACCCCGCATAAATCCTGTGATTTAATTTTTAGAAAATGACATTGTGCTACTAACAAAGAAAATTTTTTAAAAGTAGTTTTTAGTCTTTAGAGTTTTAATTCTTCATAAAGCCCCATATTCTTTAATGGATTGATATGTTGCAATCTGAGAATTCTGTTTCCCAAATCTGTCCCTTTTATCTTGAGGTAATATTTCTTTCTGTCTATTTCAAAGAGTGCAATGTTGAGTGAATTGAGTGCTTCCTTTATTCTTTCAGGTGATGCATTGATGTTATTCTCCTTTAGCATAAGTTCAAGTGTTCTTTCAAGAAGGAAGGATAGGAAACAAACAACAAAGTGTCCTTTGATTCTCTTCTCAGTCCAGTGGAATACTGGTCTTACTTCCATTGTGCTCTTCATTATCCTGAATGATTCTTCTATCTTCCATAGATTATGGTATGCAGAAAGGATATCTTCTACATCCATATCAGTTCTGCTTACTTCAATTGCATAGTATCCATCAAACATCTCATCTTTAGATATTGCATCATTATCAAGTTCCCAGTTCATCTTGTTTGTCTCTTTGAGGTATTTACTTCCTCCTCTCTTTAAACTTCCATTGATAGTAGAGGGATTAGAAAGAAGTTTTAATCCTTTATCAATTAATCTAAGCCTATCCTCTCTATCCTTTTCTGCCATTTCTCTTGAGTATGTTGCAAGGAGTTTCTCTTTAAGATTAACAGGCTTGTTGTTCTCATCTCTTGCTGTATTCATATAGTCGATGAGTTTGTATTTGAAGGAGACTGTATCTAAAGGAGTTTTGGTAATGTCTGTGTCTTTGTTAAAGAGTAATGCTTTACCTTTGGAAGCTATTATTTCTCTTTCCGTTACCTTTTTTCTGCTTTCCCTTTTCCTGTTATTCCTTTTTCTGTAATTCCTTTTCCTACTGTTATGTATCCTTCTTCATTGAGAATAGCTTCTTGAATATCCTTCTTCATACTCTTTATTCTTGATGAGACAATGTAATCGTAGCCTTTTTCTTTTATCCTCTTCAGATTTAGTTTTGAATTCAATCCTCTGTCTGCTACAATGATTACCCTCCTTATACCAAATCTTCCGCTGAGTTTGTCAAGAGATGCCTCAAGTGTTTCACCTTCAAAGGTATTACCAGGGAAGAGTTCGTATCCTATGGGTCTACCTGTTTTATCAATGAGTAATCCCAATACAACCTGCACTTCATTAACTCTGTTTTCTTTGCTGAAACCAAAATCTCTCAATGTATCCTTCTTTATATTTTCAAATCTGAATGTTGTTACATCATAGAATACAACATCAACATTCATATTGAAGAGGGACTTCTCTTTATTGAAGAGATAGTCTTCTTTTTCCTCTTTATGTTCCGATAGGATATCAAGAGAACGATAGAGGTGATTCAAGTCTGAATATGGGAGATTGAGATATCTCTTTTGCTTATCGTATGTGCCCAATTTGCTATCAGGTCTTAGAAGATGCTCTACTACCATAAGGAAGGTGGATGTGTGATGGTGTTTCAAGATCTATCAATAACCTCTGAAAGGAGGAATTATCTTTATCTTATCCAATCTACCAAGGTTAACCAGGACTCTATGCCTTGTAGTCCCTGATTCCTTATCTCTGTATGCCTCTACAACAGAGACATATTCATACTTACCATATTTTGTAATCTTTATGAACATACACGAATACCATAGAAATTCTAAAAATACGATAGAAAATACAGAGAATTTTGAAAGAAAATACAGAAATATTGCTACTACAAATTTTGAAAACGAAAAAATCACATTTGCATAAATACTTACTTCTTTAGACATAAAATCCCAAAATCGGGCTCAAACTGACAAAGTCGGGAGAAGGATAAAGGCATATTGGACTCATCTTTCTTGCTCTCTATACTGAAAGAATATTAGAAAATCTTCTTGGTAGTGGTTGGAACTATAGGAGGATATACTCCGTAGCCCAGTCATTAAAGCTTGTTAGACTGAATGCAGATTTAAATCAATACCCTATGAGAAAGAGCTAATAATTTGTAGTGCATACACTCAATATGAAAATACTATCAATCACTGATTAAGACTCAATTTCTAAAGATTATAGTTGGCAAAGTTGAGTTAAAGCAAAGTTGAGATATTAATAGGGCAGGGATATCCCTGCCCTATCTTTAGTTATTATTTAAGATTTTAAGGAGCCTGTATTGTGAATACACTGTCTGATAAATCAGTTGACCAGGTGCCATCAGTACGTTTGATTGCAACTTTAAGTTTGCAGTTTGTTGAGGAGACATTGGGGACAGTCCATGATTTTGACATAGAGGCTGAGAAGCCTGAGTAGACTGAGAAGGCATATGTCCAGGTTGTTCCACCATCTGTAGAGTAGTCGACTGAGATATGGTCAATCTTTGTGAGGTCTCCTGAGATTGTCCAGGTGACATTGATTGCAGAACCTGCTGTTAATGTTTCACCACCATTAGGGTAGGTGAGGTGGACGGTAGGAAGTGGATTAACTTCAAATGTTGCTTCGATTGTATGGTCTGATGTGACATTCGTGAAGGTATAAGTTGAAACTGCGCCAACTGATACGCCATCAACTTTTACATCTGCAATGTGGTAACCAGTATTTGGAGTAATTGTGAAGGTCTGGTCTGAACCATAGGTTACTGTAACTGCACCTGATGGAGTAATTGTGCCACCAGAGCCTGCTGTAGCGGTGATAGTGTAGGTATTTATTGCAAATGTTGCTTCGATTGTATGGTCTGATGTGACATTCGTGAAGGTATAAGTTGAAACTGCGCCAACTGATACGCCATCAACTTTTACATCAGCAATGTGGTAGCCTGTATTTGGAGTAATTGTGAAGGTCTGGTCTGAACCATAGGTTACTGTAACTGCACCTGATGGAGTAATTGTGCCACCAGAGCCTGCTGTAGCAGTGATAGTGTAGGTATTTATTGCAAATGTTGCTTCGATCGTGTGATTATTATTTACATTATCGAAGGTATAGGTTGAAACTGCGCCAACTGATACACCATCAACCTTCACATCATCTATATGATAGCCTGTATTTGGAGTAATTGTGAAGGTTTGAGAGCCAAACTGAGGAACAAAGACATCACCTGATGGAGTAATTGTACCACCTGTTCCTGCTGTTGCGGTGATTACATACTGGAGGACACCAGGGGCAAAGACTGCTTGAATTGTGTGGTCAGAGGTGACATTGGAGAAGGTGTAGGTGTAAGAAGATGAGGTTGTATTAGAATTCATACCAACAGGGAAGACAATCTTGCCATCAACGATAACTTGCTTGAGATAGTAGCCGTTATTTGCGGTAATTGTGAAGGATTGGTCTGAACCATAATTTACAATAACATTTCCTGATGGTAATATTGTACCACCCGAATTTGATGAAGCAACAATTACAGGGTTCACCTTTGCTGTTGTTGTAAGAGTTGCAAGGGTAATGTTGGCATCAAGGTCATTTAAGGTAAATGTCACATCGTAAATACCAGGGGTCTTAACATTTATTCTAAACTTAGTTGTTGCAGAGTATGGGACAGACAATGGGAAACCAGATTGAGGTCCATAATAACCCACAACATCAGAACCACTCTGAGTCATCGGCATAGTATGCCAGGTAGTACCATCAAAATATTCGAAAGAGTTAATGTCTGTGAGTAAAATATTCTTTATAGTATAGTTGAGAAGCACGTGAGAATACGATTCGCCGTCTGAAGGATTTGTTAAAGTAATGTTGAATTCCTGAGTTGTATTAGAAGCATAAGGACCCTGCAAATCTACGGAGGACAAGGAAGGAAGCTCTGCAAATGTAGCAGATATTGTATGGTTGGTTGTTACATTATCAAAGGTGTATTCATAAGATTCTAACTCTTCTTCCCCAGTGAGAGTAAGGGGGTTGCCGTCAATGTTTATTTCTTTAATCTTGTATCCCGCATTTGGAGTAATTTTGAAGGTTTGAGAGCCAAGTTGTCCTACCATTATATCTCCAGATGGATCAATTGTGCCACCAGGACCTGCTGAGGCAGAAATCGTATAAGTTAATGTGCCTGGCATAAAGATCGCCTGAATTGTGTGGTTGGCTTGGACATTGCTAAATGTATAAGTGAATGTAGGCTGTTGCGTTGAAGTAATTGATGGGAAGGCAGAGAATACAGGAGAACCATCAACAAGAACTTGATAGATAAAGTAGCCGTTATTGGATGTAATAGTGAATGCTTGGTCTGTTCCCTGGATTACTTCTACATCGCCTGAAGGGGTAATTGTACCGTAGTTTGCGTTGTTAACTGAAGCAGTAATGTAGTATTTGTTAGAGAAGGTTGCTACAACTGTCTTATCAGAATCCATTGTGATTGTAATAGGATTGTCTGTGTAGTCAGTTCCTCCGATAG
>Ga0078972_1013159_pt1 | contig 13815 bp, 11 predicted proteins | sample YelNatPaOPGAMG01_FD_67568 | JGI IMG/M metagenome (GOLD analysis project Ga0078972, IMG submission 67568) | Hot spring thermophilic microbial communities from Obsidian Pool, Yellowstone National Park, USA - OP-RAMG-01 (SPADES assembly) (version 2) | ecosystem: Environmental > Aquatic > Thermal...
GCAAATCTACAGAAACAACTAATAACACTGAAAGCAGTTCAAAAATTGATGAAACTACAAGTACAAGTATAAAGAGTTATTTACCGCAAGGAGAAGTTAATTTTAAAACTGATGATGGTATAAATATTAATGGCAATATTTTTGGTAGTTTCAATAGGATAGTAATCTTGTCACATATGTTTCCAACAGACCAAACAAGTTGGTTTGAATTTGCAAAATTTTTGAATGAAAATAAAATTGCTGCAATGACTTATGATTTTAGAGGTTATGGAAAATCTGAAGGCAAAAAAGAAATTGCAAATATTTATAAAGATCTTGAAGCAGCAATAAAATATATCAGTCAATATAATTTAGATAAGGTATATCTAATGGGCGCAAGTATGGGTGGAACTGCGAGCATTATTGTAGCAGCAGAAACAAAAGTTAGCGGTTTAATTACTCTTTCAGCTCCAGACGAATTCAAAGGTCTTTCTGCCAAAAATGAAATTAAAAATTTAAAATGCCCTAAGCTATTTATTGCATCTAAAGGTGACACTTATGCTTTCAAATCTGCTAATTTCTTTTACGATAATTCAAATGAGCCAAAAGAAAAATTAATTCTTGATGGGAAATCTCACGGAACTTTTATATTTAATGAAGAGCCTGAAAATGGAAATAAAATAAAAGAAGCTGTTACTATATTTTTAAATAAGAACTAATAGTGGATCTTGCTGATGCATCATTAGTTATTCTATCTGAAAGATTGAAAATAAAAGAGATAATAACGATTGATTCAGACTACTGTATTTATAGAACAACGCAAAAAGAAATGATTAGAAATATATTTAACTATAAGGATTAAAGGATATTAAAAGCAAGTAAAAACAAAAACTAGCAGCTGAATATATCTGCTTATTGGTTGCTTCTTCAATATTTAATAATAGCAGCTAAGAATTTATAAATAAGAGTGGAGAATGTACTATTACTTAAATATGCTAAATAATAATTTAATTATTTATAAAATTTTCAAGAATTTTTGCGCCATATTGAGTTAAAAAAGATTCAGGGTGAAACTGAACACCCTCAATATTATAATCTTTATGTCTTATTCCCATAATAATTCCATCATCTGTATATGCAGATATTTCAAAACATTTCGGAACTGAAGCTTTATCAATTATTAAAGAATGATACCTGGCACCTATTAAAGGGCTTTTTATATCTTTAAATATTGTTTTTCCGTCATGATAAATCAAAGAAGTTTTGCCATGAACAACCTTTCCTGAATTTATTATTCTTGCACCAAAAACTTCCCCTATACATTGATGACCAAGGCAAACTCCTAAAATTGGGATTTTACCACAAAAATATTTAATTACATTATTGGATATACCTGCTTCCTTTGGCTTTCCAGGACCAGGAGAAATTATAATCTTTAATGGTGCAAGTTTTTCGATTTCATTTATGCTTATCTTGTCATTTCTAAAAACTTCTAATTTTTTTCCAAAATTACCAATACATTGAGCTAAATTAAAGGTAAAGGAATCATAATTATCAATAATTAAAACATCAAGTTTGTTTAAGGTTTGTGTTTTCATTTTATTTTTTAATTTATTTTTTCTTTTTTTCTTTCTTTTTTATATTTTTAGCTTTTTAAAGCTGAATTTATTTCATAAGCAAGCTTAGAAACGCTTTCAATGCCATTATTAAAATTATCAGAATTTAACAAAATGGATAAAATCTTACTTCCTATTATTACCGCATCACAATATTTTTTTACTTCATTAACTTGGCTAATAGTTGAAATGCCAAATCCTAATGCCAATGGAACATCAGTAATTTCTTTAAGTTTTTTTAAAAATTCAATGACTTCAATATCAATTTTATTTCTAACCCCTGTTACCCCTTTAACTGAAACGCAGTATAAAAATCCTTTTGTAAGATTACTTATTTTCTTAAGCCTTTCATGACTTGAATTTAGAGATGCAAGCATAATATTATCTATTTTGCTTCCATGAAAATAATCTTGATAGTTTAAATATTCCTCTAAGGGCAAATCAGGTATTATTAACCCATCTACCCCAGCATTTTCTGCATTTTCTAAAAATTTACTTATTCCATAGCTATATATTGTATTAAAATATGTCATCAATACTAAAGGGATATCGCTGCTACCACGAATCTCTTTGATTGAGTTAAAAACAATGTCTGTATTTATGCCATTATCAAGTGCAATTTTTGAGGTAGTCTGGATAATTGGACCATCAGCAAGTGGATCAGAAAAAGGAATACCTATTTCAATAATATCAGCACCATTTTTTTCTAATACGTTTATAAGTTTTTTATAACCATCCAAATCAGGATATCCACATGTAACAAAAGGAATAAATCCCTTCTGATTTTTTATTCGAAGTTTTTCAAAAGCTAAATCTATTTTACTTTTACTTCTAAAATCATTGGTGTCATTTTTATTTATAGCTTTGGTTCCAATGTTATTATTTTTTATAATATTAGTGTTTTTTATAGTTTTATCTTCAGTACCAAACTTATTTTTATTATTATTTTTTTTCATTTTATGATTTTTTTTCATTTTATGAATATCAATATTTATATTATTATTCTTATTATTAATATTATTATTGAATTTGCTATTTTTTAAATTGTTTATATTCATTTTTCCCTTATCTTATCTTTTTTATACTTATTTTTTTAATTTTTTTAATTTTCTAATTTTATTTAATCAGAATTAAATAAATTAGATACTAAATCAGATATTAAATGATATACATATTAAATAATTAATGCGTGTCATATTTTTTAATATGATTGTCTAATTGTTATAAATCTAATTTATATAATTTATATAATGACATAAATTATAAATTATTTAGATTAATCTGATTTTAAATATTTTATAACAGAATCCATATCTTTATCTCCCCGTCCTGATAAATTAATAACTATTACTTTATCTCTTGATAGATTTGGTGCAATCTTCATGGCATACGCTATTGCATGAGAGCTTTCAAGTGCAGGAATAATTCCTTCAAGTTCTGATAAAGTTTTAAATGCATTAATTGCCTCATCATCCATTATATAAGTATATTTTACTTTACCAGTTTCTCTTAAAAAAACATGCTCTGGTCCTATGCCAGGGTAATCAAGACCAGCAGAAATTGAATAAGCTTCTTTAATTTGTCCAAAACTATCCTGCAGTACATAACTGAATGCTCCCTGGAAAATACCTTTGCTTCCTGACGTAAGTGAAGCACCATGCAACCCACTTTCTATGCCTTTACCGCCAGCTTCTACTCCAATTAAATTCACCTTATCGGTATCTTTTAAAAAAGGATAAAATATACCAATTGAATTACTACCTCCTCCAACGCAAGCAATAATATAATCAGGAAGTCTCTTTTCAAATCTCATTATCTGCTTTTTGGTTTCCAGCCCGATTACTGACTGAAAATCTCTTACCATTGTTGGATAAGGATGAGGACCCACTACTGAACCAAGAACGTAATAAGTATCATCTATATTGGATACCCAATATCTTATTGCTTCATTTACCGCATCTTTTAACGTTTTACTCCCTGTATTTACTTCAACAACTTCAGCACCTAAAAGTTTCATCCTTTCAACATTAGGATGCTGCCTTTCAATATCTACACTTCCCATAAATATTTTACATTTCATATTAAATAATGCAGCAACTGCAGCAGTTGAAACTCCATGCTGTCCTGCACCAGTTTCTGCAATTATATTTTTTTTATTCATTTTTTTTGCAAGTAAAACCTGGCCAAGTGTATTATTTATCTTATGAGCTCCAAGATGGCAAAGATCTTCTCTCTTTAAATAAATTTTTGCGCCTCCAAGATAAGAAGTTAACCTCTGCGCAAAATAAAGTGGAGTTGGCCTTCCTGCATAATTTTTTAAATAATAATTAAGCTCTTTATGAAATTGCCTGTCTTTTTTAGCTAATTTATATTCATTTTCTAGCTCTTCTAAAGCCTCAATTAATATCTCAGGAACAAATCTTCCACCATATTCTCCAAAATATCCTTTTAAAAATTTTTTATTCTTGTAATTATCTTGTTTATCAAATCTTGTTTTTTTCTTTAATATCGTGTTGTCGTTTTCTTCTTTCACAATTTACCTCTTTTTTAATTTTAATATTTATTAATCTTAATCATAGTTTTATATTGTTTTATATTGAATCTGACTTTGCATTTTTGATAAATTCACTTACTTTTTTAATATCCTTTTTGCCTGGTTCAACTTCAAGTTTAGAGGAAGCATCAACTCCAAATGGTTTAACAATATTTATAGCTTCTTTTACGTTTTCAGGGCTTAAACCTCCTGCAAGTATAACAGGAAAATATTTACCAAAATCTTGAATTACCTCCCAGTTAAAAGTTTCGCCTGTTCCCCCATACATATTATCCTTATAAGTATCAAGTAAAAAATAATCAACTAAATCCTTAAAATTTGAAATTTCTTTAATTAATTTTTCTTTAATATAAGAATTATCTGTATAATTTGAATTAACTTTACTTGTGTCAATTCTTATTAATTTTATTAATTTTACTAAATTATCTTTATTGTTAATTAATTTTTTGTATTTTAAATTATTATATTTTAGATTTTGATTTGTTTTATTCAAATCATTATTTAAATCTAAATCTTTTTTATAATTTTTACTAAAATTATTAATTTCTTTAAAATATTTAAATTCTTTTTTGATTTTTTGATTAAAACGACTTAAATAACTTACATCTTCATCGCCTGAAAATTGAACAAAATCAAGATTAAGTAAAACTGTATTTTTAATTACAACATCAATTTCCTCGTTTACAAATACCCCAACAATTGAAGGCATTCCCCCCTTATAATTATTATTATTATTATTATTATAATAATTATTATATTCATAATAACTTTTATGACTTCCAAGTTTTTTATAATTTTCATAATCTTCATTTATGAGATTGTAATTTTTATCATGCTGAGTTGATAAATATTGAGCTTCTGAAGGTACTAAGTGCGGCATTAAATTATATTTTTTTCTTAAAAAATGAATAATTTTTTCAGCATCCTCAAAACTTATTTTTCTTTTACTAAGTGATGAAAAAATAAATCCTATTGCATCAGCACCCATGTCTGAAACAGAATCAGCATCTTTTATATTTGTTATCCCGCAAATTTTTACCCAAACCATTTTTATATTTTTTTATTTTTATATTTTTTTAATATTTATATTAATTAATATTTAATTTTTTATTATTTTTTAAAACTAATTTATTAAATTATTTTTCAATAAGTTTGCCTGAAAATCTTTTAATGTTTTCTCAAGATTACTGCTTTGCATAAAATAGCTGCCAATTAAAAAAACATTAATTCCCTCATAAATCATTTCTTTAATAAATTCAATATCACTTATACCACTTTCACAAACTATAATTTTATCTTTAACATTTTCTTTTGCAGCATACTTAAATATTTCAATTGTATTATTTAAATTTACCTGCATATTTTTTAAATTTCTGTTATTTATACCAATGAGCTTTGCTCCACAATCAACAGCTTTATCAAATTCATTTTTATTATGAGCTTCTACAAGCACCTCTAATCCAATTTCATTAGCTTTTTTATATAAAGCTTTTAATTTTTTTAAACTTAATATTGAACTTATTAGCAAAATACAGTTTGCACCAAGTTCATAACTTTCATAAATTTGGCTTTCATGAAAAATGAAATCTTTTCTTAAAATAGGTAAATCAGAAAATCGCCTTACCTCTTTTATAAACTGTGGATTGCCTTTAAAATATGTTGGCTCTGTTACAACTGAAATACCACAAATAAAATCTTTATATTTATTATATAAAGAAGCAACTTCGCCAACATTTAACTCCTCATTTAATATTCCTTTTGATGGTGAAGCTTTTTTAATTTCTGCAATTATGTTTACTTTATTTTTTTTAATATTGTTTATAAGGCTTACACTAAGTGTATTATAATTTTTGCCTGTTTGCTTATCTGTTTTTTTATTTTTATTATCAAGATTTTTTATCTCATTTTTTTTATTTTTTAGTATATTTTTTAAATATTCCAAGTTAGCGCCTCTTTAAGTTAAATTTTTATTAATGTTTATCTTACTTTAATTATTAAATTATAGACTTGCTGTATATTTTATTAACTGGTTTAATTTATTAAGCGCGCTTCCGCTTTCAATTGAATTTATTGCTAATTTAATACCCTCATTAAAATCATCAGCCACACCGCCTGCAACAATTGCCGCAGCAGCATTTAAAACAGCACAGTCTTTTTTAGCTCCTTTTTCTTTACCTGATAATATATTTATTAAAATTTTTGCATTTTCCTTTGGATCTCCGCCTTTAAGTTCATCTATTTTATATTTCTTAAAACCTAATTCCTGAGGATCAAAAATATATTTATTTATTTTGCCATTATTTAATTCTGCAATCAGGCTGCTTCCTGATATTGAAATTTCGTCTAATGTTTCAAGGCCATAAACTACAAAAGCTCTTTTTACCCCGATATTTTTTAAAGAATAAATCATTAAATCCATTAATTTTTCATCAAAAACACCAAGAACCCTGCAATTAGCCATGGCAGGATTTGTGATTGGACCTAATATATTAAAAACTGTTTTAATTCCTAAATCCTTTCTAACTTTTGCAACATTTTTCATTGCAACATGAGCAAGTGGGGCAAATATAAATCCAATACCAATATCATTAATACATTTTTCAATATTGCTTATATCAATATTTAAATTTACTCCAAGCTCCTCTAAAACATCCGCACTTCCGCTTTTACTGGATACACTTCTATTTCCATGTTTTGCTACAACAACTCCTGCACCTGCTGCAATAAATGCCGCAGTTGTTGAAATATTAAAAGTATCTTTTTTGTCCCCACCTGTCCCGCAAGTATCTACAATATCTGAAAATCTGCAATTTATTTTTTTTGCTTTTGAAAGCATTGCCATTGAAAAACCGCTAATCTCATCAATACTAACATCTTTCATCCGCAGCGCAGTAAGAAATGCAGCTACCTGGCTGTCGTTTGATTTACCATCCATGATATAATCCATCACATTATAAGCTTCGTCAATATTTAAATTTTCATGTTTTATTATTTTTTCAATCATCTCTGTTAACATATTATTTATTTCTCCTCTCAAAATAATTTTTCTTAATGGTTTTTTTATTAATTCTTGTTATTAAAAATCATCAATATTTAAAATATTATTGATAAAAAAATCATTATTAATAAAATTTCATCCCAAACATTTTTTATTTCGCTTTAATTATTTTTTTCTTGTTGATTTTGCTATCAACGCCTTTAGCTTCATCTAAGACAGTGCCCGCCGGCAATATTTTTTTGCTATTAATACTGTTAATATTGATTTTATTTGCAATACTAATTGAATTAAAAAGTGCTTTTGCCTTATTTATTGTTTCTTCAAATTCTTTTTGAGGCTCTGAATCAAAAACAATTCCTGCTCCTGCTTGTATATAAGCAGTTTCATTATAAATAACTGCAGTCCTTATAGTTATACATGTATTTAAGCTTCCATCATAGCCAAAATAACCTATAACACCTCCATAAAGATTTCTCCTGTCAGGCTCAAGTTCACTAATAATTTGCATTGCTCTTATTTTTGGTGCACCAGATAAAGTCCCTGCAGGAAAAACACTTTTAATTGCATCATAAATTGTTTTATTTTTATCAAGAATTCCTTCTACTCTTGAAACTAAATGAAGAACATTGGAATACTTTTCAATATTCATATATTTTTTAACTTTTACACTTCCGTATTTGCAAACCCTTCCTAAATCATTTCGAGAAAGATCAACTAGCATATTATGCTCAGCTTTTTCCTTCTCATCATTAAGCAGTTCATTAATTAAAATCTTGTCTTCTTTTGCAGTTTCCCCACGCTTTCTTGTACCAGCTATAGGATAAGTTGAAACTTTTCTTGCGTTTATTTTAAGTAAAGGTTCTGGAGACGAGCCGATAACTTTAAAATTATTAAAGTTTATATAATACATGTATGGGGATGGATTGATTGCTCTTAAAGCTCTATAAATATTAAATGGATTTGAAATATTTTTTAAAGAAAATCTTTGTGATAATACAACTTGGAAAATATCGCCTTCCGTTATGTATTTCTTAGCACATTTAACTGCCTCTATAAAATTTTCTTTACTAAAATTTGAACTAATAAAATTAATATTAGCATCACTTTCCAAATCAAAATTATTATTTTTATTAGTATTTTTGGTATTAGAATCTGCATTTTTAATTACAAAGTTAGAGCTAGCGAAATTAGAGTTATTAATTTTACCAATATTTATATTCTTAAAATTATTAATATTATAATTAAAATTGGTAAAATTAAGAGCGTGATTACTTTTATTAAGATTATCATTTCCAATATTGCCATTGTTGTTATTGCTATTATTAAATATTAAATTTTCTATTTCCTTAATTTTATTTACTGAAATATTATAAGTTTTTTCTGCACTACTATTTTTGTTTGATTCATCTATTAATATAGTAGAAATAATTTTCATTCTATTTAAAAGGTGATCAAAAATGATAACACAATCAGTTAAATATAAGAAAAGTTCAGGAAAGGTAATATCATCTTCTGATTTTTTTATATTTATATTTTCAAAATATTGAACTAAATCATAACCTAAATAACCTACAGCACCCCCTACAAAATGATCCAGGTCTGGATTTTTATATAAGATGTATTTTTTCATTATTTTTTCAAGTTCAAGTAAAGGAAAAATTGTTTTTATTTTATAATTCAAATTACCTTTACTATTAAAAACAAAAATTTTATCTTTAAATTCAATAAATGATTGATAGCTTACCCCAATAATTGAATATCTAGAAATATTTTTTTCGCCTTCAATACTTTCTAATAAAAACATCTCTTTATCAGTGCCTCCCAATTTTAGAAAAATAGATGTGGGAGTTTCTGTATCAACTAAATATTCTTTGAATACAGGTATTAAATTATATTTAAGTGATAATTTTATATATTCATTTTTTGTTGGATAACACATTTTATTTTTACCTTTTTAATATTAATTTTTCATTGTTTATTTTTTATTTTTTATTTTTTTATTTTTTATTTTTTTATCTGCTATATTTAATTAATTTTTTTAAAGAATTAAGTTACTAATACTTTTAACTAAATTTTATTTTTTAAATAATTTTTATTTTGCTTTTAAAGTTTGTTTTTAAATAAAAAAAGAGTATTTCTAATTGGCTTATTTAAAATTTAGCCTTTCGAAATACTCTTTTTAAATAAAAATTATTTAATTTAACTTAATTTAATATATGTAATTTACTTTACAAACTATAAGCTACAATAAAACAATTTGATCTATTTCTTAGCACTTTTAATGTTTAACACTTTAAAATTCTTTTAATATTAAAAAAATTTTAATTTTTAAATTAACTATAAACTTCTTTAAATAATTACCTTTAGTTCTATTTATTATTAATTAATATTATCGATATTAATATTTAAAATTTTAAAAATTATTAAATTATAAAAATTTATAAATAATTAATATTGTTTGATTTAAAATAATAAAATTATAAATTTAAAAATAATTAATTAATAAACAACTTAAAACAATTAAAATTAAGAAATAATAAAATAAAAATAAAAGTTAATTATTTTAATATTTGATAAAAAGAAAGAAAAACGAAAGGCTAAATTAAATTTTAATTTAGCTACGCCAGAAGGAATGATCTTTAAGCCAGAGTAATCTTTGAATTAAATTCTTAGGAATATTATTTCCCATTTCTGTATAAAAAATATTACAAGAAATATTATTTAATTTTTTATTTTTATAATTAATTTCCATCTAAATACCAACTCAATTTTTAAAAACAATTAAAATAAAAAGCTTAAAAAATTAATCTTAATTTATTAAATTAAAATTGTTGCTTTGATAATATAACGTAATTATAAAATTTTCAATAGGCGTTTTATAAAAATTTATAATTATAAAAATTTTTAAAACTTCATAATAGTAATATTATTAAAAAATTACTTTATATAACTAATGTTTTGTAATATAAATTTAATAATGTAAATTATAAATTAAAAAGCCTAAATATAATTATAAGTTAAGTAAATATAAGTTAATATCATAATTTAATAACTAGTATTTAAAAAATTAAAAATTACAATAACTTGCAATTAATTTTTATAAATTTTAAATAGGAAGTGATACTTTATGGAAAAGGAAAATGATTTAAAAGAAAACCTAAAAGAAAACAAAAAATTAATATTCTTAATTAGGCATGGAAATACAGAATTTAATAAAAAAAATATTTTTAGAGGACATTTCGATATTCCTTTAGATAATTTTGGTATAGAACAAGCTGAAAAAACAGGCATATTTTTAAAGGATATTGATTTTGACATAATTTACTCAAGCCCTTTAAGCAGAGCTTATAAAACAGCAGAAATTATAAAAAATCATCAAAAAAATAATGTTGAAATCATTAAAGAGGAAGGATTTAAAGATTTAAATTTTGGTGAATGGGAAGGCAAAGGCTATGATGAGGTTCAAAAACTTTACTCTGAAATTTATATGAAATGGCTTAGAGAACCTTTTAACGCCTTTATACCAGAAGGTGAAAATTTACGTGATGCACAAAATAGATCTTGGGAAGCCTTAAAAAAAATTATTTCAGATAATAAAAATTTCATTATTGCGATTGTAACTCATAGAATTATAACTAAATTATTAATTTTAAAAATGCTTGATATAAATGATTCAGGGATTTGGAAAATAAACCAAGATCCATGCTGTATTAATATTTTTGAATACAAATATCAAACATTTTTTATGTCAAAATTAAATTATAATTTTCATATTGTGGATTTAAAAAATAGTTTTGGCAGTATTGATTAATTATAATCTGAATTTGTTCTTAAGTTATTAGGTGCTCTTATTGGAGTCTCTAATTAAGGTCCCTAATAAGATTAGGGATTAGCAATATAAAAATATAAAAAACAATTTAATATCGTCCGTATTTATCAACAAGTTCATAAATAAATTCTAAATTATCAATTGGGGTATTTGCAGGTACTGAATCTCCACTCCCAAGAATGAAGTTGCCATATGGCTTCATTTGTTCTAATAAAGTGCAAACCTTTTTTTCAATTAAATCTTTATGAGGCGATGTTAAAATATTTGCATCAATCCCACCTGTAAGTACTATTTTATTACCAATTAATTGTCTTGCTTCAAAAAAATCAATATTGCCTATTGGTTTTGGTGTCATATCCATAATCCCATCAATTCCTGTTGCAACAAGATCTACTATAATATCTTTTAATAATCCACATGAATGCACATAAATTTTTTTATTATATTTGTGAGACACAGTTGTAAATGAAGAAATTGCCGGAGCAATATATTCATTAAATATGCCAGGAGAATAAAGCCCTGTCCCAGTATCTTCCCAAACCACAATAAGCGGGACACTTGATTTTGCAATTATTTCATAAGCTTCTAAATCTTTTTTAAGAATTGTATTTATTAAGGATTTCATCTCATTAGGATAATCAAATAAAAACATCAAAAAATTTTCTAAACCCATGTATTCTTCAATTAATTCTATTACAGGAGAGCCTGGAGCTCCTGCCGCTACAATACCATCATCACTTATTTCTTTTTCTTTATTTTTTATCTCATGATAATTTTCAACATATTCCAGATTTTCATACATATATTTTAAGATTCTTATGTCATCTTTAGTTTTTATAAAATATTCGTTTTGAAATACAGTCTTTGATGAAGGCACATTAATATAGCTAGATTTTAATGTACCTATTGGGGTTTCAAAATATTTTTCTATTTTCTTTACTTTCGGGTCACGATATTTAAATAGCAAAAACATAGTTAAAGGAACTTCTGCTTGCCATGTTTTTTCTTCCTCAGGTATCTTTACTAATGTTTCATTTACAAAAGTTTTTACCTTAACATTTGTTGATTTTGTTTGATATGCACTAACAGTTTCCCTATCAATTATATCTATTTTTAATTTTTTCCATAAATTTATTATGCCAAGATTTCTTATATTTTCATTTTGGGCATTAATAAAATTGTAACCCATTAATGGGGACCATGCTATTCTATCAGGTTTCTCATTATTAATTATTTTTAGAATTCTTTGTTTTGGAGTCATATAATATTAAATATTAAATATTAAGTATTAAGAATTAAGAATTAAGAATTAAGTTTTAAATGTTAAGTGTTTTTTTAATTTTTTTCTTTTTTTAATTCTTAATTATAATTTTTATAATTTTTACTTCTAATTTTTATTTTTAATTCTAATCTTTATAATCTTTAAATTTATAACTAATTTTTTAATATTTATTTTTTTATTTTTGGCTTTTTGTTAATAAATTATAATTAGAATCAGAATAAAGCTTATCAATAAAAATTTGCGCTGCACCTAAGGCAGCAATACTATCTCCAATTGCAGTTTTTTCTATTCTAACCCGTTTTGAAATAAATTCTAATGCCCTCATTTTTACAGTTCTTTTTATTGCATCAAGTATTATATCACCGCATTCAAGTATACCACCCCATAAAACAACTAAATCACATCCAAAAAGATTTAGTGCTGCTGCTATTGCAATACCAATATATTCTCCAGTTCTATTAATTAAATAATAAGCAAATTTATCACCTTCATTCGCTGCTTTTGCAATTATTTCCACTGATAAATTTTCAAAATTATTATTAATTTCTTTTGAAATTGAAGTAACTATTCCATTTTCAATTCCTTCTCTTGCCCTCCTTAAAATTCCAGGTCCAGATGCAATTGCTTCAAGACAGCCTTTATTGCCACAATTACATAAAGGTCCATCTTCAGAAACAGTTATATGTCCAAGTTCCCCAGCAAGCCCCATACTTCCACGATATATTTTCCCATCAATGAAAGCACCTAAACCTATACCTTTACCAATACTTATAAATATAAAATTGTCATGGTCTTTTGCTATCCCAAATCTTTTTTCTGCAACTGCTGCACACCTAACACTATCATCAATACAAACAGGAATATTAAACTCATCTTCCATTATTTTTTTTATTGGAAAATTTTCCCAACCTGGAAGGTTTGGACAAAAAATACTAACACCTTCATAAGAATTAATTATTCCTGATATTGACATTCCTATACCAAATAAGTCTTTTTTAGATATTTTATTTGAAGTCATCAAATCATGAACTAATGTAAAAATTCTTGATAATACAGCTTCTTTACCTTCAGCAGCTTTTGTCTTTATTTTAATATACTTTATGGCACTTCCAGATAAATCTGTTAGCAATGCTCTTGTATTTGTTCCACCTACATCTAATCCAATAACATATCCAAGCTTATTATTTATTGAGTATAGTTTAGGCTTTCTACCGCCTGAAGACTTACCATCACCAATTTCTTTTATAACATTGTACTTCGTAGCAAATTGGTTAATTAATTCACTTACAGTAGTTATATTAATACCAAGTTGAGCAGCTATTTCTTGTTTTGTTATAGCTTGACTATCTCTTATTAGATTTAGTATTTTTAATTTTAAAGCTTTTTTATTGTAAAATCTTCCTTCAAAATTATCTAAATCAATATTATTGTTTGTCATAGTTATTTGTATTAATTAATTAATTAATTTATTAGACCTAATTTTATTAAAATTATAACCATACTTTAATATCTACTAATTTTTAATTTATTTTATCTTTACTGTTTATCTCCAAAATT
>Ga0078972_1013160_pt1 | contig 13814 bp, 9 predicted proteins | sample YelNatPaOPGAMG01_FD_67568 | JGI IMG/M metagenome (GOLD analysis project Ga0078972, IMG submission 67568) | Hot spring thermophilic microbial communities from Obsidian Pool, Yellowstone National Park, USA - OP-RAMG-01 (SPADES assembly) (version 2) | ecosystem: Environmental > Aquatic > Thermal...
GGTGCCACTGGTCCACAGCGGTCATGAAGGCGTTCCTCACGTTGATCTGCTCCGAGGTCCTGGGGTTAGCCGGGATGACGTGATTTCTCACGTACCTGATCCCCTTCCACTTGGCGTAGGTCAGCTGGTTGGCGTAAGTCCCGGATGCGTCTATGGACATCAATGGAGCGTATACCTTGGCCATCTTTCCACCTCCTTTCTAATACCCCAGGAAAATGTGGAACATTTTCCTGGGGACCCCTTACTATGGCCACCCTAAGAAAGTCTTCCCCCTTTTCTCAGGGATTCGGCCCTTTTAATCCACCCCAGGGAAATGTAAAGCATTTCCCTGGGGACCCCTCAAATCCCCCAATTTTCTTGAGGGCCTCTATTGCTCCCACAGGAGAATCCTCCAGCTCCTCCTTATCCCTCTAAGAGCTCCACTGTGGAGACCACCTGCACATCCACCAGTGGATAGAGGAGAAGCCCTGCCACATCGTTGGCCGTAGCCAGGAGAGCATCCGCTGAAGCCTCACTCTTCACCTTGGAGATGGAGAGTGATCCTAAAATCATCTTCCCCGTCTCCGGATCCGTCCCCTTGTTCAGCTTCAGGGTGAGCCTCTTTCCTATTGGGTTTTCAATTGCTGCCATTTACCCTTTCCTCCTTTCTTATGCCCCGGAAAAATGCTTCACATTTTTCTGGGGGCTCCAATTAAATCCCTCTGAAAGGCTGGCACTTTCCTTGCCCCCCTTTCAGGCTCCAATTTAGCCCCAAAGAAAAGCCTCCGCCTTCCCAGGGCCCTCACATTCTCCCAAAACAAAAACAGGGCCGACTTACGCCGACCCTGCAAGAAACAGCCTTGGGAGAGGCTCTGCTTCCTGCCCCTTACTTTAGACTATCGAACAAATGTTTGTCAAGAGGAAAAAGAAAAAATCCAAAGTCCAAAGAATAGAAAATTTCAGAGATTTTTCCTGATGGTTTTTCTTAAAAGTATTCTTAACTTGTTTTTCCACCCCTATTATTGCTTGACCACCATTACTCTTGTGGTTCCCAAAGGTATCGACCGGTCCTGTCTATGTAACCCCATTTATTTCCGACTTTTACCATACACAGCCCATATTCAAATCCAATAGCTCCATCAAACACCGGCTCAATCACGAACCTCCCCGTTTTATCAATTAAGCCCCATTTTTCTCCTAGTTTTACCGAACATAACCCTTCGCAGAATTCCAAAGCATTATCATATCTAAGGTCAATAACGAAATTTACCCTTTTATCTATAAAACCCCACTTTTCTCCTATATTTACCGAAGACAATCCTTCCGAAAAGCCCAAAGCTAAATCAAACCTGGGCTCAATCACGAACCTCCCCCTTTTGTCAATGAATCCCCATTTTTCTCCCACTCTCGCTGGAGAAAATCCCTCTGAGAAACCGAGGACGCAATCAAATACCGGCTCAATCACGAACCTCCCCGTTTTATCGATAAATCCCATTTTATTTCCTAATCTCACAGAGGCCAGCTCTTCCAAAAAGCCCGCCGCATAATCGAACTTGGGCTCAATCGCAAACTTCCCTATTTTATCGATAAATCCCCACTTGTTTCTCAACTTTACTGAAGCGAGCCCCTCCTTGAAAATACTAGCATCCTCGAACTTTGGCTCAATCGCAAATCCTCCCCATTTGTCGATGAACCCCCACTTATCCCGCACTCTTACTGAAGCCAGCCCCTCCGAGAAACCCCAGGTAGCAACAAATCTGGGCTCAATGACCAACTTCCCGGAGCGGTCTATAAACCCCCATTTTCCTCCTAACTTCACGGGGAACAAAGAAAATTCAGCAAGCTTCACCTCTGAACCCACAGGACTTCCGCAGTTGGGACAAAAGCGGTATTCCTCCCTTAACTCTTTCCCACAGTTAGCGCAGAACATACGCTCCTCTCTTTGATCCTTGGGAACACCCCCTTAGATTCTATTTATTCCAGAAAAGTAACTCAAGCCTTCGCATCGAATTTTCGAAATTTGCTAACAATCTTTCTCCGGTTCTTCCCCATCCATTTAATTTTTCCTATCCCCTTTCCGTCTTATGAGAAGTATTTCGCTCAAGACCAAAGGCAAGCATTCAGTAAAAAACCATCCCGCCTCTGTGATATAATCTTTTTAAATAAGCCGAAGGAGGGGAGGAAGTCGCACAAATTTGCCTTTGCTTGTGCCATTGGTTTCTTTTTTAATCCCAAGTAGCAATATCCGCCTATTGCCAAAACGCCACCTAATTCATAGATTAATTGAAGGCGCAATTTCCGCTGAAAACTTTATGGACGATTTTTCTACGGCATCTTTAAACGAAACCAGAGTGAAAGAGAAGGGTGAAATTCCATGAACGATTTGTTCAAAAGTCCAGAGAAGCTGGACATCTCTGCTTTGGAGAACTGGCTCTGGGATATCGCCTGTGTCATCCGGGGCCCGGTGGATGCCCCCAAATTCAAGGATTACATTCTTCCCCTAATATTCCTCAAGCGCCTTTCCGATGTTTTCGATGATGAACTCCAGGAATTGGGAGACATCGCCAAATTCGTGGACCAGGATCATGACCTCGTGCGCTTTTACATTCCTAAAGAAGCGCGCTGGAATTACCTCACTCAGCTGACCACGAACTTGGGAGAAGCTCTCACTGATGCCGTGCGCTCAGTGGCAAGTCACAACCCTGATCTTCAAGGGGTGATTGACAATGTGGACTTCAACGCTACTGCTCAGGGCCAGCGCATCCTTTCTGACAGTCAGTTAAGAACGGTGCTCTCCAAACTTTCCCGCTATCGTCTGGGCTTAAAGGATGTGGAACCCGATATTCTGGGCCGGGCCTATGAGTATCTATTGCGCAAATTCGCCGAAGATTCAGGACAGAGTGCAGGGGAATTCTACACCCCGCGTGAGGTGGCCATTCTCATGTCTTATATCCTTGACCCCGAGCCAGGAGAGACGATTTACGATCCAGCCTGTGGCTCCGGCGGCCTTCTGATAAAGTGCTACCTTCGCTTCCTGGAAAAATATGGGCAGCCCAATGGCGCAGGGCGCTTGAAAATCCCTCCCAGCATTGAACCCTTGCACTTCTTTGGCCAGGAAATTCTTACCTCAACTTTCGCCATAGCCCGCATGAATGTTTTTATTCACGACATGGAAGCCAAGATTGCCCTGGGTGACACCATGGCCCGCCCCGTGTTCCTCAATCCAGATGGTAGTCTGCAACGTTTTGACAAGGTCACAGCCAACCCTATGTGGAACCAGAATTTCCCCTTAATTGTCTATGAACAGGATACTTACGGACGGTTTTCCTTAGGCATACCCCCCGCCTCCAGCGCTGACTGGGGCTGGATTCAGCACATGTTTGCCTCACTCAAAGATTCAGGGAAGATGGCGGTGGTCCTCGATACGGGCGCGGTCTCCCGGGGCAGCGGAAACCAGGGATCCAACCGGGAGCGGGATATCCGCAAGGCCTTTGTGGAACGCGATGCTGTGGAAGCGGTCCTCTTGCTTCCGGAAAACCTCTTTTACAACACCCCCTCAGCGGGGATTATCCTGGTAATTCGCCGAGGCCCCAAACCCCCTGAGAGGAAGGGACAAATCCTCTTGATCAACGCTTCTCAGGCCTTTGCCAAAGGAAGACCAAAGAATTACTTAAGCGATGAGCACATCACCGCCATCGCCGATGTCTATCTAAAATGGCAGGAAATCGCCGGCGATTCGCCTCTGCGGGCAAAGATCATCACCAATGAAGAGGCCGCAAGAAACGATTACAACCTCTCACCCAGTCGCTATGCCCCCCTGGACAACAAAGAGCAAGTGCTCCCTCTGGAGGAGGCCGCAGTGCTCTTAGAGGAGGCGGAGGAAGAGCAAGCAGAAGCGGATGCGGCTTTGGATCAGGTACTGAAAGTCTTAGGATTGGAAAGGCGGAAGGGGGTTTGAAAGCTTTATTTGCATTTTGTTGTCAAAATGCTAATATGTTCTCAGGCTGTTTGCATTTTCGCCAATAAGGGATTGGAGAGCTGATAAATGGATCCTGAATCTTTCCGCCTTAGTCCTGCGGGACGCCTTGTGCGGTCGCCTTCCGGCTACTGGGCTTTTGTGCCTAACCCTCTTCCTCCTGAAATTCCCTGGACGGTTGAACTCATAGCCTTGCTCTCTGAGGCTGATCGAGCGCTTGGAGAACTGGCTGGATTGGGGCGGTTGCTTCCCAACCCCCACCTGCTCATTCGTCCCTTTGTGCGCCGGGAGGCGGTGCTTTCCTCTCGCATTGAAGGCACACAGGCCTCGCTCTCTGACCTCTATGCCTATGAGGCTGGCCAACTGGCCCTTTTTGAGACCACTTCCGATGTCCGTGAGGTATATAACTACGTGCGCGCCTTGGAGTATGGGCTGGAGCAATTGCAGGATTTACCCCTTAGCTTGCGTCTCATCAGGGAAATGCACGCTCTTTTGCTGGAAGGCGTTAGGGGAGAGCGCTTGACCCCGGGCGAATTTCGGCGTAGCCAGAACTGGATTGGGCCTGCGGGATGTACCTTAGAAGAGGCTCCTTTTGTGCCCCCGCCTGTCGCCGAGATGCAGGAAGCGCTGGACGCCTTTGAGAAGTTTTTGCATCAGCCCCTGTCTCTGCCGCCCCTCGTGCGTTTAGGATTAATACATTATCAGTTCGAAGCCATACACCCTTTCCTTGACGGCAATGGGAGAATGGGACGGCTGCTTATTACCTTGCTTTTGTGCGCCTGGGAACTTTTGCCCCAACCCTTGCTCTACCTGAGCGCTTATTTCGAGGCCCACCGCCAGGACTACTATGATTTGCTTTTGGCTGTCAGCCAGAAAGGCGCATGGAAAGAGTGGCTGACTTTTTTCTTGCTGGGGGTGAAAGAGCAGGCCCGGGACGCTGTTTCTCGTTCCAGGAGATTGCAGATTTTGCGGGAGAAATATCGAGAGCGCCTCCAGACAGCGCGGGCTGCGGCCCGTCTCCTGCAGGTGGTGGATTTTCTTTTCGCTCAGCCCGTGTTCACCGTGAAGCGGGTAGGAGATACCCTGGGCGTGGATTTTTCAGTGGCTCAACGCTATGTCAGTCACCTGGAAGAGGAAGGCCTGGTGGAGGAAATCACGGGCCAGGCGCGCAACCGCATTTACCGAGCGAGCGAGCTCTTAAAAGCGATTGAAGGGCCCATTAGTGAGGAAAAGGAAGGAAAATAATGGAAGAGGACAAGCCCCAAGCCCAGGCCTCAGAAGTTTCTAATGGCTTTAAGATGACCGGATTCTTTCCTTTTCCATGGCAGAGGATAGTAAGTAGTAGGGCAAGGGATGTGCCATTTAGGGATGTGCAACCCTATATAAGCTCTTTAGCGAAGGAGGCTTGACCAATGAAATCAAGAGCTCCGGGAGGTGGAGCAGCTGCGGTAGGTGGACTAGACTATCAGCACAGAGTGGGGGCCTGGGTGGCCGTGCATATTCTGGCCGAGAAAGATATAATGCCGCCCTGGGACTTTCCCGCAGGGACCACGCTCGAATGGCTTCGGTGCGAGACCGAGCAACCGGTAGACGACCTGCTGGTAGGTACCTCAAATGACGGATTGGTCTTCGCTCAAATAAAGCGGAAACTCCACTTTTCAGGGAATCCTGATTCGGATCTGGCCTCGGCTCTTGATCAATTCGTTCGTCAATTCATCCATTGTCAGAGCAGAACCTCTGGTAAAAGGCCTTGGGATCGCCCCCTTGATCCTTTAAGAGATCGTCTGATGCTCATTACTGGACCTGAGAGCCCAACCCGGATTCGAGTTTACTTTCCCTCGTTGCTCAGCAGATTGCAAAATTTGGTTCCAGGCCAATCCCTAAATGATGCTGCTTTAAATAAGGAAGAGCGCGAAGTGCTCTCGGTCATTAAGGGCCATATCGAGAGATCCTGGCAAAAAGCGCTTGGAACCAAACATTCTGACGACGAGCTTCGGCAACTGCTCTCTATGGTCCGTGTCCAGATACTGGATGTGGATGGAGAGGGGACTGATGAGCGCCAGGTAATGAATCTCCTTGGTACTTCGGTCTTACAGAATCCCAACCAAGCTAAGACGGCATGGGCTCAGCTGATCACTTTGTGCGCTGACTTTGCTAAAGAACAATCGGGGGCCGATCGTCATCTTCTTCAACAAGAGCTGCTTAAGGTTGGCCTCGAGCTTAAAGCACCACGAAGCTACCGCAGTGACATTGAGCGGCTTAAGGAATATTCTGAAAAGACCTTGAAGAACCTTGCCTATCTTGCTCAAATTCGCGCGGGTTCCACCGTGATTAAAATCCACCGACAGTGCACCGCAGCTCTTCGAAATTCTGCCGAGAATAACTCTATCCTCGTTGTAGGAGAGCCTGGGGCCGGAAAATCGGGCGCCTTATACGATTTCGTGAACGCGATTAAGCAGGAGGGAAGAGATTACGTCTTCCTTGCGATCGACCGCAGCGCTGCAAGGAGCCTTGGTGAGCTTCGAGCGGAGATGGGCCTTGAGCACGAGGTGACCCAAGTGCTCGAAAACTGGCCCGGGCAACAACCTGCATTCCTTGTCATAGACGCGCTGGATGCAGCGCGTGGGGATCCTGCTCAAAAGATGATTCATGACCTCATTAGGGAAGTCGCTGGAAAGAACAGCCGATGGCGCGTTGTAGCCTCGATTCGCAAGTTCGACCTCCGTTATGGAACTGAAATTCAGGAACTCTTCCGGGGAGAGCCTCCAACCGAGTTCCAAGATCCAGAGTTCAAGAGTATTCGCCATTTGAACATTCCGCCCCTCTCTGAAGAAGAGCTCAGGCAGGTCTCCTCTCAGGCGCCAGAACTTCATACTCTCATCAGTGGTGCACCTACGGAACTCCAGGATCTTCTTCGCGTTCCCTTTAATCTCCGCCTCCTGTCGGAACTGCTTGGGGCAGGAATAAACTCCGGCGATCTTTTGCCGATTAGGACTCAACTTGATTTGCTGGACCGTTACTGGGGTAATCGGGTGATCCGCCAAGATGGGTATGGGGATGCACGCGAGGCGGTTCTCCTAAAAGCCTGTGAGAAGATGGTTGAATCCCGAATGCTGAGCGTTGATCGTTTTAAAGTGGTTGAAACTGATAGTAGCCCTCATAAAAACGATCTTTTGAGTAACCAGGTCCTCATCGAGTGGCAGCCTGGGCCCACGGCACGTCCTGAGCGCTCCACTCTTTCATTCTCCCACCATGTCCTTTTTGACTACGCAGCAGCCAGACTACTGTTTCGAGGTGCCCCTGAAAATTTTATTGACCGTCTTGTTAAAGATCCTGAACTCGTAATCGTTGTGAGACCCAGCCTTTTATTTCACTTTCGGTACCTTTGGTCTTGTGACGATGACCGTAAGCAGTTCTGGGGTCTCGTATTTCGGGTCATTGAGACAGAGGGGATACCGGAAATTGGCAAGCTCATTGGTCCATCGGTCGCTGCCGAGCTTGCAAGAGGAATGTCGGACTTAGAACCACTCTGTGCTGCCTTGAAAGATTCTAAGATAGAGACTCAGAAAACGGCTGAGCAAGCCCTTCGTCATCTCATTAGAGCTCTTTTGGCTGGAATTCCAGAAGCGAAGCCACTCCTGGGGCCTGAGGCTGGCCCTTGGTGTGATTTCCTTGAATGTATAAGCCAAAAGCTTCGAGAACCTCTGGCTTATCCAGTCAGCTGGCTTCTCATGGCTATGTGCGAAAAGCCAGAAGTTTTTACACCGGAACAGCGAGTTCTTGCTGGACAAACGGCGCGTCGGCTCCTTGATTTTGCCTGGTCTTCAATGCCCAGAGACCGCTGGCTAGTCGTCCATGCTCTCCAGTGCGTCTGCCGGACCTTCGAAAGCGATCCTGTTGCCTCCGCTAACCTGATTCGGCGTTGCCTGGAGCCCTCACACCTTTCTCAATATGATTTTGAAGAAATGCCATGGCTAGCCAGAGAGATAAAGCAACTGATTCCCATCGATCCATTACTCGTTGAGGAAATTTATCGCGTTGCTTTCAAGCACCAAGTGTTATCAAAAGAGCCCACGCCGCTGGTCCAGAGTTTTATATTACCTTTGCGCTCCAATCGTCAACAGGATTACCAGATGGCCCTATATGAGCTGGCGGAAGCATTTCCTGAATTTTTAGAGCACTTCCCGGAAAAAGCTACTCGCGCTCTTATTGCTGTGATGGAAGCCTATGTAGATCAAAATTACCCCACTGGGGCTAAAGAAGTGCCTGAAGAGATTTTTGATTTTGATGGTCAGCAGGCACGGTTTTGTACCGACCAAAGCCATTTTTGGGACGAAGGCAAAATCTACCGCCATGACGAGCCCCTCAAAATGCTTGACGCCTTCCAGCAATACCTTGAGAAGCTGGCGGAGCGAAAGGATAGTCAAGAGAAACTGCGCCTACTTGTCCAAGTCATAGTCTCTGAAAACCGGCTTGCGGTTTTCTGGCGCCGACTCCTTTTAGCAGGAGCTCGGTTTCCGAATTCGCTTGGTAAAGAGATTCTCCCACTTGCCTGGGCGATGCCGGTTCTCAAAAACTATGATACCGTTCATCCCGCTGGTGAGTTTCTCAAGTCAATTTTCTCAATTCTTTCTACCAGCCAACGCCATCGAATTGAGCAGGCAATTCTCGCCATTCCTGAGTCGTTCCCAGCGGATCGCAGAGAGAAAGGCGAACGCTTGCGCAATCGCCTACTCGGATGTCTTGCGGATACTGAGCTTGTTACTGATGAGGCAAGGGGTCTCCTTCAGGCTCTCAGGCTTAGTAATGCCGTGCCGCCTAATGAGCCACCGTTTCAGCTGGTTGAGGCAACTTGGGGCCCGAGTAATGGTGAGGAAGAATTTCTCAGAGAGCAGGGAGTTCCGGTCGAGGCAGAGCCCAATCGCAAGATTCGTGAGCTCGAGCGGCCAGTTACGGAGTTCCTGAATAAGTATAAGGACTCTGTACCTAAAGCAGAAGAGGTCAAAGCCCTGCTTCCAGCTCTCCAAGCGCTTCATGATGCGCTCTCCTGTGCTGATGCGGAGGGTGTTCATCCCAAACAACGCGACTATGCCTGGAGAAGTCTTGCTGCTGCCTGCAACTGCATTACACAGATTGGAGGGCTATCGTGCAATGATCCTGTAGGTGCATTCATAAAGGCTGTACTCCTGGAAGCGAGCTTTTATGCTGAGCCGATTCCTGATTCCAAATACGACCCTCAATTTGAAGAGCACCCTTCATGGGTAAGCTCACCCCGGACTGAGGCGGCAAAGGGGTTAATTTTACTGGCTCGCAATTCATCATGTGCAACTCACGATGTCCTGGAGGCTATTGAGCGTTTAAGCAACGATCCCGTGCCCGCAGTCCGTTTACAGGTAGCCGAGAGTCTGAACGGTCTCTACAAAACAGCAAGGGGACTGATGTGGCGGATCATCGAGTGCATGTGTAGAGAGGAGCCGAGCCGTGGAGTCCTTCAGGGATTGGTAGGTGGCCCACTGATCCACCTCGCTCCTGTTGAACCGGAGAGGGTGGCTCATCTGGCAAAATTAATTTTTAACCGTGTAAACGAGGGAGAAGGTTCAAAACAGGTTCGCCAATTCTGTGTCAACCTCTTCACAGATCTTTTTATTTGGCGAGATCTTACCCTCTGCCAAGAGATTATTATGAACATTGCGGGTAACCCAACAGCTAATTCTGATGAGGTTAACTATATTGTATTGCGCCTCCGTGAAGCCCTTACCCAGGGAAAGGGCAATGCTCAAGATTCCCAAAAAGATTCCATACGACGACGCGCTTGGGATCTGATGAATTATGTCCTGCATTCAGCTTGCGAGGGTTTGCGTCGGATTGAGTTAGACTATACGGGGATTCATTTCAACGACTGGCCGCCGCAGGAACAAGAGAGCGCCAAGTCGCTTGTTCAACTTATTGATAGTATAGGCAGCGAGATCTACTTTGCGTCTGGTGCTTACGACAGCAAAAGGTCGGGGCCAACAGAAGGGACTCCGCCAACAAATCCTGAGTTAGAAAGGTTTTATCGCGAAGCCGGTCCGATCCTGGATGAACTCGCAGATGTGGGTCTTCCAAGCGTGGCTCATCATCTATTGGAAACGCTCGAGTTTTTTGTTCCTGTTGACCCTTGCAACGTGTTTCTCCGTATTGGTCGAGTTGTTCGCGGTGGGGAACAAAGGGGTTACCAATACGAGTCTTTGGCCGCAGACCTCATTGTCAAGTTAGTCGAGCGATACCTCGCGGAATATCGACCACTTTTACGCCAGAATGAGGAGTGCAGAAAGACCCTTATTGAGATTCTCGACATCTTTGTCAAGGCAGGTTGGCCTAGTGCGCATCGGTTAACTTACCGGCTGGAGGAGATTTTCCGATGAGGCCGGTTCGCAATGCCGATGATTCTCTTCGGCAGTTTCGTAAGATCTGCGAGGACTATGAGCGATACTATAGGCCTCTTATTACGACAATCCGCAAAAGATTAACGGATGGTTCAAGTGGGAAACACCTACTTCCCCACGATGAGTGCCTGGAAGCTCACAGTAGGGTCTACATTGTAAACGCCCTTTTGGCGGCTCTAAACTGGCGACTGGACAAGTCACCAGGGGACGGCCTTCCTAATTTAGTGCCCGAGACTCCCATACGGTCAGAAGAATGGGAAACAATCCGTTTTTTTGATTATCTGGGTTTCGAAAAAGGTCCTGAAAATCCTTTGTTGATCGTGGAGACAAAGAGGCCAAACACCCCGTTGCCCCATGCACTCACCCAGGCTCCCACCTATTCAGAAATCGTAAGTCGTGGTCTGGCTGGTGAACCCCTGCAAGGGGAATGGAACAAGTGGCTTGATTCCTTAAGGGATTATGTTTGCTCACTCTATAAAAGAACTCAGGAAGCTCCAAGGCGTGTCGTTTTGACCAATGGCGATTGGTTGATTCTTTTTTTAGACCCGTTTGATGCCTTTTTAAAAGATGGTACGCGTAATCCTAATCTGATTATTGTATTCTTGGACCGCTCCGACATCGAGAAACGCTTCCGCGACCTCTTCCTCCACCTTGAGCACGGACTTGTTTTAGGAGAAACGCCCGCGCCGACCCCAAGGGAGTTACTTTTCTATATCGATCCTGGAACTGTAGACCAAGCAATGCACGGTTTGCACCTTCACTACATTGAGGAACCCGGAATATACCAAAAGAAACCTGTAATCAAAGTGGCTCCTATCTTATTTTTGCACTTACTGCACGGGAGCTGGTTGCGTGTCGAGACAACTTCGCAAGAAGAGTACGAACTACCACATCAAAAAAAACTCCTTTCTAAGCATCTCCGCGAAGTGAAAAAAGCCGCCAGGAAGTTGCTTGATCAGGTGAATGAAGTGCTACAAACCTCGCTTCAGCCTCTTCCTTTGTCTCAACACTACAAGGATGAGAACGCATTCGAGCCGATCCGTGGAGTAGTAGAATATGGAACTGATAAATTCCTCGTGGTGACTGGAGATAAAACTCACTACATCTTACCTGAACCTTTGATTTCTGACTGCCCCTATCATGATTGGTTTATGTGCAACACAAATGGAGTTGGCGCAAACCCAGGACCGATTGTAAGAAGATCAGTCGAGCCTCGTTCATTCTTTATGTCAGGTGAGCTTCAATACTGTGCTCACCGAGATGTAATTTCCGCCAAGGAGAATCAGATCACCGTTCACAATCGGGAACGCTGCGGACTGCGGAGTGGAGAGGAAGGACAAGCCTTTTGCGAAATATGGCGCTTTGAGCAACATCTCTGTTGTCGTACTTGCGTGTTTGAAGAAGTTTGTAAAAAGTCGGAAGTATTTCGCCTGCCCTGTATACCGCCAGAACCTCCGGCTGTTAGAACTATAACCCACTCATTGAGGAGGAGAAACCATGGACCCAGTTAAACTTGATCTACCTGATGGCTTTAAGATGACCGAACTGGGGCCCCTGCCTGAGGAATGGCAGGTGGTGAGGCTGGGGGAGGTGCTTGAGGAATCTGACGCACGGGTTAGGAACTCTTTGCTTTCCAGTGTAGATCGCCTTCCAATTCTCTCCTTGACCAAGAATGCAGGTTTAATCTTGCAATCGGTTCGATTTGACAAGCGAATTGCAACAGAGGACGTGAGTGATTACAAGGTAGTGTGCAGAGGTCAGATCGTTTACAACCCTTATGTGATCTGGGAAGGAGCTATTCACATCCTCGACAAATTTGAAGCTGGCCTCGTTAGTCCTGTATACCCTGTACTTTCAGCAATAGAAAGGGTTGCGGATCCATATTTCCTTGATGCCTGGTTGAGAACGCCACCTGCAATTATGGCCTACAATCGGTATGCCGCTGGGGCAGTAAATCGGAGGCGTGCAATTCGAAAAAGGGACTTTTGGCAAATACAAGTTCCCCTCCCCCCACTTCCTGAGCAGCGGGCCATTGCGCAGGTGCTACGCACGGTACAGCGGGCGAAAGAGGCTACGGAGCGGGTCATCCAGGCCACGCGGGAGCTGAAGAAAAGCCTCATGCGCCACCTCTTTACCTACGGCCCCGTGCCCCTGGCTGAAGCGGATCGCGTGCCGTTGAAGGAAACCGAAATCGGCCCCATCCCGGAGCATTGGGAAGTTAAGAGTCTAACACACGTAGCTACCTTCATACGGGATAGCATTAACCCCTCTAATCACCCAGATGAAATCTTTGATTATTACAGCATCCCTGCTTACCAGGAAGTAGGTGGTCCAGTTTTAGAGGCAGGAAAGAAGATACGAAGCCAAAAATTGATTGTTGATGCGAACGATGTTTTATTTGGAAAGTTAAACCCTAGGGTACCTAAAGTATTGCTGGTAGCTGCTTCAGAAAGACGAAAGATTACTTCGACAGAGTTTATTCCATTAAGGGCAACACCGAGAACGATTATCGCTGAGTACCTTTACTATCTATGTTGGTCCGATCATATAATGCCAAAAGCGCAAGAGTTAGTAAGTGGCTCCACTCCAAGTAGACAGCGAGCAGATGTAAAAGCATTTTTACTTTTACCTATCCCCCTCCCCCCGCTCTCCGAGCAACGCGAGATCGCCCGCATCCTTCAGGCGGTAGATCAAAAAATCCAGGCAGAGGAACGCCGCAAGCAGGCGCTGGAAGAATTATTCAAAACCCTTTTGAGCCATTTGATGACCGGGAAAATAAGAGTCAATCATCTCATACAAGAAAATGAGGAGGAGATTTCATGAGCTTGTGGTTGGTACATTTGGGAAGGCATGGAGAATGGGAAAGCCTGAGTTTGGAAAACTACCATAATCTCCCGGATGATCTTCAGGCCGATCTTCCCTTGAAACGGATCTGGGTCCTGGTTAACCCCGAGGAAGAGTGAACCCAAATGGTTCTGGGTAGCGAGCGGCAAACCGTTCAAAACCCCATTATTCGCTACGCGCAGGAAACTGGCTGGGAGTATCTCCCACCGGAGGAAGCTTTACGCTTGCGCCGGGGAGAATCCGGCCCCATCCTCTGGGATATATTTATCAAGCAGATCCTGCGCCTGAACCCCGACCTGATTGACCACATTAAGGCCGAAGAAGTGGCCAAACAGCTCGTGCGTATCCCTCCTACCATTGAAGGGAACCTGCAGGCCTGGGAATACCTGCGGGGTTTAAGGACCGTTTTCGTGGAAGCGGAAAAACGCGAGCGCAATTTGCGCCTGGTGGATTTTCAGGAGATGGAAGAAACCTCCGGGCGCTCCTTGAACCTTTTTCATGTAACGGATGAATTTAGCTTCACCAACGGAAAGAACACCATCCGGGCGGACGTGGTTTTCCTCCTCAATGGCATCCCCATTATCCTCTTT
>Ga0078972_1013161_pt1 | contig 13811 bp, 15 predicted proteins | sample YelNatPaOPGAMG01_FD_67568 | JGI IMG/M metagenome (GOLD analysis project Ga0078972, IMG submission 67568) | Hot spring thermophilic microbial communities from Obsidian Pool, Yellowstone National Park, USA - OP-RAMG-01 (SPADES assembly) (version 2) | ecosystem: Environmental > Aquatic > Thermal...
GCAAGGCCACGGCCTCCATGACCGTATCTTGACCGAAGATAACGGCCTCACCATAGCCGGAACTTGAAAGACCGTTGGTTACCTCGATGAACCTGACGCCCATCAACTCGCCAACCTCGCCGCTAAACAGACGCTTGCTACCAGCGTAACGGTTGGCATCGATCCATGCGCCGGTGGAGGTATCATCCCTGACACCACGTAGCGCCGTCACTGAGGCGATACAGACATAGTTGCCATCGGGGAACGGCTCAACGTTCCACTTACGCAGTTGATCGCGGAGTTGCTTGATATGGTACAGGTTCAGCGCGGATGTGGCAGTACCACCGAACGTACCATTAGTCGTGAGCGTCCCACTTGTGCTGGTCAGGCATACGTATCTGGCCAGCGTGGCCTTAAACTGCGAGGCAATGGCCGAATCTAGCGTTGCAGCCATGTCGTTACGCAGGGCCCTATGCAGCGGATCGTCGACGTTATACTCAGCCAGGGTTTCCAGCTTGAGGGTCTTACCCACCGCGTTGCCATATTCGGTCAGGGTCAATGTACCCTGGCTGAATATGATCTTGTTCCGCGGTATGGTAGCGGTCTCATCGACAGTCCCACCTGCTGTATCTATATTGGTGTACCTGTCGAATAGGACTGTCTCCCCCTTGCCTTTACCCCAGGCTTCCTTGAAGGATACGAACTGCCTGAAGCGCATCAGCGGTACCGTGGCTGCGTAGAGCTGCTTGGACAGCTTAGGCGCAGTAAGGTACCCACCTAGCGTGTTGGTAACTAGGTATTGGGAAGCCATTTGTTACTCCTGACTACTTAATCTCGAACTGCTGTTTCGCTAGCTGCCTGCGGAAGGCGGCGTAGTCAGGATAGGAACCGTCTTGAGCCTTCGTCCATCCAAGATCCTCTTGAGAGGTAGCCTGACCGCCTGTGCCTTCTGTGACACCTGCAGTGGCTTGCTCCTGCTGAGTCCTGGCCTGAGCCTGTTCGAGGGCGCTCTTGCGGCCTTTTTCTCTCTCGGCCTCAATCATCTGGCGGCAGATAGATGCTGCATGCTCCAGCCGTGTCTTAAGCGGTGCCCTAGGATCCGTTTGGTCCCGCATGATGGCCGCCACAAGGTTTTGATAAGGTTCAAGGTCGGGATTTTTGGCCAAGAACACCTCGGCCATGGTCTGTGCTGCTACCTCGGTTGTCCGAGCCTCGATCTGCCTTATCATATCCTTGATCTGGTCCGTACCGGCGGTGGGTTCCTCTGGCACATCCATGATGGATGGTGCCGGTTGACCTGCCTGCCAGCCAGGCTGGTAGGGTTCGCCGGTTCCTGCTGGACCTAACTTGACATAGGGCTGTAGCGCCTGAAGCTGTGCCCTTAGCGCTGCCGCCTCCATCTCGGCCTTGGTGGCCCGTGTCATTAGCTCAGAGATCTTGGGGTTAGCCTCTGGTTCCTTTGCCTGGCCCGACTGCGGTGCAGGCGCACCTGCCGGAGCTTGCGGATTGCCGCCCACAGGCGGCCCCTGCGGAACGCCCGCAGGTTTTTGCTTGTCTTGTTCTGCCATGTGTCGCTCCTGGGGCCCCTATAAGCCTACGGCAAATGGGACCCGTTGTTCCTTTTTACTTTTATCTTACTACGTCTGCCCACCTACAGCCAACTGGGCTGCAACGTGGTCCCTAATCGCCCTTATGGTCTGCCTTACTACCTTGGCCTTGTAGGCAACGGCCACGTCGTCGTTTTCAAGCTGCGTAGAGGCCTGTTCGTACATGGCATTGATCATGCCCTCAAGGTCCTTCCATGCAGCCATCTCTACCATCTGTTGATAACTTTCCTTAATGTCGCTCATCATTACATCTCCAATGCACCTACAAGTTTACTGGCATCTTCCTGGCCCAATTGCTGCATCAGATCTACCGCTTGAGGCTTTGGTTGAACTGGCGATTGGGCCTCCATTTTCCAATCGAATGCATCTGCCAAGCCGTATATGGCTAATAGTTTACGCCAGAGCAGGCTCAGATCGGTCTTGGCGGCCAGATCTGGCAATCTTCCTACCATGCCGAACACGGCCATGATGCCCTGCAGTTGTTCCTGCTTGGCCATTGCCACGGTCAGGCCCGATACGTTGATCTTAAGGTTCTTGGCTCTAGGAGGTAACCCCAGGAACTGACTGCACATGTCGTAGTCCATCTCGAGGATATTGCGGATCGAGTGCTGCTCCAATTCTCTGGCGATTATATCAAATAGACCCCTGCTTTCGAGGGTCTTGAGTTGGATCTCACCCAGGGTTTTAACCTGCCTGCCGGGTAGGCCCTGTATGAATTCGGTGATGCCGGTCACCTCCTGTATATCGTTGTGGATAAACTCCAGGGCCCTAAAGCCATCTATCCCTAGCTGGCCAGTCGGCACCTCCTGGATGATTGGCTTACTGGAGTCCACGCCGGGTCTTAGCCGCCATATCTTGCCTGGGTAGACGCTAGTCAATTGCTTCGGGTCTGACAGGTCTGACGGTGAGCACTGGTACATCTTATTTACCGTCAGGTTGAGGTTATCCAGCATCAGGTTGAACAGGTTGTTATAGGCGTATGCCAATTTCAGACCACAGGCGGCAAGCGACGTCCCACAGAACGATCTGCCCGGATATCTAAGGGGCACAACTAGCACATAAGGGGGCCGGCCATGTGCAAAAGGATTGGCCGTGAGCCTTATCAGGTAGTTGTCGTTGGCGATGATGGCATAGACCATCTTACCAGAGGCGGCAAAGCTAGTCTTGACGTTAGGATCAGGCACGTAGCCCCAGAAGTGGGTAAGCTTTACGGATCCTGCCTTGTACATCTGCTCCGTTATGCCCTTGCGCCTTGCCTCCTGACCTATCTCGAACTCGGCGTAGTCAGCCTGAAGCTGCTTGATCTTGGCGACGTCATATATCTTGCCCGCCTCGTTGGCCTCCTTGGCGATAGCCATCAATCTGGGCAATTTCACGTAGGTGGTTTCTATGCACCATTCTGGGACCTCGTCGGCGGTGGCGTCCCAATCGGGATCTACGGCAAAATTCTCAGGAGATACCGCCCTATGGAGGGGAACCTTGCGAGCCCTGTCCCAGCCGCACTTTATTACGCCTACGCCCAGAAGCATGGCCGTCTTGAGGACGTCGCTATAGACTGCTGCCAGGTTGCTCTTGGCGATGGCGGACCTGAAGGCCGTCTCTATCTGCCCTCTTATGGCCTCCTGGGGTCTGAGGGCATCCAACGCCTCGGTAAGCCTCACGGAGGCCCTTGCGAGCCTATTACCTATGGCCCTTCTAAGCTCCGAGGCCGCCTTGGCATAAGTCTGCCTTAAGGGTCCTAAATCCTCTTGCTGGGCGAGGCCGTCGAGCCTGTCCAGGAGCATCTTCTCCTGCTGGCTAGGGATAGACTGGATCTCGGCCTGAGCCTGGGCAATCTTGGCCCTCTCGTCTATGTCGTCCAGCTCCACAGAAAAGAGCTGGTCGGTATTCATGACGGCCCTGCGGATCTCTGCGGAGGCCCTCTCTACAAGCATCCAGATCCTAGGTATGCAGATCTGGCTTTGCCAGGACTGCTTCTTGGAATAGTCCTGCTTAGACTGGTAGGCTTGCCATAGCTCCTCCCAGCCCGTCCTTATCTCTGTGGTGACGTCCTGATATCGCCTCCAGCAATCCTGGACGTATTCGAGTACAACCTGATCCTTAATTGGGACCTTTGCGTCCATGCTAGGTCCTTTGTAGATAAAGAGCAGACATCTTGTCAAGTCATAATCTGGAAAAAGTCACATAACTCTCGGCAAGCTGCCTGTCGGGTTCGTTTTCCTCGATCCAGTGCGAGATAGGGCTGACTGGTTCCACCAGGTCCAGACCATATAGGCCCAGGACATAGGCGTCCGCCCTGTCTGGCGAGGGTCTGCCTTGGGCAAGCATCTCGGTCTTGGACTCTATGAGGATACGGCCCCTCTGGATGCTGTATTTGACCGAGCATAGCTGCTTATGAAGGACCGGGTCATGATGCACGCGGCCTTTGGCGGACTTGAGGGCAATCTGGCCCTTGGCGAATTTGCTGCCCGCCTCCCACCAAATCTGGGCCCTAAGGTTGTGGAAACGGGTAGGATGCTGGCTTTTGCCCGCACCGTGGACGGCTATAACGCGTAGGCCCCTTGTGCCAAGCCAATCGGCAATAGGCCCGCCAAGCCCGTCGGCGTCTATGATCACAGGCAGGGCCTTACCTGCTATGGCATGCCGCCATGCCATCTCGACTATGTAGGCGCAGGTTGCATCCGCCGTCCTTTGGCCGAAGATCTGTTCATCTATTATCCTGCCATTCTCCAAGCAGTATATGACCGTCTCACAAGAGCCAAGCCTGGCCGGATCACAGGCTACAATCCGGCGTAGCTCTGTATCTTCGGCAGGGACGGTCGCAAGCGCCCTTGCTAGGTCCTCCTTCTTTATGACTATGTCGGCCCCTTCTAGGTGATCCCAGCTACCATACAGGTAGGCAGAAAGCAGTTCAGGCCTGTGCTGAAAGCTTGTCTTTATGGTCTCTAGATATCTGGGATCAAGCCAGTCATTATCAGACGGCAAGGCCTGGACAAAATAGCGCCTTATGGCGCCTTCCTGGCCACAATTGCGGCCTGCTTGGCCGTCGCCTGTCTGCCCTGTAGGCAGGGACCCCAAGATCTTGACCGTATCGCGGCCCGACAGATCATAATCATCCTCTATCCAGCATGCGGCAGGATTGGCCGTCAAATATATGCATCCTGGCAAGGTAACTTGCCCTATCCTCATACGCCAGAACGTATGCGCCCGTAACTCGGCAATGTCGTCTGCGGTAAGCTCTTCGGCCTGATCCACAAACGCCCAGCACAACGCCTGCCCCTTAAACCGTAGTGTCGAACCCCGATCAAAGCCGCCTGTGATAAACTTGACGGCCTGGCCTATGATAACCTCGGGGGGATTACCCCTTATCTCAAAGGCCTCTGTGGGAATTGCCTGCTTAAAGACCTCAAGGGTCTGCTCATAGAAGTCTTTGGCAACCTTGCGGCCCATAAACCCAATCAAGAGGGGAAACCTAGAAGGGGCGATCTTAAAGGCCTCTATAAGCCATAAGGCATACAAGAAGCTATAAATACAGCCCGCATACGTCTTTCCCCCATACTTGGCCCCGCCAAATAAAAGCTCACAGGCATGCGAAAGCCGGCAGGTCTCTATGATCTCCCAGGCCTTCGTCTGCCTTGCCGTGAGGGTAAACTTAACCTGCTTGGCCCGTGAGGATCTCTGGGGATTGGTCGCCGTCATGGGGTACCTCGCCTATAATGGCCCCAGAAGGACTTGCTTGCGATTCGACATACGCAGTAGCCCTATCCTGCTTGATCACGACGACATTAAAAGTATTGCCAGAAGCGCCGAAGTCTGTCCCATATAGACCTAAAATCCTATCTATCGCCTCCATGGCCCGCAACTTGGCCTGCAAACAAGTCTTAAAGATGCCAGAATCCATCTCTAAACCCGCCCGCAAGGCGTACTGCCTAAAACCCTCAGGCTCCAAGGCCGCCAACGCCAGCCATGAATTGATCTGCCGCATCCTGTCAAGGCCGACCTGCGTGACCAAGTCCTGCATGTAACGCCTGACGGCCGTGACAACCTGCGGCATCCTCAAGAGCCTCCTGCCATTACTACGCACACAGCCGACAGAGGTAGCCCTGACCCCAAGCGAACCTACACGCAACCTGTCAAATCCAGGCCCAGAACCTATCCCGCAAAGACAAGCCCAAGGCCAAACCTTGGCACGACCGGTAGAGCCCAAGGACATACCCCCTTGCAATAAACCTAACGCCAGACCTACGGCGCGAACACAAACAAGGCCGGGATCGACCATGTCAATATAGGCGTAAGGACCGCCAGAGGCGGCAGGTGTGGCCTTGTTATTATCCTTGGGCCTTTTGCTGCTCGCCGCTCGCTGCTCGCTCATATTTGCCTGCGATAAGGATTGATCTGGCGACGGAAGAGCCTCCTTGCTATCCAAACCAGAGCCCGCCGCTTGCTGCTCGCCACTGGCGGCTGGCTGCTCGCCGCATGAACTTTCAGGATTCGCTGCTGGCTGCTGGCCGCTCGCCACTGGCTGCTGGCCGCTCGCTGCTGGCTGCTCGCCAGGCCCCTCCAAGATAGGTAGGCCCTGGGGCCCCCCAAGCTCTAGGGACCCAAAGGCCTCTTGCTGCCAGGCAAGATAGACGTCATGCAAGAATGGGTCGAACATGAAAGGAGTATAGCAAGGAGGAAGGAAAGGGGGAAGGGGAAAAATGGGGGGGAAGGGTAAGTGAGGTGAAGCGTCGCCGTGGGACCCCGTCCGCCGACTGCCGACCGCCGACTGCCGACCGCCGACTGCCGTCCGCGGATTCTGGATATTCTGCGGACTGTATTACTTGTATATTCTGGATAATCTGTTGCATGAATTACGCCTATATTCTGGACCATGGCATACTAGAATTGCCCAAGCCAATGCGGACACTATCGATCTAGTTTTCCCGCAAATTCACGTACCGATTCGTGCCATTGCCGATCTGTTTTCCCGGCTATCGATGGAGAAGTCCTAGGATAAAAAGCTTTTTTTGGTCGGTAATTTTTGTGGCTGGACAAGCAACTTAGGCGTATCAACAAAAAAACCTAGGCCATGCTGGCCTAGGTTTTTGTTGACAAGGCTATCGCCAGTTTACGTGTCGGCCTTGAAGACTAATGCATCCTGTTCGGCCTTTTGTGCCGTTGCATGGTCATAAAGTTCACCAAGCTCCCGTAAGGCTTCTTTGCATCCTGGCAATGCGCGCATCACGTTCTGCGGAACCAAAGTTTCGGTGCATGGGATTCTGATTCTTTGGGCCGACAGAATTTCACCGTCAAAAAACAGGATATCTTTTTCGTCAATCATCACTGGCACTACATAATCTGGAGATTTGTAACAATGTTTTACTTCTTGGATCTGTCCATCGGACCACGTGAACGGAGAAACATGAATCCCTGCATCAACTGCCCTACTTATTCTCATAGTGCCAGGACCATTAGAGTAGGCTACCGCTAATTCACAATCAATTGCTTGGCGCCTAGAGAATGAATCTACAATCTCACAACATCCATGCTTGAAGCGTATGTTGGTGTACCTATGCTGTACTACACCAGATATAATTGATTGACCACTTAATGTAATTACTTTATATCCAAAGAGGTAATCGCAATAATAGTATACTGATTGGCCATTTTCGAACATTCTGGAGTCACTATCATAGTAATACATTTCGCCTTTTACTGTTGCTTTGATTGTGTGACACATAATCCTTCTCCTATTATTAAATGCCCCACTTGCTATGATCCAACCACGTTGGTTGAACCTAGACTAGACTCTATCATATCCTAGGTATCTTGTCAAGACAAAAAATTGCCGATAAAAAATATTTTTTTGTCCAGATTGCCGTGAGCCGACGGCATCCTGCGCGGAATGGTCGGAGTTTACTCACTAGTAGCAGCAGTAGTAGCAGCATCTGGTGCTTGCCAGGCCATTTTGCGAATCGCAACCTGATCGGCAATTAGCCATTTTGTGCTGGATTCTGGGGATAACAATATTTTATCTCCGCAATTTTTTTTCTTGCCTTTTCGCCGATCGTATGTTAATCTTTAGGTTAGCTAAAGGTCCGGTGCGTGGACCGGGCCGCTCTTTGACAAGTGCCAGAAAGGAGAAGAAACATGTGTCACACTATCTGCCCAGATGCTAAAGTCGTCTACTACCGCAATGATCAAGGACCAGCAAGTCAATGGCTGTACGGGTGGAAGGTCATCGAGCTCATCAACCTCCAGGACCGGGACCGTAAAACGATCATCCGAGCTCCCTACACTCACGTGCCGTACCGCGTGGATTGGGACGGCGGCGGGGTGGAGCTGGAGGCGGACCCAAAAATGCAAATGCTCGAGATGTATCTGCCGGCCACAAAGCTGGTCGATGGCCGTTGGACGGTCGATGAGGTCGGGCCGATCAAATCTCAAACATTGGGCGGCATCCACATCTCGCCGTTCCGCCTGTCGCGCAGAGGTAAGTGGCTATTGCTGGGGAGTGGGCGGAACGGATCGTTGGAGACGGATCCGCCAGGCCTGGTCGTGCCAGTCTCCTTCCAGTACCGGGACATCCTCTTCTTTGATGGGCAGGACCTCTCGGTCCTGCGCTGCTGGATCCCCTACTATCCTCCAGAGCCAGTTGCCAGGGCTGGAAAAGGTTATTTCGGCCCAGCTCTGCGTCAACTGCGGAAAGCCCATGAGCTTTTCTACCGATCGACAAGGTAAATCGACAAGGTAAAATGCCACGCAAGGCCTAGGCCAAGGACGGCCTAGGCCTTTTCTCCTGCCAGGTCACTCTGCGCATACTTTTGCCGTAGCAGCAGCCGACTTGCGGGATGAAGGGCCGAAGAATGGCCATAGCGGTAGCAGCAGACACTGGCGGCAGGAGCGACACTTTACGGAAAGGATCTATAGATTTCATCAAGAAATCTATAGATCCTTTTCGTAAACTCCCACCCCAGCCTACGCGCGCGTGCGTGCGCGGGCGTAGCCGCAGGCCTGGATAACTAACTTCTGGCAGCAGTAGCAGCAGCAGCCAGCGGTGAGCAGCTAGCGGCCCCCAGTTTGGCCTCTGGCAGCCTCCAGGAGACGCGATCGTATCCCGACCCATGGCAGAATACCCCCCTACGCTAGATCGTCGATCCTGGGCCACGCCATAGGCCTTCCTCGCGATTTCTGCTGCTGTCTCGATACGCCAAGAGCCTGGCCACAAGCCATCGTGCGGGGTGATCTTGTTGCTTGTGAGCCTGATGGATGCCTTCGGCGAGTATCTTTTCCGGTATCGCCAGATCTGGCGCGCGCTGGCCCAAGTACCCCAGGATCCACTGCCTGATATCCTCCTCGACTTGCGCCTCCCAAGCGTCCCAATCGAAGTCTTTGCCGCCTGTCTTCCAGACCTCGAGTGGTGGTTTGTGCTGGCGGATAATCTCGTGAATTGGATCGGGTTGTTTCTCAAGATCGGGAAAGCCTCGAATTGGGCCGTATTGTGCTGTCGCGACGACGGTCGAATCGTCCATGTGGTAGTACCTCACGATCATTTCCTTGCCGTAGATTGCCGAAAGCTTTTGTGCTTGCTCCTGGGCCTTTTCTTCGACCTCGCCTCTGGCCGTCCCGGCGGCCGCGTAGATGCTTGCGTACTTCCATGCGACTTTCAGATCGATTTGGTCTTTTGCCACGATTTCGGCCACGAGGATTTGTTCTTGCGGGGCCTCTTGGTTTTCGCCTATTTGGCGCTGGTCACATTTGCCTTCCGCTTGCGCCAACTCCGCGAGCAGCTCGCGAGGTTGCGGGCATTTTCCAGCGCGCTCGGCCGCGGCAAGGACGCCAGACGCTCGGTCGTAATCGAAGCCTTCCAGTCGCAGTTCAAGCTTTCGCAGATCGGCGACCTTGACCTGCATTTGGTTTATTTCGGCCAGAGCTAGGTATCTATCTCGGATTTCCTTGACTTGTTCCTGGGTCATTTTGCTCCTCCTTTACGGTGTCTCGATACATGTTTTGCACGTACCTATTGACCAGCGCCTGGACCGCCTTAATTGGCTTGCCGCGTCTGTCGGTCCAATGTGGGTGATAATGTTCGATTATCTGCCTTGCCAGGATCTGGCAATGGGTTCGACCCCAATCCTTGGTCAGGCCCGTTTTTGTGACGATTTCCGAAACCAACTCTTCAATCGCCGGCAAGGCTTGTTCGGCAGTCTGCCGTCTGAGCCAGTCGGCCGTGAGGTTGTTTGTCGTGCCTCCATTTGGGCCTTCTAGCCTGCCCCTGTTGTCCGACACTGGCCCTTCGGTTCGGGCGCTAGCCACATCTTCTTCCAAGAGGCGGTCCATCGCGGAAGCCAAGCCACAAGCGTAGGCTTCCGCGTCTTCAAGACCGCCTCTCTTCTTGTCGCTTTCTCCTTCTTCTTGCGGGCCGGCATTTTTGCGGACCTCGAAACACAAAATGCCGGCCGCATCTTCTTTTTCTCTTCTTCTGGGAGTAAAAAGAAGATCCAAGAGGAGAAGAGAGGGGCAAATTGGATGCTGTGGGTCACATTTTGGGCCGTTTGCTTCATAAGTTATTTTGCCGCCTGAGGTTAGATTAACCCTCACATTTTCCTCAATCCATTCCGCCAGATCGCACATTTCTTTGTGACTCATGCGATGGCTACGCCTGAATGCCTCAAATCTTTCGACCCACATCTGTTTTCTCTTCATTTTTCTGTCCTCCTTATGCTTTTTCGACCTCGTTGTAAATTGCATCTTGAACCCCATCAACCATGCCACATTGTCCGGCTTTTTTCCTACTGCTAGCACCGATTATACGGCCCAAAAATGGCTTGTCAAGCCACTTTTTTCTGTTGCCAAAAAGCAACACTTTCTGCGCGTTGTGACGCACGAGTCGCCAAAATGCGAAGGCTGGTACGCCGGCCAATCGCCTGGCAAATTGCCAATTGCCTCCGCCAAAAAGTTACTCTGCGCATAACATTCACACCACCTCAATCACGCCTGGTATCTGCTCTACGATTGCCTGCCTGAGCACGTAGCCCAGACCTACCGCGCTTGTATAGGCAGGCTTGACGCTATGGAGGCCTTTTCTGGCCAGGTATTCCTTGATGTACCTGAGCCTCCAGCGTGGTATCTCGGCGAGGCCTGCGGCATTGCGATCTGTGATAGCCCAGATCATGTAGCCTGCCCGCTTGGCCGTCGCCAAGGACATCCCTATTTGGAAGTATGCCCTGACCGTCGCAACCTTTAGCCTTTCTCTATTGAGCTTCCTGGGCCATTGTAGCTGCGTTGGCCAGACGATCCCGATTGCGGCCTGCTGGCCAAGCATAAGCAATTCTTGCTCCCAGCACCCCTGGTAGGGCAGATCCTCGAGGCTAATCTGTGGCCCGTAGGTAAATGTGCCTGCGTCGATGCTCACCCGGACGGCCTGGACCGCATGCCGTCGCAAGCCCAAGGCAAGAATGGCGCTAATGCCGCCGCCGATGGAGAAATTAATTGGAAACCCCTCCGTTTGTTTTGGCATTTTAGCTTTGCAGTCAGACCTTCTTTTCGCTAGCTCCCGTCGAAACTGCCCTCAATGCACGTAGTGCCGCAAGGCCAGCTTCGAATTCCTCGCGTGCCGGCGCCAGCACTTGCGCGGGAACTACTTCCGTAAACAACGGGATCCATATTTTCTTGACGGACACGTCCCAGCCGTCGAAAAACACGACATCCTTGCCCTGGAATCCGGCCGGAACGATATATGTGGGCCTGTAGACTTCCTCATCGATCGGCAGGAGCCCGCCATCGTGAAAAACGAACGGATTCACGTGCATCCCTGCGAGGGTGGACGACCAAATCCGGAAACTCGTTAGCTCCGGTCTATGACCGATCGCATCCAGCACCGGAACATCCAACATGATATCTTGCTCGGTCACCTCCCCCTGCAAGGTACAGTAACTTTGCTCCCACTGCACATCATAAGTGTACCGCGGAACCATGTATTCCGTCGTAATGCGTTTATCCTTTTCGCTGATTTGGATCGCTTTCCATCCAAAATACAGCCCGTCGTATCCCTGGTAGAATACTGGCCGTCCTACCATACTCGAGTGTTCCTGAACCGAAATCGAATGACACATGGTCATTTTCCCTTCCACTATGAAATTGCGGACATAAAAGATTGTTACCACCGTAATCTAAGGCCTAGGCTGTCCTTGGTCCAGGCCTTGCTCGGACCTACAGCGCTGCCCAATGATCAGTGTTTGCTGCTCCAGGATTCCCTCCTGAATCATCTTTGCCAGCGCCAATGCCACTGCCAGCGCATCCATGCAGTGGCCCGATATACCGTATAGCGGCCCAGGATTCTTCTTGGTCCCGTGCGCGGCTTTTCGATCGCCTCCGTACATCTCATAAATCGCATTCCTTAGTTCCTGGCCTGTGGCACGAACATGGCCGGCAAGCAGATTTCGGACGGTAGATCTCAGGATTGGCACAACTATTGGGCCTCCAAGCTGAAACCAGCGCTGCACAAATCGGCCTGCCCAAAAGCACGTCTGAAAGATCGACTGTCCTACCGCCATGCCGTAAGTCGCAGGCCATTCAATCGCCAGTAGACTGTGCTGACACCACTGCGGCAGGGGATAGTCCAAAAGCGATTCATTAGAGTCGAAATATCCGGAAATCTCGGCCAGCAGCGCCCTCTGGCCTATTAGGCAGGCAGGCGGCGAACCTCCGTGCTCTGCCGCCTGCCCGTTGAACCGACCCCGTACTATGCCACTTTCGTTTGGCCCTGGATCGATCCCGATTATCCACTGGCCAGACAGTTCGTACCTAGTTGACATCCTTGGTCTTCTCCTTCCTAAGTCCTGTACGGGCCTTGAAGCCGAAGATTAATTCATCGGCACACTGATCACATAGCCTCAGATAACCCTCATAGGCCCTGCGCTCGATTTCTGGATGGAAATCATCCGGAACCTCGTAATCCCGAAAGCACTCCCAACAGATTATCCTATCGCAGTAATCGCAATGGTATGGCGAGGATTTAACATCCTCGTCCATGCCACCACATTGTACCCCGCACAACGCGCATCTTGTCATGACAAGCCTCCTTAAGGCAAAAAGCCAAAGTAAAAACCAAAAATCCAATAGGCAAAAGCAAAAACGCAAATGGCAAAGGCATAGAGGCCAAAGCCAAGTTTGTCTTTTTCTTTTAGCCTAGCCCAGCATGCCTTCGCCAATCCGATCAGGCAACCAGTTAGAAAGAGCATAAACCAAACCTGCAGACAGGCTAGGACAAAGTACTTAATCATGTTTACTCACCTACCTTTCTCCGCCTTCTTGGCAGCCCCTTGGGCCATCAGCATCCGCCAATTCCACCTTCAGAGGGTGACCGCTTAGATAGGAATTGGCGATCGCCACCATGATCGTCCATGCGGTCGCAAAGATCGGCCCACCAAAAAAGATATAGACGAGCATCCTGACTATCGTCTCGTTCACGTCTTGTGTGCTGGCGGTATCGCTTGCCGTGAGTTTTCCGAGTCCATAGAGGCCCGCGGCAATCCAAGACGTAACTGTTCCACCAAATAACGCGGCGACGAAAAATCTCTTTAGACCGACCCGCCGCACGTACAAGATCCTGCATTGATTTTCGCTTGTACTCATGGTTGCTCACCTACCTTTCCCCGCCTTCTCTTGATCGCCGCTGTTAAAGGATCTTCCTGATGGTTTTGGGGCTCCGCCGGCATAGACTCTTCTGGCATAGGCTCCTCTTGGATGCCGTCCTGCGCTTGGTCTGTAGGATCTGGCAATAGCATCTGTGACTTTACTCCTACCATTGCCATGGCCTCTGCCATGACCTCTTTATGGAGCTTATCCCAGAGTCTTTCTGCTCTATGCAGCGTTGTAGCAAGCCATTTGCCTGCCAACCTATCCCAATGGCGTCCTTCAACCCATTGACCATTTGCACCTTTAAAGCCTGAAAGCGCAACACAGACTTGGTCCGCAAGCACTGCAGGATCGATAGGTTCGTCGCGATCTAGGCGTACTGGAGTAGGTTCGCCCTGAATTATATCGATCCTGTATTGCTCCCGGGCAATCCAGGCACAGATCTGGCGTAGCTTCATTCTGTTTTCCGCGTCCGTCGAATCAGAGCTGGGGCCAGCAGTGCTAGCCCCAGCCCCGAACGGAGGTGTTGCCGGCGCAGGCACGCGCGCCGGCTGGACAATGGAGTTATCAGGCTGCCCAGCGGCAGGCCCGCCCGCGGTACTA
>Ga0078972_1013162_pt1 | contig 13810 bp, 10 predicted proteins | sample YelNatPaOPGAMG01_FD_67568 | JGI IMG/M metagenome (GOLD analysis project Ga0078972, IMG submission 67568) | Hot spring thermophilic microbial communities from Obsidian Pool, Yellowstone National Park, USA - OP-RAMG-01 (SPADES assembly) (version 2) | ecosystem: Environmental > Aquatic > Thermal...
TCTCCTCCTTCTTGCCGTTGACCCTCACTTCCGCTCCCCTACACCAACCTGGAACCCTTAAATAGAGGGAGAATTCAAAGGATTCCGAAGGGTGAAGGAAGAAAATCATATGCCCATCCCACGGATAATCTCCAACGACCTCCAAACCCACCTTTTTCCCTCCCAGCTCTATATTCGCTTTCCCTTGCACATAGAGATTCACCCAAATTCCATCATCCGATTGAGCATAGATGTAATTGCCCAGGGAAGCTATCAAGCGAGCGATGTTGGGAGGACAGCAGGCGCAGCCGAACCATTCCTCCCGCTTATATCCTCCTTTGCTTTCCAGCGGATTGACATAGAAGAAATGGTCTCCGCTTAGGGAGATTCCGGCAAGGGCTCCGTTATAGAGCGCTCTCTCCATAACATCCACGAATTGAGAGTCGCCGTAAAGAAGGGCGAGACGATGCGCCCAGAACACCATAGCGCAGGAGGCGCAGGTCTCCTGATAAGCTGTCAGATTAGGGAGGTCGTAATCGGTTGTGAATCCCTCATTTGCTGAGGAACTGCCCATACCACCGGTGATGAACATCCTTTTCTCAGTCGCATTCCTCCAAATCCTAAGGACCGCTTGAAGAAGCTCGTCATCGTTGGTCTCCCTTCCCACATCCACGGCGCCAGCCATAAGATATCCCGCTCGCACGGCATGCCCAACGATTTCCTTTTGCTCCTTTATGGGGACATCGTCCTGCACATTTCTGCCATCATATTGGTCCAAAGGAATATTATGCTCTTGGGCGAAATATTTGCTTCCTCTTTTCAAAATGAAAAAGCGAGCCAAATCAAAGTAGCGCTTCTCTCCCGTCGCTTTCCAAAGCTTAACCAATGCAAGTTCTATCTCGGGATGACCACAATAGCCCAGTCGCTTGCCTTCCCCAAAGATGGAATCTATATGGTCAGCGAAGCGGACAGCAACATCCAAGAGATTCCTCTTGCCAGTCGCCTCGTAATAAGCGACAGCGGCTTCAAAGAGATGTCCAGCGCAATACATCTCATGGCAAGCCATAAGATTGGTCCAGCGTTTATCGGGCTCAACGACCTCAAAATATGTGTTCAAATAGCCATCGGGAAGCTGAGCGGAAGAGATGAGGGATATTATATCGTCCAATTGTTTCTCCAAATCGGGGTCGGGATGCTTAGCGAGGACATAGGCAGCTGCCTCAATCGCTTTATAGAGGTCGGAATCCATCCAATAAGGTCCGCTGTAGCCCTCGTGAGCCTTATCCCTCGCCAGCCTGAAATTATTTATATTTCCCGCCTTCTCCAACATCTTGAAGAGATGGGGGATGGTGACTTTCCTCAGGGTTTCCTGGCGGGGAGCCCAGAAGCGGTCGCTGATTTCCACATCTTTGAGGGAAACGGGTTTGAGGAATTTCTTCTCCATATTTTCTCCTCCTTGCGATTGGGCAGGTTTTCCTAAAAATAAACAAACCAAGAAAAGGGAGGGGACGATAACAAACCTTACTATATCGGGAAAATCTCTGCTCTTCATAGTGAGAATATTATCCGATAAAACCCCAAACAAGTCAAATAAAAATAACTACCAGTTTCAAGTTGATTGTATAGGTTTCAACTAAACTTCTAACTATCCCCAAGCGATTCAAGTCTCCGCAAAATTGAAAGCAGATGGGCGGTAAGCTTCTCCTTTTCCGCTATCTTCATCGCTGATTTCGCATCCCGCTTGAATTGCTGGATGGAATAGGAGATCAAAGAGCTTCGCTTGAGAAAATCCTCAACTGACAGGGGGGAGAAGAAGCGAGATGTCCTTCCCGTTGGAAGAGTATGGCTGGGACCGGCGATGTAATCCCCTATAGCGGTAGGAGAGTAATCCCCAAGGAAAATCGCTCCCGCATTCTCTATAAGAGGAATTATTTCTTCTCCCTTCTCCATCATTATCTCCAGATGTTCGGGGGCGAAATCGTTTACGAATTCAATCGCCATCTCCAGGGAATTTGCGATTATTATGTATCCTCTCTTTCCCAAGCTCTCCTCAATTATTTCCCTCCTCTCCATTTGAGGAAGGAGGGTTTCTATCTCCCTTAAAACTCGCTCGGAAAGCTCCTTAGAGGTTGTAATCAAAACCGCCCAAGCGAGTGGGTCGTGTTCCGCTTGGGCGAGGAGGTCTAAGGCGATGAAATGGGGGTTCGCTTTCCCATCAGCGAGGATGAGGACTTCGCTCGGTCCCGCTATGCTCTCTATTCCCACATAACCAAATACCTCTTTCTTCGCTCCCGCAACGATTGCCCCACCAGGACCAACGATCTTATCAACCTTGGGAACGCTCTCCGTTCCGAAAGCCATAGCTGCGATTGCCTGAGCGCCTCCCGCCCTTATCACTTTCTCTATTCCAAGCTCCTTCGCGGTTGCCAGGATGAGAGGATGGATTTCCCCATCTTTCTGGGGTGGCGAGTAAACTATTATCTCCTTAACCCCCGCCACCTGAGCGGGAACGGCAGTCATAAGAAGGGTAGATGGATAGGGAGCCCTTCCTCCCGGGATGTAAATCCCCACTCTCTTCAAGGGACGGATAAGGCTTGCCAATTTAGTCCCATTGGGGAGATTCAAGATAGTCTCCCTTAAATTCTTCAATATAGCCCGATGAAATCTTTCAATATTTCTTCGCGCTCTTCTAATCGCCGATAGAAAGCTCTTGCTCGCCTTCTTATGGGCTCTCTCCAAGTCCTCAGGCGAGACGAGTAGGCTCTTCACATTTGGAGAATCGAATTTCCGCACGAATTGAAGGAGAGTAGAATCTCCGCCCTCTCTCACCTTTTGAATTATCTCTTTGGCAAGGTCGAGAGCCACCTCCTCAAAGGGAGGGCGATTCAAGAGCTTTCCTATCTCCTCCTTATCCCTATCTAATCTAAGAACCCGCACCACAGACCATCTCCAAATTGGTGAATTCGGCGAAGGGTCCTATGCGAAAGCCATTCCCATCCCTCTGGAACTCTATTTCCTCCTTCTTATTCCCTTGATTGTCGAGGATGTATATATGGGTTGTCTTAAGGTCCCAAGTGCTGTTTATTTCCTTCGGCTTTATCAAGACTTCCTTCCCCGCTCCGATGTGAAGTTTTGCTTTTCTCGTTCCTACATATGCCATCTCCACCTCCACTCCCTCCTCATCGGTGAAGATATACCCGGGCGCCTTTATTCTCGTTATCGCTTTACCATCCTTCAAAACCATAAACTGCTCAATCTTTGGGCCTTTAACATAGAAGCCGTTCTGGGGAAGGAGGTAGGTCTTGCCGTTTCTCTCCAATTTGTAGGGTTTCTCCCCGAAATTCACTATGACCTCCGTTCCATCGCTGAAGACGGTTCTTTGCACATCGTGGTCGGGAGTGACGAATTCATGTTTTATCATCTCCTTATCGGCGATAACCTCGTGCAATTTGCAGGTCACACGATAGCTTCGGAGGAACAAATCCCTATTGCTGTTCCAAGTTCTGCTCCAGAACATAGGAATCGTTCCATAGAGGATATTGAAGGCATTCTTCTTGGGGGTTATCTCGGGTGCTGCTTCAAGGAGGAAATCGGTTGAATCTCCCCAATACCAAGTGGGGACTATGCAATCGTGGAAGACAAGTTCCCATAGAGGAGCTCTCCACTTATGCCCGATTCCCCATTTCTCATATGCTTCCCAGCTCGGGAGTTTGTGTCCCCAGGGGTCGGTGAACTCCTCCTGTTTGGATTTAGGTCTTATGAGATGACCGGCTGGCCAGGAGAAGAAGGGATTACAGCTCATCATACCCTCAATGTAATCAAGGACGGGGACAGCCCACCATATCCCATGTTCTCCTCCCACGACCAACTTCAGGGAACGAACATAGGAGAGGAGTTCAACCCCACATTGCCTCTTTCCCGCTCTCGTGAGGGGATGATTTGGGTCATAACATTCATATAACCCTTCAGCAGTTGTTACATCAATGAAGCGTCCGATGAAGGGATATTGTTGGAGGACTTTGGGGATTACCTCTTGCGCTGCTGAGCGCCAGAGGGCGGGACAGCGTTTCATAAATTGCGTCTTCTTATCCCAAGTGAGCCAAGCTGTCATCCTCTGCCCATCAGCCCTCAAAACGACATCATCGGGGATTCTCCCGTGGTGAGAATCCACTCCTTTTCCTTCCTCAATGGGCAGGATATCGGTGTAATTATCGTATTCGCTCGTGATATAGCCGAGGGAATTGACCTTCAAAAGATTCTCAGGCGAACTCCTTCCATGGAGGAGCATTTTCTCTATTCCATAGGTCTTCGCCTCTAAAGCGAAGGATAGATAATCCCCTCTATTCCCCTCAAACCAAACATCGGGAGCGCCGAAGAGGCGGCGGATATTGGGATTCTTCTTCACTTTCTCGCTGAATGGGACTATTAGCCCCTTGCTCTTCGCATACTCCCTATATGCCTTTGCTAAAGCCACATAGCTTCCATCGCTCGTGAAATGGAGGATAAGCTCTCTTGGATAGGAGAATTTCCCCTTGCTTGGTTCCCAATATATGCGTGGGGCGGGGAGCTCTTTCCCCTTGAATCTGAATTTGGGGAAAAATACTGTCGCATCATCGGGAGTATCAAGGATAATCAGATAGCCTGCTCCGCTGTCCAAATCGCAAACTCCTACGAAATTTATATCAAGACGACCACCTTCCAATGCACCTCGGGGATATTCCTCAAGGGGATAAAGATGCCCATCGCAGTAGTCGGTTACGGCGATGACGCCTCTCTTGAAGTCGGTGAGGAAAGGTTCAAGGGAGAAGAATCCCCAAAATGGTTCATCCTTATCTTCCTTATTGACCTTTATCTGAATTTGGGGAAGTTGGGGGTTGAGAGTTATCTCATACTGAGCCTCTATCAATTTCCCGCTATGGTCGGGAAGGGATGTCTTGAAGCTAATCCCATTGGCAATCTTCTTAACCTCTCGGAAGGCTCTCTCGGGAGCAATCTCCCTTTCCGGTTGTTCCCAAACCGTTCCTTTCTTCAAATCCTTAACGCTCATCGTCCCTTTACTTGCGTCAATTGTAAGACGCAATAGACCGTTATCTAAAATCCAGATATCGTCTTTGCTTTCTATGTTCGTCTTCGCCATAGCGAAAAATGACACCTCCAAAATTAGGATTAGAAACATAATAAATCTTTTCTCCATTTAAATCACCTCACTATTTCAAATATCAAAGGAGCCCAAGGGGAAAGGGTTGCTTTTATTTTATTGGTAGTGCCGAAATCCTTCCCGCTCAAAATCTCCTTGATTTTAGCCTTGCGAGGGAAAACAATTTCCAACTCTTCCTCCTTCTCAATAGCATCGTTCCCCGGATAGCCGATTTGCTTCAATTCCTCTACCCCGAACTCGGGATTGCGAATCAAAGCGATGTATTCGCCCTTCTCTCCCTTGTATCTCCACACTTCAAGGCAATCAGCCAATTCCCCATCCGCTTTCTTAACTTTAATCGGTGCCTCCAATCCATTTTCCCTCAACAAATCGGCGAACAATTTCCTGAAAGCATACCCTTGAGGAGGTGAGAGACGAAGTTTTGGATAAACCCTCATATCCAAATTGAGATAAATCACCTTTCCCTTTCCAACTTTTCTCTCAATTACCGCAGGCGCTTTGGCGGAAAACCGGGCTTTACCAGTAGTCGTCTCAATATCGGCTTCAAATATGGGAAGCGGTGCATATCGCTCATCAAGCCTTATCTCACCCCCTTCCGCATCGGGATGCCATCCCACGGATTTTCTCTTTATCCCGAACAAATCGTCAAGCTGCCCCTTCGGCAACCTCTTACAATGCTCGTCCATAGTGGCTATCATATTGTCGGCTATAAGGATTCCTCCCGAGCGCACGAACCTTTCTATCTCCTGGCATTCTTTTTTGGACATAGCAACGGATTGAGGAAGGATTAGGACCCTATAACCCTTCTTCATTAGTTCCCCATTTTCTATTTGTTCCGATGAGAGGAAGTTGTATTGAAGACCTATATCTTCAACGAGGCGAACGAATCCGTCCCTTGCCTTGGCGAAGCGGGAATGCACTCTCTCATAGGAGGAAAACCTGCGCGGCCAGGTATTTCCGTCCTCGCGGGAATCAAACATCCAATGGGCGCGGATGCTCGCTTGGGAATAATGGATGGCTATGGGGTCAATTATAGGCTGAAGCTGGAAGAAAAGCGGCGCCGTTGCCTTTATCTCCCCGATTATCTTCGCTAATTCCCTTCCCCTTTCCGTTATGGGCATATCCTCCTTTTCTTTCTCAATGCATCTTGAATTCTCATCATCCCAGACAAGGCAGCCCTTGTCCCCGTGGAGGAGAAGCCACCATAATTTTCTCCTGATGCGATTGTAATCGGTGCCGAAGACGGTGCTTATTATCGGTGCATTTTGGGGGAAGAAGGAACGGAATATCTCCCTGCTGTTGCAGATATCGTAGGGCTCAACCCAATCCAAGGCTTGAGATAAGAGGTAGAGATTGTAGCCACCCCAAGCGCTGGGCATCTGTGCTCCCTCAATTCCCACGGGCGTCTCGGGGTCAAGTTGATGGATTATCTGGCGCATTCTATCAAGGGTTTGGGCGAAGGTCAAATCCATAAAAGCCCTATGGTCCGCCCAGGGAGAATAATTCTCCAATCTACCGCTCTCCAAATCCCTCTTCTCCCTTTCCTTTATCTCATAAGTGGTCATCGGCTCAACTTCATCCCAGCGGGAGAAATTCGTCCCCCATTCCTCGTTTAGAGCCTCAAGAGAGCCGTATTCCTTCTTCAACCATTCCCGAAAGGCTTGGAGGGTATAAGGGGAGAAGCAGTAGTCCATTGGATTGGCGAAGAAGCCTATTGAGGGTTCATCCCGGAGGTCATAGAGTAGGGGCTTATGAGGGGAATAGAGGGAGACGAAATCCTTCAATTCCTTTTCTGCTTTCTCCCAGAAGGAGGGGTCGTGGAAGCAGGGCTTTCGGATGAGGAATTCCTTGCTATGAGTGGAGGTGTAGGATTTGAAGTCGTTATCGTAAAGAGGTTGTCGGCTGTGAAGGAAGCAGAGTTCAAAGATGAGGTTTTCCGCATAGAAGCCGAAGTTCTGTTGGACGAAGGGCTTGGGGTCTCTTCCTCGGAAGCATTCCTCGGCGGTGAAGCCCAATTCCTTCAATCTCTGCACCCAGAGGGGGAAGTCCTTAACATCTCCCGTGCTCCACATAATCACCTGATATTTATCCCATCCTCGCCAGAACTTCTGGGCGGGGAAAGAAGGGAGAGCTTGAGATAATACAAGTAAAAAGAAAGCCTGGCTTAAATAGTTCCATCCCTTCATAGCGATTGAATTTTACATCATTTCAAAAGGGGAGACAAGTCCCCGCCTTAATGATTTGTTTCCAAGAGCCTTGCCAGCTCCTCCCCAGAACCTCCCCTGAACCTCGCAAAAACCTCCTTTAAATATCCCGTTCCTTTCCTCTCACTAATATCCAAGATATATCCCCAAATATAGAGGAATCCACTTTTCCCTTTATCCCTTAAAAGCTCTTGAGAATCCCTGAACTGCCGATAAAAACGCAAAACCTCCTCGTTTCTCTCTTTTAAAAAGGCATCCAGTTTCCCTTTCAAAAAGGAAAGCGAAGAGGGAAGATTATCAAGGAAAAGCTTTAAAAGCAATCTTTCACCTATGCATCCATTTGCCCACTCCTCGGGCTCCTCATAGGGACCTATGGGAGGGATAATATGATGTCCCCACTCGTGAGCCACCTCCCTAATCAATTCCACCTCCTCCCTTCCCTTCTCAATTTGATAAATATAGATATTCCTTCCCACCTGTTCCCCTCCCGCCTCTCCACCCTCACACAACCATATATCCACTACCCCGTCCTTGCTCCATTGCGATGTCTTCCCCAGATACTTGCTTCCCAGAATGTAAAAATATAAGGAATAGGCGAGAATCTTTTTAGCCAAAGTTAGATAATCGTTGCCCAAAGAGGAAAGAAAGCGAGAGGGGAAATAGAGGCGGAAAACCAATTTGTATTTATCGTTTCCCTCAACATAGCCGTAAAGAACGCGATTGAATCTCGCTTTGTGGATTGGGTCAATTTGGATTGTGTTGGGAGGGAAAAAGGGCTTTGAGGTCAATAAAGCCTTCATATTCGCGATTTCAATCCTTTCAAATGGCAAGTCAGGAGGGGATTGGGAGGGGAATTCTCTTGGAAATTGCTCAGCGATGAGGGGAAGAGAGAGCAAAAGGAGAAAAAAGAATCTTTTCATCTCTTTTTCTTAAGCAACTCATTAATTATCTCAACGGGATGAAGGACTTTTATCCTTTTGGGAAGGACGCTCTTCAATTGCATTATGCAGGAAGGGCAACCAGTGGCAACCGCCTCCGCTTTCGATTCCAAAACCCTCTCCTTTTTCCTCTCTCCCACCGCACGGGAGGTTTGATAATAAAACAAATTGAAGCTTCCCGCCCCACCACAACATCTATCCGCGTCCCTCATCTCCACGAAGTTCTCTCCTGCTATATCTTGAAGAATCTTCCTCGGCTCCAACCAAATCTTCTGCCCCCTCCTCAAATGGCAGGGGTCGTGATATGTTAATTTTTGGGAAAATTCAGGAAGCCCCTCGGGCAATCCCAGCTCCAATAAAAGCTCGCTTACATCCCTTACCTTTGAGGAATCCCACTCCAATCCCAAAATCCTATTCCATTCCTTCTTCAGGGATAAGCCGCAGGAAGCACAAGCCGATACAATGTAATCAACATCAAGGGAAGAGAAGATATCTATGTTCTTCTGGGCAAGATATCTTGCTCCCTCTATATCCCCGTTTATATATAGAGGAGTTCCACAGCACATCTGCCCCTTGGGAATCACCACTTCCACGCCGAGTTTGGTGAGAACCTCAACAAGGGAAGCTCCGATATTGGGATATATATAATTCGTGGCGCAGCCGACGAAGAAGGCGACGCGCATCTTCTTTTCTCCCTGGGCGGGAACGACCTCGGGATAGCGAGAAAGGAAGGGTTTGAGTGTGAATAGGGGGATGGGTCTTCCCATTGGCATACCGAGGAGAGGGAAGAAAAGCCTTGCCGGGCTGAATCGCCAGAAAAGGAGGGTGATTCTTTGAAGGATTCCGAGAATTATAACCGAGAAAGGGAACATCCTCCTCGCTCGCATAAAATAACGAAAAACAATCCTTTTCCCAAGGGAGAGGGATTTATCTTTAACTTCTTCCGCCCTTGCGGAGATGAAAACGCGGTCCAACTCCACTCCACTCGGGCATTCCTCTACGCAGGCTTTACAGATGAGGCAGCGAAAGATTGGATTATGCCATTTGGGAGTGAAATGAACAGCTCCTTTTAATAGGTTCTTGACGAGCTGCAGCCTTCCCCGCGGCGAATAGGGCTCCGTCTTGAGCTCGCTGAAGATTGGGCAGACAGCTCTGCAAAAACCACATTTCATACATTTAACGATTTCCTCGCTGAGCATATAAGAATATTATGGCAAATGAAAGGGCAAAAATAAAGCGAATGTATAATTCCATAACATTTGAGACTCCTTCTAATTCTCTATCCTCTTCATTGTAATTGCGAGGAGCGAAGCGACGAAGCAATCTCTTTTTTTCTGCACTTGTCATTGCTAGGGCTCCCTACGGGAGCCCTAGCAATGACAAAACTCCCTTCTTTTTTAGCGAGTCCAATATCTCTCTGAGATTATTAAGCGAAAAGACCACCCTCTCACTGATTGGATAACAACCCTCCGTAGTAATGCGCCCAAAAGGAAACGATGTAATACCCCAACATAAGCGCTACGAGAAGGTAGAAACCAATTGAGGCGCCGATTATCCAGCGATGGCTTGAAACCACCGCTTCTCCCTCAAGCCTTTGCGCCACGAGCTCAAGAGCCTCGGGCAACCTTCCACCTTCCTCACCCGCCCTGAGCATATTTATCGCCGAGGGAGGAAGTATCCTTGCCCTATCCAAAATGTTTGATAACCTCTCCCCGGCTGATACCCTCTGCACTATCTCTTCTGTCTTTCTCTTTATCTCCGGACTACCCGAGCTCTCTCCCGCCAATCTCAAAGCCTCGGAGGGCGATACCCCAGCGGAGTAAAGATGGGAAAGGGCGATTAGGAAACGAGCAAGGGCGTATTTCTTCGCCATTGAGGAAATGCCGGGGAGGCTTGACTTCAATATATCAACGATTTTAGTGTAGACCCTTGGAGGGATTATCAGCTTCACAACAACAAAATAAAGGGCAATTAGAAGAGCGCCCTCCATTGTATATCTCAACCCCACATTAAGAGCGAGCTTGTCCCCCAGCAAAACACCCCTCAGCAATAAGGGTAAGATAAATATGGCGAAAATAGCCACAACTATGAGGAATTTGGGATAAAGAGTCCAAATACTCAACTTCCTTCTCATTTCTATATCTCTTTCAATAATCCCAGCGATGTTCCCGCAGGCATCGGAGAGCTTTCCACTTTCCTCGCCTGCCCGAATGATGCTGACGGCAAGGGGAGAAAATACATCGGGAAATTTCGCCATCGCCTGGGAGAGGGGCTTTCCCTGGCTCGCTTCCTCCCTCAACTTCCTTATCGTTATCCGCAAAAGGGGAAATGATTGGGCTTCAATAGCCCCTAAAGCTTGAACGATTCCCACGCCAGCGCTCAATTGATATTGCAATTCACGGAAGAAATGCGCCAAATCAGCCAGTCTTAACATCGCTCTCGCCTCCTTTCCATAGAGGAATACTTACAAGCCTCTTTGACCAGCTAATATAATCCGAAAGGCGCCAAGCGCCTCCCTCTGCCAGCTCCTCAATCCCGCAGATAGGATTCTCACAAAGCAGACAAGCGCCATCACAATTCAAGGGCTCAAATTTATCCCCATTCCTCACATAAATAGGCACATCTATCCCCTCACAGTTCCTTGAGGAAGCGAAATACTTGTTCAACCCCTCAACTATTGGCTTTCCCTCGTATTCCTTTCCCGTCAAGGCGAACTCCATACAAAGGGCAAATGTCAATCCCTCCTCATCGCAGATTCTCCTGAGAATTGAGAAAACCCTTTTTCTATAATCAATCTTTGCGTGAAGCGAATAGCCTATCTTCTCCTGAAATAGCTCCCTATATGCGGGAATTAGCTTTTTATCAATGCGGGCGAGGAGGGAGAAAACCTCCCTCCTGGTCTTAACGGGAATATCAACTACGCTCCCCACGATGTGTTTAGCTCCCGCTTCTTTAACAATTTTCACCAACCGTCTCAAATCCGCGGGATTATCCGTGATATAAGGGAAGATAGGGTCTATGCGAGCTACAGCGTATATTCCTGCCTCCTTTGCTCTCCTCAAATTGTCCAAAAGTGTTTCCGTATTTGCCCCTCTCGGCACGAGCAATCTCCTCAAATTCTCATCCCAAGTGAGGATTGATACCTGAACGAAGGAATGCTTCTGCCTTTTCAAAAGCTCTATGACACTTTGGGGAATCTTCCCCTTTGTAATTACTTCAATGGGGAGATTTCTTTCCACGAACACCTTCACCAATTGCTCCGAGAGGTGGAATTGTTGCTCAAGGGGTTGGAAAGGGTCGGTCACGGGGCTGAGGTAGCCGCAGGCGGCGATTTTCAATTTATCAAGTTGCCTCGCCACGGATTGAGGGAAGTTTTCAAAGACATAGATATTGCCCTTTTCCCTCCATTCCTCAAAGTAGCCGGGGAAGGTGCGGGCATAGCAGAAGGGACAGGAATGTTGGCAACCGATATAGGGATTAAGCAGGAGACGCTCGGAGGTGCATTCCCTTCTTCCGTAAGGCTTAAGGGGATGCCACCAGCCGTGAATCTCTTTAGCCGAGTTAACGATGATAACATTCTCTTTCAAGGCAATCAAGATAAATTTAACCAATTTCAAAAGATTTTGCAAATTTAGAGGATAGCATAAATAGATAGATATTTGGGCTATAGAGAGCAATTCCTTTGGGATATATTAGACGATAAAAGGTTGCTTAATTCTCGCGATGAGACAATAATATAAAATTTAGTATGAGACGGCTTGGATTCCTTAAAGGAATATTGTTAATCATATTCATCAGCACTCCTATTCTTTCTAATAACAACAAAATGATAAACCTCAAGGAGGTCTCTACTCCTCCTCTATTGGACGCCCTCTTCAACGATGAATGTTGGAAGGAAGTTGAGTGGATTGACGACTTCGTCCAATCCGAACCGATAAGAAAAGCTCCTCCCTCGGAGAAGACGGAGTTCAAGGTAGTCCTCTATAAAACTGACCTCTATTTCGCAGTCAAATGCTACGATAAACATCCCGAGCAGATAATGGCTCTCCAGAGGAGAAGGGATGGGGAAATGCGCTCCGATGACACTTTTGAGATTAGAATTGATACCTACCTTGATAGGATGAATTACTACTCCTTCCGCTTCAATCCAATAGGAACGAAGCAGGATAAGAAATGGGGGAATTTGGACTGGGATAGCGATTGGGATGTCGTGGCGAAGATAACGGAAGATGGATGGGTAGCGGAGGTGAGGATATCTCTCGTTCCCTTGGCTTTTCCTCGCAGAGGAACGGGCTATTTTGGAATAAATTTCCGCAGAAATATAAGGAGATTGAGAGAGGAAGATTTGTGGTCATTCACTAAGGACCTGCCCGAAAGGGTAGATGATTTCGGTTTGATAGGTCCGATTGATTTCTCTTCAATACCCTTTAATTCTCGCTTAGAACTTCTTCCCTATTGGGTTGGAGGATTTGGACCTGATACAAGCTGGCATATGGGCTTGGATGCAAACAAATTCCTCACTCCCGATTTCAAATATGCTTTAACCCTCTATCCCGATTACAGCGATATAGAGGCGGTTTATGAGAGTATTGATATTTCCTATACGGAAAGATGGCTTCCTGATAAGCGTCCCTTCTTCACCGAGGGAAGCGAGTATTTCGGAGCTTTCTATTCCCGCAGGATAGATAAATTTGATTTGGGCTTCAAAGCCTTCGGCAAGGAGAAGAATAATCAGATAGGCGTTCTCAACTGCGCTCGCTTTTCCCCATTCAGAAACGATACCGTTTTGAACTTCTCCCATAACCCCACCTATCAATCCTTCATCGGAACGACGATTCAAAATAGATATGAGGAGGACCATAAGAATTTGCTGATAGGTGCGGGAGGTGGATTCGGCACGGAGGATTACAATTTTAATTTCAATTATGCTTCCAGTTTTAATGAGCCCGGCTCAGAGGGTTCATTTTACGAGGGAAGATGTTGGTTTAGGTTAGGGGAGAAAGGAGGACTTTTTTGGGGTTTCTCCGGGATAAGCCCTGACTTCTGGGCTGACCTCCAATTGGTAGGGGAGACCGGCATAAAGGCGACAAGAGTGGGCTTATTCTATAGAGATTCTGTGCCGAGGGGCACGAAATGGTGGGAATATTATAGGGCGAGGGTTTTTTACAATCGTTCACATTATTGGACGGGTGGATTGAAATCTGAATCCAAGAGCTTCGGCTTTTCCTTGGGGCTAAGGGGAGACATCAGCTTGGATTTTGGACGAGACATAACATTCTATGACCCTTTTAGAGATAACTTCACGAATTTCTCCCTTGGAATCGGTTCTCCCGAGAGAAGATATAATATAAGCTTCAGCTATGGCGAGGGAGTAAGGACGAATCTTCCCTACAAATTCGCCTCAGGAGGGATTGGACGCCAAATGATGGATAATAGATTGAATATAGGTTTAAATTTTGAGAAGAGATGGGTTGGTTCAGGAAGCAGTGGCTGGAGCTCTGCCCAGCAATTATGGGGCTCAATTTCCTATG
>Ga0078972_1013163_pt1 | contig 13810 bp, 10 predicted proteins | sample YelNatPaOPGAMG01_FD_67568 | JGI IMG/M metagenome (GOLD analysis project Ga0078972, IMG submission 67568) | Hot spring thermophilic microbial communities from Obsidian Pool, Yellowstone National Park, USA - OP-RAMG-01 (SPADES assembly) (version 2) | ecosystem: Environmental > Aquatic > Thermal...
CATAGAACCTGCACCGCACGCCATACCGCACGAACGTTCGCTCTGGTCTCGCCTGTGGATGTTGCTCGTTATGGGCGCGCACGAGTCTGGTCTGGATCGTGCAAGGCTCCAAAGTCTGTACGAGCAACTCGTCGCTACGAATGAGGACGAAACTGAGAAGCTAGCGGCTTCCGGGCATAGCACGGGGCTTGTCGCTTCTGAATGGGCACGATTTCTGGCACCCTTTGACTTTGGATACCGACTTGTTGCACTACAACGTGAGTCGAAACGCGTTGCTGCTGCGCTTACGCGAGCACTCTATGGAATCGATACCTCCGGTGCATCGGAACACGATCCGCTCTGGGCAGTTGAGCACAGGGTACTGCCGGTTCCCGTAACAGATCGCTTGCTCTTCTGTGAGATGCGCTTTCTCCTGGTTTTGGCGTTGTCTAGGCGCCTATGGATGCGGCTGGAGCGCGTTGACCCACTTGGACAAGAGAACCCATTTCCAAGAGACGCTGAGATCATCGAGCGTGTGGAGGATCTTGCGCGTCAGTCGCGTGAGCGTCTAGCGCTATTGGCGGAGCGTTCACCCGAAGCCTTGAACGCGGGAAAGCAGGAGGCGCATGACTGTATTGAAGACTTGCGTACCAAAGAGACGCGCGCTGCGGAACAGGTAGCAGGCTTTGCGCAAGCGCTTGGAGATGCGGCGCTACTGGAGAAGGTCTGGCACGCTCTAGTGGACGAGATCGCGCAGAATCGTCAGCTCAATCACGCCCTTCTACAGACACTTTGCCAATGGGTGTTGATGCTCATCGGTGCTGATACCGAGGTACCGTCTAGTGCCTCGTGTAGCGATGAATGAATGCACTGGATGTTTTGCTTTAGCTGTGGATGCTTGCGAACGCAGGTAGCAATGCTTGTCCGTGTTCACTGGTGCTTGCCGTTGGGTATGCGTACCTTCATAGATGTCTGGGTTCATTTCAGGTTTCAGTGGATGAAAAAGGATTTATATCTTTGTTGACAGATGCTTGCGCTTGCGTATGCACACAGTCGTAGATGCGTCGGTACGTTTATTCGCCTGTGGTTGGATTGCGTAAGTTCGCATGTCCAGTGATGTACTTGTTATAGATGACGAGTGTGACTGCCCTGTTTGGGCATATGGGCCATTGCAATGATAGGCCTGAGGACCGATACTAACCAGAGCTGGTCGACTAGATCGGTTCATATCCCAGAAGCAAGGCTTACGCACGGACACGGCATCGTTGTCGATGAACGGTCACTTGCTTCCGAAGCATTGGCGTGGGAGCATTCGCGCCGAAGCGCACTGGGCATGCTCAGTTGCTTGGAGAGGCGTTTGATCTGTGCACCTATTCGGCTCTTTGAGCAACGTTGCTATCTTGCATACAAATCGGGTCTGAGACCATCTCAAGAAGCACCATGCAGCATCTAGGCTGACGATGAGAGAAAGGCTTCACTGAGCGCTCCTCATGCGGTACGCCGCGTACATGCAACACCTGTATTCCACGTCTGCAAGAGATGACTTTAACGGAACGGGTTCGGGTTGAGCAAGGCATGTAGATGCAGACAAAGTGCCTCTGGCACTTGATGCAGGTTCGCGTGCACCGTTCTTTATACCCGAGCGGATCTTGCGTGCTTCGAAAAGTGCTGATAGCGGCTACCCAATGAAGAGAAACGTTCATGCTCACAGTCGATGACACCAATGGAGCGACTTTTGCCGTTTTCAGTGTCACGGCTACCGTCCGATCGCTCCTGGATCGTGATTAGAATGCGTTGTTTTGTGAATATCGGATCCGAGACGAGCCGCATCTGTGGTGCAGTGGTGCAGGGCAGTGAATATCATCGTGTACTCGTGCGCGTCAGCTGTCGAGACAGCGGCATTGATGACGCTATTGAAGAGGCATTTATCCGATGCCAGCCAGTGCATTCAAGCTGCTGGATTTGAGCACTGCGGAGTCCTCGTCGCTACCATCATTCCCGTCTGAGCCCTGTCTTGGCACGCAGTGAACACGCGTCGTGCTCTTGTATAAACGCACCAGCGCATGGACCAGAGCACGAATGAACGCTCTTCGTTCACATCCGAGTCGTGCCTGTGAATGTACAGTGCACTCAAGCGGTGCTCTCGTGGCGCACGATTCACTGCCGGTGCGCTGTTGTCGTTCATGCGACGAGTGCGGGCGAGCGTGCAGACATCGCTCTGCGCTGGGATTGTGCAGGGCACTGACCTGGATCAGGAACGCTTGACGCTAGATTGCTCGGAAGCACAGCGCAGCCTCGAACGAGCAAATCGATAAGGATGCTTCGAGCGCGACGGTCAACTCGTCTCGATCTGGTTATGCGAGCCGTCGGGGATACAGCTCGCGTGCTCATGTAAGCGATACTATCCAGATCGTCTTTTCTCCAGCTGGGGAGCCGCTGGTATCATGCACCACAGTGAGAGCGCGCGCTTAAACACGTCTGTGTATTGCTCTGCCCCAGAGTTACGCTCTGTGCAATTCGATCCCATGCGATGCAGTACCAAAGACGACTAGCATGCGAAAGTACGCTGAGGCTGGAATCTATTCGTATCACGCCTGGACGCTGCTGCCCGTCGCTCTGCCCAGCGGAAAGCGCAGCATTCGACGATACGCTCGACGATCTCCGGATCGTGGCCCGTGCAACGTACAGCGCGTAGCGGCTGTGCGGCTTTTCTCAAGGGTATGGATCGCTGCACGGTGATGAGAGCAACAGCGCCTTCACAGTTTGACAGAGTCAAATCCAGACAGTGCTGACGGTAATTTGCGTCTGAGGCAGCGATCAAACACCAAGGCTCGCCACACTACCGCTAAAGCTGAGGTCGGTGAGCCGTATCCGCATCAGGGCAACGATGCGTTCGAGTGGGTGTCCAACGGACCCCCGTATCACCGACCACTAGCCTGAAACGTGTACGTCGATCAGTAGGGCCATATTATGCCTAAAGCTGTGCCTATTTCGATCTGGTATCACGTCCGGCCTTGAGCAATTCATCGACGAGCAGTAGTTGTGTGGTGATTGTCGAGGCCAAACTAAGCGCGTGCCGTTTCGGCCGGCAGCAATCAACGATGCCGCGTCCGAGCGGCTCTACCAGTTCACCAGAGTGCGCATCCAGACCCACCGTTCGCCCGGCTTCGTGGGCCTCGATCATCTGCAGGACGGTTTCCTGTGCGTCTAGGCCGGAATTCTCGGCGAGCGTCTTTGGAATCACCAAAAGCGCATCGGCGAAGGTCTGGACACCGAGGCGTGCTCGACCCTGGACAGTTTTGCTGTACGCTTGCAGGTGCTGATACGCTGCACACTCGAACGCCCCACCTCCGGGTACGACATAGGCGTCATCCAGGAAATGCCGGGCAGTCTGAAGGCCGTCCCGCACGGCATCCTTCAGTTGTTGCAGCGTTTGCTTGTCGGAGCCCCGCAGCACGAGCGTGCAGCTGCGCGCTGTCGGGGGCGCCTCCACGAAGGTAAATTTGTCCTCTCCATGGGTTTCTTCAAAGACTCGTACCGCTTTTCCCAGCACCGATGGATTGAGGTCATCCAGGGAATTCACAGCCGTACCGCCACACGCAAGAACGAGGCGTTCCATGTTGCGGCGCTTTGCCCGCCGCAGCGCCATGATTCCTTCGCGTGCTAGCATCTCCAGTGCATCCGGCGAGATGCCCTTTTGATTGACGATCAGGAATCCCGCTTTCGTGCCTACCTCATCACAGACTTGGCGCTTCAGACGCAAAATTTTTTCAACTTGATGAGCAACAGCCTCGCGCTCGGCCTGTGCTAGTCGCTCTCTCTGCCCTGCACTAGAGTAGAAGAACCCGCCACCTAGCTCAGGTTTCTCGTACTCGAGCGAGACATTGCAGGTGAGCACGTACGCGTTCTCCAGATCCTTTGGCATATCCGGGTGCCGCGTGCCATGATCTAGAACCAGACCTCGCACCAAGCTCGAGTGCATCGCTGTGCGCGACTCTATTGTCATTATTTCCACCATGAATAGATCGATAGGTTCGTTATCGTGATGCACGATCAGCGCTGCATCGGCAACGAGGTCAGAAATATGCGCTACCAAAGCGTCATCTGAGAGCTTCGTTGCGAGCGCACAGCGAACGGCCCGTCCGAGCTGTTCGCGGTCGTTGCGATCAACGGCGATCTGTACCCTGGGAATAAAGCTTCGGAGCAGCTCGGTCCGGGCCAACTCAATCCCGTCCACGAGGTGCCGCGGGTGAATACCGTCCACGAGCGGTCGTTCCGCCTGGCGTAGGATCTCACCAACCAGCAGCACGACACTGGTAGTACCATCACCGCATTCGTCATCCTGCGCAGTCGCGGCCCTTGCGATGATCTTGGCTGTAGGATGAATGATCTCCATGTTATGAAGCAGCACCGCGCCGTCCTTGGTAAGTTTGAGCTCCCCGCTACCGCTCACGAGCAGCTTCAGGGTTCCACGCGGCCCCAGGTTCGATCGCAGGATATCCTCGAGCCCGCCCGCCGCATTGATGCTTGCGTGCAACGCCAAGCCACGACGGGAGACCTCAGCGTGTGGATTCAAAAACTTGACAGCTGGGGCAGCGCTCATTGCAGGCAACACTTAGCAGGCACGTAAACGCAGAAGCGTTTGCACTGGTGCTTCGAAAAAGTGCGCAGCGCTGCGGCACCTCCGCGGCTTTCGACTCGCATCGCGTGACGCGCGTGACATGCGTGTCGCCCATCGATGCTTCTTTCGTGTTCATTGCTGAGAACTCCAGAGCGCTACATCGATGGAATCTATGGAGCGCCTTTTATGATGCGATAAATGCGCTCGACCTGGAAAGCGACCACCATACGCTTACCGGTGTTCATAGGTTTCAGAATTTCTTGATTGGTCTTTTTGTGGGTCACAGCGTTGCCGCTGTCAATGATTGAGGGCTTTCTGTGTGCTTGCAGGCAGCGCAAGAGCGCAGCAGGCAGTCTGGCTAGCGTGTGCAGTGCGCACACTGTATCATCATCATGGTCCACTTGTGTGGATCCGCTACGAAATAGCAAAAGGGCTCCGACACCCTAGTACGGAACGCGCGTCGTGATCGATCTAGAACGAGATTACCGGCTGCTGCGTGATCCTTAGCACACGAGAAGCCTTCCGTGATATCAGGCAATGCGGCACCCGTACCTAAAATGCGCGCCATTTGTTGTGCAATAGATGCAGTGATTGGAGCACAACGGTCACCGCAGAATCATCATAAAGTAAAGGCTTTCAAAACGCGTACGCAATATGAAATCGATTCCTTCTATGCTTCAGTCTCTTCAGAATGAAGCGGTTGCTGCCTTGCATCCTCATCGCCTATTCCTCATCGCAATGCTTTACAAAACATTACGAACAACTCACTTCGAGGACGTAGCAGGCACTTTCCAGAGCAATAGACAAGTCAACAGGTGCTTCCGCAACGTCTCAAGTCGAGTGCACTTTCGCGTACCTGAGACATCAGATTATGACGCTCAGCGCTCCGTCTTCGTTCGAGCGCGTCGATCAAACAGTAGCGGCGCGCAGTGCGCACCAGCGTTGAAGCGTCAGCTACAGGCTACCAGCGACCGGGAGCGAGAAACTCGGAAACCGGGTGCTACAGCGTCGGTGCTCGGGAACGAGCCTGGTTATCCGCCGTCATGGTACGATCAAACCTGGGACTGCTTGCGAGCTGCGGTGCCGCGTACTGGAGACGACTGGCAACGAGCGCTGGGTCGGCGGCTTCCGCTGATGCCAACAGCGCAGTCGCCGCGACAAAGCAGTTGACGGGTGTTGCCGGTCGCTATGCGGGCTCGTTGCTGCGGGTCGCGATGAAGGCGAACCAACTGAACGAAGTCCACCGTGACGTTGACGCGCTCGAGCGTCTCCTGCGAGAGAATCCCCGGATCGAAGAGTTTCTTCGGGATCCGACGCGCTCGCAGGTAGCGAAGCAGCGTGCTCTCGAGAAGCTACTTGACGCCGCAGGTGTGCAAACTGTCTTTGTGCGCAGACTTCTTGATCTACTTGCGGATAACCGGCGCCTGAGTCACGTGTCGCAGGTGCTGCATTCGTTCCAGTCTGTGATCGCTGCGCAGCGGGGCTCAACGCAGGCAGTCGTTACGAGTGCAGTGCCGCTCACCGAGTGGCAGCTGGCTCTTTTGCGCCAGCGGCTGCAGCGACGCTTTTATCCGGATATGCCGGATGCCCGTGTTGATCTGATCACAAGGATTGATCGGGACCTCATTGGAGGCTTCACCGTGCAGCTCGGCGACAAGTTCATGGACTTGAGCCTCAAGTCTGAGGTTCGTCGTCTCCGAGACGAGCTCGCGCAGCAAGTGTAGTGCCGATCGGTGTCCGCGAGATTACGGACATGTGATGTGCTTGAAACTTGAGGAGCTGTCGGAGGTTGTTTGTATCAGAGCCTGACCTTCTCTCACTCTCTGTGCCCTAGCAGTGTTGAAGGAATGTTGTCGCACTTGCAAAGCAGCGCATGCTCGGGAGCAGGCTCGAGACCCTGGTGTATAACGATGGAATGCAGGGGCTCGGCGTTCCAGCAGTAGTTTGACGCAGCTCCAGACGCCGAAGTGTTATCCTTGTATTGTGTACGATCTGAACATCTGCAGTGGCACGCTCCGCAAGGTCCGTTGCAGAACTAGTCTCAATTTATGCTATTGAATAGCGTACGCGGACACGAAAGGATGTCTGGACCGTCCTAGACGAGCAGCAACACGCTGCTGGTGCAGTGCGGCCATGCTCTGATGGACGACTTGTGTTCGCCCTCGTGATCGACCGATCGATCGATGGATACTTGGCGTGCCCGTGGATGTATATCCGTAAAAGCCGTGCTCTAAGCGGCGTTCGCACAATAGAAAATGGGAATCCATAGGAACCGGCCGCACAAGTCGTGCGGAAGATGATGCGTTGGGAGCCATAGCGCTACACGCTTCTAGTCTATGGAAAAGCATGTCATGCAGTTCTGTAATCTGCTGCGCAATGTATCCGCATCAGTTGGGTTCTCTTAAGATCCTAAGTGTATGACGTTCCTCTTGTCTGCGATACTCGGATGCGAGCATGATAGCCAACTCCAGGCTGGAGCTTGATGGATGAAATGCGTATCGTGCGGCCCTTGGAGTTGTGCCTTTTGGATCGCGACATGTCCAGAGACGCGCACTTGACATGTCACCTTGTTGCTCGTTTGACTGAGATGATAAGCAGCCGCTAGACTGCGACGCGAATCCGCATCATTGCAACGCCTTGCAAGGGCGCGACAGCATCCCCGCTACGCAAAACTGTATCATGGTTGATGTCAGGCTATCTCAGGATGTGGCTCTCTGTACTTGGTATCCGACTCGACGCTAGAGTCGTGCTATGCAGCGGATCGCCTGAGGCCACAGGAGTGCCGATTTGTCTGGTTACGAGGTAGGTAAACTGTTTGGCTTTCCGTGATAGAGGTATAAGGTCATTGGATAATGTGGATAAGCTGTGACATTTTGCGGTACCGTGCGAACACTTTTGTTCAAGATTCTATGAAATCCTTGTCAAAGCTGCAGCTCGTCGTCGTGCTGCTTACTATGCTCATCGGTTGTCAAATGGCAGGTAGTTAGCAATGTGCTCCCCATGCGCTTCTTTCTGGGCAGCTATTGGAATCATCAATGCGAGGCTATTCGTAACCAAAAAAGGAGGCAATGGCACACGTTTTGACGCAGTTCGAGTCAGCACATGGGAATCCTCGCTTGCGTCTCGGAAGCGCATAATTGGTAGAAAGAATGTGTCGAGCGGTCCGCACGGATGAAGTAAGCGCCAGCTTTTCTCGCATAGAGAGCGGCTCTTACAAATTAGAGCCATTTTGAAACAGATTTGAATTGCTGTGTGCTCATGAAACTCTGACAAACGTACGAAATAAGATTTCAGAAGACCTAGCACCAGCTCCAGAACTGTGCATTACAGTTCTCCACTCCAAAGCGCTCGCACCCAGGTATTCGCGCTCACTCGAGGCCTGCCAAAGCGCCAACCGGGAACCTGGGCAAGTCCCGGACAGCGCCTAGCTGCTGCCATGAACATCGCCCAACGTTACTCTACAGACCGAAGCGATCGTGCCCTTGACTTTCATAGATATCGAATTCATAATGACTGCAGCTGAAGCGCGCGTCGGGTACGAGAGCTTTTATGCAGTCTCGCCCGGACGCCGCACCGTACGACATACACCCGCGACGCGATGTATGCCTCCATTTCCAACAGTACAGGCTCTATTGCGTACAAGCTCTTGCATCCCTTCACCGCTGCTGGCAAAGATGTGGTACACAATTGGATAGCGCATCTTTCGTGGAAGCGCATCCGCAACTGCGGAAACGGTGCTGCCACATCGGTCGTTATGCGAGCCTACGCAATGAGCCTAGTATAATCATTCGTTGCTCGTGGCCAGCAGCAGGGTGTACATACGCGCCATCGACCAGAAGCCTCGTTTATCACCACAGCGCAGCAGGTTCCCAGCGTCGCAGTTCAGTGGAGACGACGGCTCCGGCTCTGAGAGGAGCAGTTGAATCGCCCTCAGACACGACGCAAGGCTCCAGGCTGGCGACCACGCCGACTGCAGAATGTCAAGGCAAACTTCGCCGGTGCGGAAGTTGATGTTTGGGTGAAATATTGGAGTCAGAAAGCGCACTGTCGGTGGCACGAGCGGGTACGCAGGCGGTAGTGTCAGCGCGACGCGAAAACAGCCTCCCTCGTAAGGTGTAGCGGCGGGTCCGCGCAGGTAGCCTTGCAGCCGGAGTGGGTTGCCTTCCTCGGGCTCCAGGCAGAAGTTTGTCGGGTCTTCGCGGAGCTCTCTAAGCTCTGTGAGCAGACGTTTCTGCAGAAGCATGGTGCAGTCCTAGGGTTCGCGTTGAGGTACGAAAAGCTGCAAGCGAGCGCTGCCTGAAGGTCGCGCGAACGCTAGAGTGACTCTCACCAGCGAACAAACCTAGAGCGAAGAATACAAGTATGCTTAGTGGCACCGAGTGCGCGGATAGTGACGATAACAAGTACAGCGCCTCAAGAGCGATACAGAGCGCACAGAACTGCGCCTTTCGCGAGTAGGATCTACGGAGGGCTTTGGTATTTCGGATGACGGCAGCGACAACAAACGCCTTTCCAGAAAAAAACGCGCCCGCGAGTGGTGCAAAGTAGTGGCGAGAAACCCGCCCTAGACGAAACTTCTGGAACTGAGGTGCAGACGCCCCGCAGCCGTTTTGGACCGGCCAACTACTACAGCTTGCAATTCTTTCTCATATAGTAACACTTTGAAAGGTTGTCCTACAAAATACCATATTGTCCACTCTGGAGGTCTCCCTCCAGCATCGCACACCGTCTGATGTTGATGGCGGCGTTCAAGTCTCGGTTCACAATCTCCATACGTTTCTTGCCGCCGCTAGTAGAACTGACCGATGCAAGCAATCCTCGAACTGTCGCCCTCCTTTCCATTTGCTCCTCCGTCAGCGGTCCGTACTTTTGTATATCCTCGGGGCTCCTCTGGCACTTTTCCATCTCGACTCTCTGAAGTGTACACCCCAGCTCATGGTGTGTTTACGATGTTCGGAACTCATCTACGGGTATCGTGACGAAACGCCTTGCGCACTCTTTGTATGTTCTTGTCGTTGGAGCTGGCGTAATCCCTTTTTGGGTCTTCCAGCGTCCTGCTCCGGATGCTAGTACAAGCCTCTGACTTTCATCCTCCTTCAAAGCGCTCAACTGACTGAAAAAGATGGCAAATGCCCGCGGTTTCCCACAGTATAGATTCATTCGCAGACGAGCCCACCGAGGCTTTGTATACGCTTCTCACAGCGCATCCCAGTCGGCAACACGAACTAGCATGAATTCCCGAAACGCTTGAAAGCCCGCTCCTCGGCACGTCACCTCGGTCAAAGCTTCTAGGCGATCCTTCATTTCTGCGGTCCATGTCTTGATTTCCTTCCTCGCATTCATGATTGCCGATTCTCGATAGTACCCCGCTCTAGACACTCTCAACAGACGCATATCTTTCTGAAGTAAGTTGCCGTCAGTACCATCTTCCGCATGCTTGGGTACTGCGACGGTAACGATATTTGTGTTTCCGGGGTCCGCGCCAACGGCAAAGTCGTTCTCATGCACTTTCTGCGTCGAAGGATCCACCTCCTTCTCATCTTTCTGCATCGTCGAGGACGGGACTGGACGATCTGGGTTGAACCGCCGATCGTGTACACACATAGCTACTCCATCGGTTTCGATCATCCCAGTGAATGCCTTTTGTTTGTTGACTTTGAGACGTTTGAGATCGAAGATGATCTTCCAGTACGTCTCCCGGTTTTGGCCAGTGAACTCTATGTTCCTTACATCGAACTCCGGACTGATCTCCTTCATGATGCCGTGAAGGATTCTGGAGTCGATAGTTACGAAATGTGACTTGATATTGGACAATGGAACGACGTTGAAGCGCTTCCCCATTCGGACAGCCTTCCGTCTCTCCCACTCTTCATTTGTCTCTTCACTCAGCTTCATTTCTGCCTTGCGTTCGAGCTCTCGGTCCAGAAACACGAAATACCGCAGGATGAGGCGATAGTATCTTTCCTTATCGTTTTTCAACTCTGATATCTTTTCTGTTGGATTCGCCAGCCCCAGTACCGCACGATGCTCTTGTATAGCCGCGCGGATGACGGAATCCTCATCCGTGCTCCCATTTGACGCCTTCTTGTCGACGCATCCGATCTCATCTTTATGCTTACGATCCTTCGTGATGCCATTGATCATCGCCCCTTTTCCTTTGCGAGGGATGCCTGGGTAGAGTGCAAACACGGCGCGTTTCATGAACCGCTCGATGTTCTCTGTCAAATGGTTCTTCAGGTTCGCAATGTACTTCATTGCCACGTACTTGTAGCTATCCTGGTCACGCTTGTATCGATTACCCTCGAAGCGGAATTCCGCGAAGTTTTCATGGAGAGCATGGACTACCTCATTTTCCTTCCGCGCTTTCTCTGTACCAAGCATCAGGTGACGAATAGAGGTCTAGTCGAAGAACTCGTCGGGAGGCTCGATTGTTTCCATGTGTGTCACGCCTCCGTACATCTCCTTCACCGAGTTCATTTGTACTGACGACGCCTTTATTATACGCATGGAGTGCAACGCGACGCGGTTTCTGATAGCGTTTCGCAATTTTGCCTGTAGGGATCCTTGATATGTTTAAGGAGGCAGGCTTTCACCACCATCTGGTCGTACAGTCGTCTTTCCTGCCGCCTCCGACTTGGGGCCCCTTTTTGCTTCATTTTCTCTTCCTTTTCTTCTGGACTCAGCAATCTTTTTTGTTTTTTCTGGCAGCCGGTGACCCTGGGCCTCCAGGATCGTCGACTTGCACTTGTACAACATTCCTTTTCATAGTTATTTTTTTTTGAAAAAGAATGCTCTCTCAACGCTTCTGATGTATACAGCAAAACAACACTTGAATGCACTTTCTTGAAGTTTTAAGCACAAATGAACCGAAAAACTGTACTTTGCTACGTCTCTAACGCAAATATAATTTGTATATTAGAGCGGCACGCAAGTGATCAGGATCGCGTTTTCCTTCAACGGAGAGACGCATCGCGTCAGTCGGCTGCCTGATCACCAACGTCCGCCCACCGAGCCCGATTCTATTTTTTCATGGACAAGACGTTTACTTAGGCCAGCGTTCTCCGATTATGTGCATTTTATTCTTCGTACTTATTTTGTGTGTTTTTTCAGTGCGCAGTTCGGTATCCATCAACCCCCTACCTCCATGTTACATTATCTATACATCATCTCGGATATTCCGGTCGTTTCGTACGCCCTACCGTGTGTGCCTAGTGCCTGCCAAAAGCGACAGCAATGGCGCCCATAGCGCCGGTGCGGTCGCTGCACGTAGGCAGAACGGCGTTGCCGTACCACAGAGGGCGGCGGCTAGAGCGAGACGCCGTGCACCGCGATGGTGGCGATCGCACCCATTGGCGGCGTCGGCTGCCCCCTGTCGTGTCTACACGTCATATGGGTGTCACGAGACACAATGTCCGTTATGGGTGCATAGGTATAAGAGCAGCCGCCCGTTCCGTTACACCGGCGTCGGAATGGGCGTTATTTACAGGTTCTCCGTTCGCGCGTCACTGCGCGAAAATGACGTGGAAACACCGCAAGCCTTAAGGTACCCGCCAGCTTTCGTATAGCGCAAAAGTTCCTGGTTCAAAGCACGAATGGGTTCTACGAATCAGCCTACAAATAGATATCTCTTCTCAAGTATGGCGAAAGGAACTGCACCAAGTCAGAAGAAGCGGTTTACAACAGCACGCCGTCGACACCAACGAGCTTTCCGCTTTATGTTGATGCTCGTCCTGGTAATATTTTGGTTGGAAAAAGTGATGATCGTACAACCTACGGCAGCAGCAACACCAACGCCGACGGCAACACCGACACTTTCGCCTACGCCAACTGCGACACCAACGCCTACGCCTACGGCGACTGCAACACCGACACCGACACCGACGGCAACACCAACAGCAACGCCAACGCCAACTGCGACACCAACGCCTACGCCTACGCCGACTGCAACACCGACACCTACGCCTACGCCGACTGCGACACCGACACCGACACAAACTGCAACACCGACACCGACACCGACGGCAACACCAACACCTACGCCTACGCCTACGCCAACTGCGACACCAACGCCTACGCCAACTGCAACGCCGACACCGACACCAACGCCAACTGCGACACCAACGCCTACGCCTACGCCGACTGCAACACCGACACCAACACCTACGCCAACGCCTACGCCAACTGCAACACCAACGCCAACTGCGACACCAACGCCTACGCCTACGCCTACGCCGACTGCAACTCCGACGCCAACACCAACTGCGACACCAACTGCAACACCGACACCGACGGCAACACCAACTGCAACACCGACACCGACACCGACACCGACACCGACACCGACACCGACACCAACGCCAACTGCGACACCTACACCAACACCTACGCCGACGGCAACACCGTCACCTACGCCTACCCCGGCAATAGCCGGTGTTGCATTCTCTGCGGTGGTCAGTGTGGTGAACAAGACCGTGTGTGTTGATGTTGCGGTCGTTCTCCAGGATAACTTAGAAAAAACGCTGAATGGAACTGGAGCGAACGTCACTGTGTCGGATAACTGCGATAGTATCTTCGTGTCAATAGCCTCGCGGTTCGCCGACTGGTACGAGAGAAGCAGCCTCGACGTTCAACGTGTATTCAGCGCAACATCAGCAGTGAATGCAAGCTACAATATCTCTATCTTAGTACCTACCGCGCTCGTATCCAACGTGACGAAGATCTCTACCAATTTTACAAGTAGCGTTCCAAGCATCCTGCCAAGTGGAGCGAGTCTCGTGGCGGTCTCGACGCCGACAGTTGTGCCAACACCCACACCTACACCGACACCGACACCAACACCGACACCTTCAGCAACGCCTACGCCTTCCGTCTCAGTGTCGCCTTCACCGACAGCAAATGTTACACAGGTTTCTGTGGGTGGCGGCGCTGCGGTCTGCTTCCCAGCGGGTGCTTCGGTGCTTATTGATGGTCTTGGCAAGACGCGGCGGATAAGCGAATTGCGCCCGGGTATGACCGTAATTGGCGTCGATTCACGTGGGCGACTGGTCGAGGACACAGTTCTGGGGTGGTTGCACAAAGAGACTCGCGCTACAGCAGAAATCCTATTGATCAAGACGCGTTCGGGGAAGGAGCTGCGCTTGACGAGGCAGCATCTGGTGTACCGGATGAACGAGAACCCGAGAGTCCCGGGTCGCAAAATGACAGCTGCGT
>Ga0078972_1013165_pt1 | contig 13807 bp, 10 predicted proteins | sample YelNatPaOPGAMG01_FD_67568 | JGI IMG/M metagenome (GOLD analysis project Ga0078972, IMG submission 67568) | Hot spring thermophilic microbial communities from Obsidian Pool, Yellowstone National Park, USA - OP-RAMG-01 (SPADES assembly) (version 2) | ecosystem: Environmental > Aquatic > Thermal...
CCTGGTTGCATAATCTTGCGCTATCCTCCCTCGCTCCGGGTCGTTGTCGAAGCCGATCACCCTTACCCCGCTGGCTGCCAGGATTTGGATCGCGATCAAGCCTATGAGGCCTAGGCCGAAGACCGCCACCGATTCGCCCAGGGAAGGATCGAGAAGGCGAATGGCGTGCAAGCCGATGGCAGAAATAACGGTGAAGGCGGCCTGATCGTCCGAAACTCCCTCCGGGACCTTGGCGCAGAGATTGACCGGTACCATCACCACTTCCGCATGGCCCCCATTGGAGGCCACGCGATCTCCGAGCCTGAATCCTTCCACCCCTTCACCCACTTCCAATACCCGGCCCACATTGCAGTAGCCCAAGGCATTGGGTTGCTCGAGCTTGGCGAGGACCGCCTCTACGGTGGGGAGAAGGCCGTCGGTGCGTATTTTCTCCAACACCTGCTTGACCTTTTCCGGCCGCTGCTTGGCCTTGGAGATGTAACCTGCCCGCCCGAAGTCGACATACATGCGCTCCGTCCCCGCCGATATCAAGGAACGGGTGCTCTGGATCAAGAGGTGACCACGCTTGACATGGGGGACCGGCACCTCTTGCAAGAAGATCTCGCCGGTTTTTAGATCCTGTAGGACTTGCTTCATGGGGAATCCTCTTATCGCTTGATGTTTACTCAATCCTGGCGGGGTTTTCCAGAAGTAGCTCCTTCCTCAGCGCCCCACCCAAGCCTTGGAGGCAGGGGTTGGTTCTTCGATCAGGCTTTTTCCTTTCCACCCGAGACGGGTCCCTTCCACCAGGATGGCTCCGATACCCGGCCGCACCCAAGCCATTCTTCCCCTCAGCTCGAGGCCGTCGTGCTGGATGGAGCCGGCGGTCTTGTTGAAGAGGAAGATGTCCTTCCCCAGGCTGAGTATGGTGGCGGCCTCGTCGTCGCGCACGACGCGAAATTCCTTGGGCCGGTCCGATCCTCTCCTGATCTCGAGGAAAAAGAAGGCATTGACCATGGTCTGGGGAGAAGATTGCCGGATGGACACATAGGGAGAGCGATAGGATTCATCCCTGGTGGGAACGCGCTCGATATTCATGACCGCATCGGGGACCATTACCTTACCATGAAGGGTTACATTCCGGCTTCCCCGGCGAGGAGAGATGAGGAAGCCTTCTTCCCTCAATTGGAGGTCGTTGTCCTTCCCCGCGTGGAAGATCCACTCGAGGTTGCGGGGCCGCCCTCCGGCTCCCCTGATCTCATCGACGACCAATAGATACTCGTCCTTCACGAAGAAGAGGTGCCGAGAGAAGCGATCGAGTAGGGGTCGGCCGCTCTCCTCGATGTAAGCATTGGCCGCCTCCCCCGCCGCATAATCGGCTACCGGAGAGGTGACGAAGGAGAGTATCCGGGCGGTGGGAGGAATCCCTTCGTCAGGGGTCGAAAGCCAATCGGAGGGGGGGGCTTTACGGCGGTTGACACCCGTAAACCGAGGGTCGAGTGTCGAGTATTGCCGGACCCCATCCACCATGATTGTGTTGTTGCCTTTGGTCCCCAATATCCAGTCCCTCTCCAGGTGCCATTCGCGTCCCCTCTTCTCCAGGGGCCAAAAAGGGGGCTTGAGCTTGGGAAGGAGCTGGACCCCGTATCCGGTCAACTGGAAGGCGTTGTTGTCGCCCTCTTCCTTGCCCACTCGGGGCCCGGCGCGGAAAGTAAGAATGGAGGCATCCTTTTTCCAGGATGAGCGCATGATCACCCGGCCCAGGTGGGGGAACAGGACGGAAAGGGGACGAGGCCTCAAGGGAGCAGGCTGGAGGGTTGGATCGTAGAAAAGATATTCCCAGGCGGATGGAGTCCAGATGCTGTCCGAGTCTTCGCCTTCGAGATCGTCTGTCGCTGAGAGCGCAGCGATTCTTCTTCCGGGACCAGCAGTGAATCCAGGCCTAAAAGCCAAGCCCTGGATCTCGGGATCCCGGTAGGCTGCAGCCATCGCCAACAGCACATATCGCCATCGATAATCGAGTGGGCTATCCTCCGCACATAAAGAGTTGGCCTGAATGATGAATTCCGGCATAGCCCGGACATTGGGAAGATCCCAAAAGTTAGGTCCGCCGTTGCGCTTCAGGGCCTCGAAAAAGAGGGTCATCTCTTGGGCGACGAAGAGCAGCCACTGCTCCGACCCATCCACATATTCCCCTTGGGGGCTGAATCCGCTGGGAAGGATTACCTTGTGAAAGCAGTCCACCACGGCACGCAACATCTTCCCGTCGTCCGCGCCTTCGATTTTCAAGAGGAGGGCCCCCATTCCGGCGGCGCAGGCGGGAACTATATTATGATTGTTGGCAATCATGGCTCGATTGCCTGGCAGAGGCTCTCGCGACAGATGGGCCACCTTCTTGACAAACTTTTGGGTTAGCGCGCTGATGAATTTCAGTAATTGCTCCCTCTGGGCAGGACTCAGTTCCTGGTAGAAGAGGTCGTAGCCGATGACCAGGCCATTCAAGATAGCCGCCCCCGGGAGGTCCGGCTTTTCCCTCAACACCGCCCCCCACTGGGAATAACGGTCCAACCATTCGACCGCCCGCCGAGCATAGGCTCGATCTCCCGTCAAGTGATAGCTCAGCCCCAATACCGGCAAAATTGCCTGGATGGCACGGCCAGCCTGGAAAAACATCTTGTCGCTGGCTATTCCCTCCTGATTGAAGGTTCCGGTGGCATCGACTTTGGATCCGCGACCTCTTGGCTCCCGGGGGATTTCGGTTTTTAGGCTGAGCTCGGCCGTGTTCAAAAGCAGCTTGCGAAATTCAGATCCCAGCCCTTGGGTTCCTTTGGCTCGAAGCTGGTTCAGGTCGGAGGAGATAAAATATAGAGTGGGATGGGAAGCGCCTTCCGATCGGGACATGCAGGTGCCGATGGTCAGGAGGATGCCGAGAAGGGCCAGGGTGGCGATGGACATCCGGATCGGCCAAGCAGGTTTCCCCCGGGGGGAAATGACACTCTCCTTCCCTGGGGAATTGACCCTGATCGGGGGGCCCGGATGACAGGAGAACGAATGAACCTTTCCCGGCAGTTTCATCCGTGATCGTCCCCTTGCGAGCAGGCCATTGGATGTGTCCTTGCGGCTGTGGTAGGTCAGATTCATGGGTTGCTCCTGCTTCTAGGGATCGCCAAGTTGCTGGCCAACCCTTTGTCCAAATAAGAATAGGCGAGCATTAGGCAAGCGAAAACAGCAATGGATGCGGCCGAGCCTCGAACGAGGGAGGCAACTCCTGTTCCTTTGAGGGCCAAAAGAAAGCCGGAGAGAGCGCTCAGCCCGAAGATGGATAAGAGGGCGAGGAGCTGCCGGTTGAGGAAATGGATCCCGAAATATTTGTAGCTAAGGGTGTGGCGTATGATCACCAGGGAAAGGGTAGTGGCAGTCTCGGCGAAGACCGCTCCTGCCACCCCCAGAGTGGGCATCAATATGCAGCTCGATACGAGCTGAGTGGTGGAGGCAATGAGGGCAGCGAGGAAGACAGCGCTCTGGGCTCCGCAACTAATGAGGAGGTGGCCGATGGGTCCGGTCCCTACATTGACTACCTGGCCAAGCACCAAAGGCAGCAACAACCACGGCTGGGTGGAGTAAGCTTTACCGAACAAACCGAGCCAAAAGGACGGTCTCACAAATATGGGGAGGGCTATGAGAAGGGATATGATAAGCAGAGACTGGGCTATGAACTCGAACAGGCGCCGTAGGGATTCATGGTCCTTGAGGTGGTTCAGGCGGGCGAATTCTACCGGCGCGGTTCGAGTAATCGCCGTCTGCAAGAAGGTAAAAACGAGAACGATTCTCAAAAATAGGGAAAAAATACCCACGCCCTCACTGGTCAGGAAGACCCCGGCCAAGAGGACCTGAAACCTGCCCGCAACGTTCTGAAACAAGTTCCAGAAGAAAAGAAGGTAAGAGAAGCTGGCTATCTGGCGTAAAACCGAACTGTCCAAGGCGAATGGTCTCGGCACCTTTCTGCTCGGAAGCGATCGGTGGAGGCGAAGCAGACCCGTGACCAAGGCCAGGGTAGATCCCGCCATCATGATCTCGACGATCTGGGAGAGGGAGAGATTCCACTTCAAGATGAAGGGGATGCTCGCGGCCAGGCAAAGGTTCCGAGCCAGGTCCGAAACCAGGACATGGTCCTTGAACTTCCGCAACCCCTGGAAAATAGAGCTCAGGCACTGGTTAATCGTTTCCAAAGGAACGATGAAGGCCAGCACTCTAAGTCCTGGCGCCAATTCCGGCTTGCGAAACAGACGCTCGGCCAAAAGACTGGCCGTGGCAAAAAGCGTTGTGCCCAACAAACTTCCAGCCAGTCCGATTACCACTAAGGCGCAGATCACCAGACTGAGGACCTTATCCTCCTGCTTCTGTTCCTGATAGATTGCTAGATACTGAATGATCCCGAAATTTAGCCCCAGCAATCCAAGGTTGGAGACCACGAACAACAAGGAGAGGCAGATGGAAAATGCCCCGTATTGGCTTGCTCCAAGGGCCCGGGCCAAAAAGAATTCGAACCCGACCAGCATGGCCTTGCTGAAGGCATTTCCCACCAGCACCGTCATGGTCCGTGCCACGATCTTGGAGATCAAGTCTCGCCCCGAAGGTTCCCCCGTGGGGCTGCCTCCAGAATTCACCAATTCAAGTCCCTTTCGTATTCCAGATCTATGAGATGAGTTCCGGCCAATTGCTTGAAGACCTCTTTCGTTTCCTCATCGAAGTGGTTGCGCCACTCTCCGATTTTTCCTTTCCGGAAGGTTGCCCCCTTTCCGAAGAACCGGGAGGCGATCTGGCTCGCCTCTTCCGGCGAAATCGAAAATCCCATGTGCTGGCCCATGCGGATGATGGTCTCCTTGTGCCTTGCCTGATCCCCGCCTCCTTGCGGGCCGATCAGATCCTCGAACCTCACCACCATCACCGAATTCTGGTTCAACCACGCGCTGGTTAGGGCCAGCTTCTCCTGGATTCCCCAGGATTTGCGGCTTCCATACCGGCGCTGAATCCCTCGAATCGAGGCAAGCAGCATCTCCTTTATCGTCGCTTGCCTCTTGTAGTCTCGGCGCAAGAAATGATGCGGTCTGCGCAGCACATTGGGAGACCACGATATCCCTGGGATCCCGGATGACAAAGAAGATCCGGATCCCCAAGTCACTCAGCAACTTCTCGACTCGGGGATCGTAGGGGAGGTGGCCCATGCAGTAATGGTCTTTCTCCAACCGCCTCAAGCTCAGATCGAGAAGGCTCAATCGCACCTCTTTCGGTTGATCTACCCCGCAGAGGCAGGTCTCTCCCCTCCCCAGGCGGGGGATTAGGTTGAGGGGATGAAAAGCCAGCTTTCGGTTCAAAGTCAGCTTCTGATAGCGCATTCCGGGGAAGGAAGAAACCGCGCTGGACACCAGGTTTGTCCCCGACTTGGGGAGGCTGTTGATAAGAACTTTACGGTTTTCGGAATTCACTTTCCCTTTCTTCCCGATTTGCCGGCCAAAGGATGTTAGATGCCGGATCGGCTCTCAATCCAAATAACCGAACCTCCGGTTCAGGGGACCTGCAATGCGTTCGAACACTCGCAGGTCTTCAGCCGAAAGCTCATTTTTCCACCGCTCGTCCAACTCGATCCCCGTGCCCGAGGATCGGAATCGCATCGGATTCCCGCCTATGTTGTGTCGGGGCCTACTTAGGTCAAGCATCTGGGGGTGGAACTCGATGCCCAGTTGGGCACATACTCGACTCAGCTCCCTCTCCGGATTGCGGCATAGATCCTCGTACTTCATCCACCATACACGGTCTTTGGGCACAGTCAGGAGGGCCAACCGCTGCTTTCGGTGCTCCCATATCCAGCACCGGGCGCAATATTCCATGGGCATGCCCATTCGTCTCATCCGGGAGTTGGTCACCGCGCGGCCGTCCCGGATCAAGTAGAGGGCTCGGAAGCGAGCCTTGTCCATAAGGTAAAGACCCTTCATTCGTGCCGGGTTCTTGGTAGAATCCACGACGATGGGCGTTCCCCAAGCCCTTCGCACCGCCTCGAATACCTTTAGGCTGTTCGAAACGAAGGTACGATTCAATCCTACTTCCCTGCTGAAGGTTCCAACGACAGACCAAAGGGCGGATGATCCGATAAGAAGTAGGAAACAGTTCAGTTCCAGAGGGTAGAATCTTTTCTTCTCAGGTTCATCCAATGTGTCCCCTTCTGCGGATTTCCAGGAAAGGAATGCAGGATTGGTGGTTGCCATCTTTTGAAAGAGCCCGGCGTCGTCCGTTCCTTCCATTTCCTGGAGCTTGGCCAGAACCCCTTGCCAGAAGGGGCAAGCCCTTACGCTTTCCCCACAGGTACATCGGAACGGCCCGTCCTCCCTGATGGCGGCCAAGGAAAGGCGGTGTACTTCCCCCAGAGAGGATATCAGGGGATGGCCTCCGAGCAACATGTCCAGGAGGGTAGAACCGGAATGGCCGCTGCCACATATATAAACGAGGGCTGGCGCGACTGATCTCAGATTTTCTCACCTCCGAGTGCAAATTGGGGGGCCGTCATTCCAGGAGCTGCGGGCGCCTGTCGTCTCCGGGACAGGAGGTTGACCAGGAAGATGAAGGGGAGGGAGGGGATCACGATCTCCGAAAGCAGCACCGTACTTAGGTCGGCAAAGTTGACGCGAAAAGATGCATACAGGAGCAAAGCGTAGATAGGCTCATGGAGAGGTGTTTTGCGCTTTTTCGCGGTGAAATATACCTGCAGGAATTGAAACATGAAGGCAGTAAATAGGGTCTGGAGGACCAACCCCGGCCATCCGAGCTGAGCATAGAAATTCCCGATGCTGGTAGGCGGGGCATCATTGTATTCGGGCTGCCCTTTGTACAAGGAGATGAATTGACTCAGGTCGATGTATTTGAGGCCGAAGAGCTTGCACACCCGGTAAAGGTCCGTGAAGTATGTGAAATCGTGCTTCTCGGGAAAGACTTCGAAGGCGTAATAAGAGTTGGTGGCTGGCGTCAGAAAGATCCTGGCCAGTATGCCCCGTAACAGGATGTAGGTCACCGATTCCTCTTTCCCGAAGGGTTTGAATTTGAAGACGAATATGGGATAGGCGAAGACCATAACTGCCAAAAGAACTGCTGCCACCCAATGGCGTCTGCTGAAGTTACGGACCTTTTGCTCCTGATGGGACGGCCTCATACCTCTGCGGAAGGCGTGGATTATGAAGCAAACGAGAAAAAGGAGGACTACAGGTGTCTTCCTGGAGGTGTAAGAGGCATAAAAGAAAGCCATTCCCATGAAAAGGAGAAGCAGCAGTCGGCTGGCAAAAGACCTTAGAAACCGCCACATGGCGAAACTGGATCCGAAGACGAAGGGCATGAAGAAGAGAAGAGTAGGTCCATAAAGAAAGCCGCGGCTCGATTGCAGCCGCAACTTTACTATCTCAGAGTTCGATAGCATACCCAGAAGCATGGCCTTGAAAGGGTAAGCGGGTTGGGTCTTGGCATAGACAATAACCAGGGCAGTAGCTAAGAAGCCACAGCAATAAACGAAATATTTACAGCGTCGCAGCGTTACCCCGGAGCTGTCCAGGGGAAGCGAGTTATACGCTTGAACATTGCGGAAGTATGGAGCGAGCACGAAATAGGCCAATAGTCCTCCCAAGGGAATGAGGAAGCAGGTGATGATACAGGCCCAGAAATACCGGTGGGCGTAGTTGTAGCCCGGCGTAAGCAAGAAGTAGAGGGAGGGGGACAAGTGCATGACGATATGGAAGACATAGTAGAGGCCGACGAAAGTGGGGGCAAGGAGCCCGCCTTTGAAGAAAAAGTGCAGTACCAGGAAAAGAGAAATTAAGAAAACAATCGAGGCCACGATTAGTTCCAAGGTACCCATTGTAGTCAGTTCTCAGCAGGTTACAGGTTGCCCTCCCAAAGTCTCCCCGGGAAGGCACCGACAGCGAGCTTGGAGGTGTAGATCTCGTCGAAGGAAAAGGGAATCATTGCTATCCACGGCGCTTGGGGATACAACCTCTCGACTCCTTCCAAGGGTGCCTACCCGGAAACTGTCTCGGATGGGCAGGTAATGGGATAAGGGCTCTTCAGATGGTATCCTCGGAAGCAGCGCTTGCCTTTCTCCTAACAGATGAATCTGCACTCGGTCGGGTCTAGGTCCTGGCCACTAAACTCCTTCTCCAGGCGGAGGAGTCCATTATAGAGGGTCTCCAGATTCTCCTTGATCCAGAGGTTGCGGATTATGCTGGGGCTCACGAAGACGCCCTATAGCTGAAGCTGATTGGAGGTCTGCACCGGGCCCCAAACAGGATGCTCCAAGGGGTTTCATCGGGAAAGCTCTGGGGGATCGGCGGCCGATCCACCAAGCCTTGGAAGCCCTGTTCCTGAAAGGCCCGCTTGTACTCGTAGAACTGGCTCCGGGAGATGCTGTGAAATTGGCAGGCCTCGGAGACATTGCCAAGCCTCTTTGCAAGTTGTAGCAAGGTGATCCTCTTTTGTGCTAACTTCTGCTCGGCAGTCATGTTCTCCTCCTTTGGGGTAAGGGTTATGGGGTGAGACCATCTTACCCGAAGAGGGGACTGACTGCCATGCAATCATCCTGGAAAAACTGCAGGGAAGTCCTAACTTTCACATTTTACACATCACACACAGCAAACTCCTTTTTCAGTTTGACATACCTGTTTCAGTTGCCCATTTATTTTTTCCTGAGAATCATTGCAATGCGGTCCAATGTGATCTCTTCCAGGAATGGGAAGCGAGCGAATTTCTGATTGATGGAACTAATGAGCTTGGCGATTCTTGATCTCTTTACTGTTTCACCCATATATGGAAAGCCATGGATCTTGTTAACGACGATCTCCCAGTTTGCATCTGCAATTAATTTCCTAAAATTACGCACAGTGATTCCGTTCAAGTAGGGGGAGCGATATCCGTCCAAATCGCCTAGCAAGAGATGCTCATACTCAGCTCCCCATTTGTTAACAATGAGCTCATTCTGTATCCTTCGTAATACCTCTCCGTGGAATATCCAATGCAAGCACGGCGTGCGCGTTACTTTAAGATGGTGCGCCATGGGATGATAGTACGGTGGGAAAATAGCTAACAAATGCCCATTGACCTTTAGGACCCTTTTGCATTCGGCAAGGCATCTCTTCAAGTCTTTTACGTGCTCAAAGACGTCAAGAGAGATAATTGCATCAAAGCTTTCGTCATCATAGGGTAATTCTTCACCAAAAGCTGCACAGAACTCAGCATTCGCTCCTTTGCGTTTGGCAAATAGATTTGCCCCGTCTGCAAATATCGAGTCCGTATCGATTCCGTAGGCCTTCTTGAATCTATACATTTCTAGCCAAGCGATTGTTGTACCACCCATAAAGCAACCAAAATCTAAGATGATTTTATTCTCAAGGAGAGGAATCAATTCCTCACATGGCCCGAAGATATACTCCAAAGTCCTATTTCTGATTTCATAATTGTAGCGCTGCTCGGCACTTTTAAGTTGGTATTCCACGAGCTCTGCCGAGCTCATCCGAGCTACCCTTATCGAGCGAAAGAAGTAGCAGTCCCCGTAATTGTCGAAAGTTAGTTTACGGGGTATTAGTCTGGCTAAAAACTTGGCCGCTGCAATCTGGATTGACATACATCCTCCTGAAACCTTTTAAATTCTCTTCCCTTATACCACTAAAGTGCCCGCCAAGTTGTCGACTGGAATTGTATGTATGCGTAAGGACTTTCAATCAAACAATGGATTGACTCGGCTTACTAGTTCTCTTCTCCAATTCAAGAAATTATATATGACCCAAAGTTGGAATGCCTCTCTGGTGGTCTTGGGCCCGTGATCAAGTCTGCTAATAACCGCTGGTAAGTTAAAAAAGGCATCTGCCTCTGTGCGTCTATCGTCCAGCATTTCCTTGAACCGGATTTTGAGTTCTCCCTGAAACCATTCCCTGATGGGAACGCCGAACCCCCTTTTGGGCTTATAGATTTTTTCTGCTGACACTGTTCGGGAAGCCAATCGTTTCACGGGCTCCTTTGGAATGGCATTCCTCAACTTGAAGGACTCGGGTACTGATAAGGCGAATTCGATCAATCGACGATCGAGAAATGGTACGCGCAATTCCACAGAATTTGCCATTGACATCTTGTCGGCCCTCATGAGGAGGAGTTCAGGCAAGCGCAGGTTTAGCTCGATGAAGGTTATGCATTGCAAAAAGGTTGCTGTAGGTAGAGCAGAGCGGATCCTCTCATATAACGGCCGAACTACCTCAAAGGAGTCCACTCCCGACATTCTATTCTTGAAGTCCTGCGAGAGTACAGATTGCTTTTCCGACTCGTAGTACGCTACTGCGGAAGATATGAAGAATTCTTGATTGAGGCCTCGTCGCCGGAGAGCGTCTGCGATTTTGGCCACCATTGCATCTCTTGGAAATAACTTGAGACCCCAGTAGAGCAACCTTCCGACCATTGGGGGAAGGCAGCTCACTGGTTTCCATAACAAGCGGTTATCCCGGATTAACCTTGACCATTTAGGGTACCCACAGAAAATCTCGTCGGCTCCCTCGCCAGCATGAAGAACGATAGTACCCGTCTCTCTGGCGAGCTTGGTCACAAAGTAGAGCGGGATAGAAACGGGATCGCTGATTGGTTCATCCTGAAACCTTACCAAATTGGAAGAGCCGGCCATCGCATCCTTGACATTAATCTTTGTCTCGTAATGCTCAGTACCGAGGAGGCTAGCCATTTCTCTGGCGGTTTCGCTCTCATCGTAATCCATTGCGTCAGAAAACCCCACACTGTAGGTTCGAACCTTGGCTGGAGTGATTTCTCTCTGAAATGATAGGGCATTCAGAGTAGAGTCAACCCCGCCAGAGAACAGGACTCCTACAGGGACATCAGCCAACAAGCGCTTTCGGACCGACTGGTTGAAAAGATCTTCGAACTCCTCATCAAGGTTATTTGCATCCGTTTCCATAAGACCTGGAAGAGGTTCCCAGTAGCGCCAAAAAGATACCTCCCCTGTTTCTTGGTTCACCGAGAGGGCACTTCCGATAGGAAGCTTGAGGATGGACCGCACCAAGGTTTTTGGTGGAGGTGCGACTAGGTAGGTGAGATAGTGATAAACAGCCTCTTCATCAATCTCCGGAGTTGCCAAGCCACTATGGAGGAGCGCATTGATCTCCGAAGCAAACAGAAACCAGCCTTTCGTTTGCATGTAATAAAGAGGCTTAACGCCGGCTGGATCCCTCGCTAAGAGCATTCTCTTGTTCCGAGCATCCCAAATCGCGAATGCATAGTCTCCATCGAGTTTTGTGACGATAGACTCCCCTTCCTCCTCATAAAGGTGAACGAGGGTCTCGGTATCCGTTCGGGAGCGAAATAAGTGTCCTTTAGTGGTGAGTTTCTGTCTTAATTCCCTATAGTTATATATCTCGCCATTGAACACGACGATGACGTCGCCGGTTTCGTTGCCCATGGGTTGTTTGCCCAGCGAAGAAAGATCAATAATGGCAAGTCTACGGTGACCCAGCCCTACGGTTTGGTCTTTCGAAGTCCAAATTCCTTCGTCATCAGGGCCACGGTGGGCCATAGCTGCCATCATCCGCTGGATGATGGCTGGGTTAACTTTGCCAGCCTGGTCAGTTCTTATTGCTCCACAGATCCCGCACATGATGCGCGCTCTATATGTAATCCTGTTTTTTGTAAAAGTTCAGATCTTCCCCTACAGTCTTGGCCCATGATTGCTTGGCAGTGCGCTCCTCTGTCAATAATAGGCGCCGGTCCGACGGGCTCCTATCGTTCGAGGAGTGCATCCCAATCGGAGGCACGGTATCTACCTGAACGGGGGCGATGCGGAAGAAGAGCTCCTGATCGGACGCCACCTGGTTGGTCAATATCAGCATCGCGCTAGCTACTTCCTGGCCGTAGTTTTCGCTTACCGTGGTGCTCGCCAGCTCCGCCTGGGCCTGCTCGTCCCAGGTGGCCTCGAAGCTCACCTCCCTCGAGGTGAGGATCAGCTTTCGCCCGCGCAGGCTAAGTCCCAGCCCAGGGGCGAAATGGAAGAACCGTTCCACCTTATGAGCCGCGCCACAGCGTAAGCGATCGCGGACGATCATCCCCTTGCCAGGGCGATACTGCCACTGCCGCCGGTATTTGACCGGATCGGCCAAACGCAAGTATCCGTCGTGGCTGGCCGCCAATTGAAACCCTTCTTTGTCCCACTCCAGCTCCACCTGGTAGGGAGTGGCCTCGTCCCCCAAACGCCACAACTGGCGCGGGAAAAAACTTCCCATCTCCTCCCCATCCACCCGCACCACATTGTGGGCCGCCGTGGATCGGAAGCGGTTCCGAGCGGAGGGATCGCCGGTATAGATGTAGCTTCCCGGATCGATTATGAGGGCAATTCCGGCGAGACTCAACTCGAAACTGAGGGAATCGTGGTGGCCGTGACCGCCTCGACCGCGCAGACCCACCTCGCCCACATCGGCGACGAAGTGATCCCGGCCATAGCGGGCGCACACCATTCCACCCTGGACGAAGTGCCTGACCGAGACCGGGCATTCAGTTTCCGGGCTGCGGGCAGGCGCCTTGGCCTTTCCCGTCAGCAAGGGAACCTCGATGGCGTTGCAATTCCCCGCCAGGGAGGGATCGTCGAAATAAGCCGCACCCAGCGCCAGCAGGCCCCGATGGTCCCGCAGGGACCGGGTATCGAACCAAAGGGCCCGGGCATCGTCGTTGTCCCCCCAAAGGGGTGCCAGGCCATCGGGGCGGGTGTAAGCCTGGACATAGCGGCAGGCCATGCGAATTCGTTCCCGGGCTTCTGCTGAAACGAAGAGGCCTGCCTTTTCCCGGGCCAGGAGGGAAACCAGGAACAACTGGGTTACCAACCGATGGTAGGGGATGGTCTTTTCGAAGTGGACCCCGTCTTCACTGTATTGGGTCAGGATTTCCTCGTCCATGTGTTCCTGAACATAACCCACCCAGCGTCCTGCCTCGGCCACGAATGGGCGGAGGAGAATCCCCAGCAACAGCAGGGCAGTCAGATTGGCGGCATAGTGGTTGCCCCGAATATCGGAATACTCGACGGTACGGAAGATGAACCGACCGTGCAGCTCACATAGCGGGAGCAAGGTCTGCAGGGCGGATAAGGGAGGTTTCTCGACCTGCAAGCCGAGCATGAGCACGAAGCAGAGGTTGATGCTCGCCATGGAGCATTCCATCGGACACCAGTTTATGGACCGGGCCACCGGGTTGTCCTGGCGCCACTCCTCCAAGACAGCCTGCAGCGAAGCCCACCATCCCTCGTCCTCCTGGTCCTCGATGACGGCCAGCAGGGAGGGAATGAGCAGGAAATTCATTCGCGAAAGCTCCCAGGGGAATTTTACATCGTAAGGGACCTTCTTGTCGAACTCGTAGAAGTCGTAGCTGAGAAAGAGTTGCTTGGGCCAAGTGTGCCCATAACGCCAATCGGTGTTCCAGCTCAGTCCCTTCAGACCAGGAAAAAGAACGGTAGTCCCGAAGATGGGGATCCTTCCCGCCACTATCTGGTCCCGGGCCGACCTCAGGGTAGCCAGCTCCTGCGGGCAAAGCTGGAGGAACTCCCGCACCGCCTCCAGCTCCTTCCTTCCCACGATCAAGTCCTGCGCTTGCTGGTGGTAGAGGCGGAAGCGTTCCACCTCCTCCAGGTTCCACCGCTGCCAAGCTCGCCTTTCATACAGGGACCAGATCCCGAGCAGAGAGTGGATCAGGATATTGGTCGCCTGCTGGGCCTTGAAGGCGATGACGGACAAGGGCCTTCCCTGTAGGCGCCTGGCTT
>Ga0078972_1013166_pt1 | contig 13807 bp, 18 predicted proteins | sample YelNatPaOPGAMG01_FD_67568 | JGI IMG/M metagenome (GOLD analysis project Ga0078972, IMG submission 67568) | Hot spring thermophilic microbial communities from Obsidian Pool, Yellowstone National Park, USA - OP-RAMG-01 (SPADES assembly) (version 2) | ecosystem: Environmental > Aquatic > Thermal...
TTTTTTTACGCCAGCGGAGCTATAGGTCGGTAGAAATAAGATTTGATCAGGCTTTCATTAGGCCGGCGTAGCTCAGCGGTAGAGCTGCTGAATCGTAATCAGCGGGTCGGGGGTTCAAATCTTAGAAACTGCATCTGTAGCCATTTTCCTGCCATTTTTGCCGACCACGAGTGCCGATAAGCATCAAAAAATGCTCTTTTTCTATTTTACATAAATTTTATCTCTATTGTCCCTTTTTAAAGGAAATAAGGTGTTGAAAAGCCTCTATCAATTTTTCTACTGCTCTCCAGATTGCTACTTGTAGAATGAAAGCTAAATTAATTATGTAGATCCTTTTTTCTTCCTGATCTGTAAAGGGGCCAATTTCACTCAGAGCGGAATCCAAAGTTCCATCCCAGGGTTGAAGGCTACCGTCTGGATAGTGCCGGTGATAAGGATGGGTTTCAACGGAAGGATGATGTGGCGCATTGTCCCACAAGTACTGCTGAGTACCATCCACGACGTAAACCAGAGCAGTTTGAGGGTCTTTTCGCTCGGTTCGGTAGTAGGCAAAGATCAGAGTTTCACTTTTCGTTAGAGTGGTTGGGATTGAGAAGGAAAAGCGAAACCGTCCCCTTTTGCTCACAGATCATATTATACTGGCTGATACTATTAAATTCACCGAGCAAGTAGCGGCCCCTGCGCTCTCTTTCTTCGGCTCCAGCCACACCAGCCAGCCGAAGAAAGAGAGCGCTCCTCGGGGATCGGGCGCTTTTCCAGATAGCTCGCAGAACCGAGGAAGTATTGCCCCATTGGATAAAGAGGACAACAGACAGGGAGCTCCTGCCTACCTGTGCCCCTAAGCAGGACTTCTTCACAATAGCCTTTCTATCCATAGAGTCCTCCTATCAAACCCAAACTCTCAGGCGCCCTCCCCCTCGGGAAGAGCGCTGCGCGCTCTGGGGCCGCAAGGAAGAGGAAGGCGGAAAAGGGACTCCGGCCGCCTCCCGGCCACCCCACCAACCCCAGAGACCCTTTTCCGCCTGAAGGAGGCGCCCCAGCCTCACCAGCCAGGCGCCTCCTCTTTTCCCTTTAGAAAAAAAGAAAGAAGAGCGCCCATACATTTTTACCCTGATCTGCTTTGACAAAGCCTTGTAGGGCCATTTTGAGGGCAATTTTTAAAGGAATCCTTAAGGAATTAGTAGGCTTACGCCCATCCAAACCCTCTTTTTTTGACCCTGCTGCGGCCGGCTCCACTTATACCTCTCAGCGCCTTGAAATCCTGTCAAGGGTGCGGGGTCCCCTCCCACAGGGCGCCCTCCCCGCAGCCCTTACGGGCAGACCCTTGACAGTAAGGCGCCTCGAGGTCGTTTCGCCTTGGCCCGCAGCGCGTGGGTCAAAAAAAATATGCCGGAAAAAGCTGGCATCAGAGGAGGAAAAAGATGAAAATTGAAGTCGCACCAGAAAGAGATGGCCGTGTGGTCATCACCATCCTTCCCGAAGAGGGAAGCGTTCCCGAAGTCAGGCTGGCGGAGAAGCCCTCTCCCCAGCCCAAGGAAGAGCCGGAGAAGGCCGAGGATATCGTGGTCAGCGATCCGGAACTTGTGGCCCTCTCCTTAAAAGACGATCCCCACGCCCAGGAAGAGATCGAGGAGGCCCAGAAAGCCAAAACCTTTCGCCGTGCCACGGAGAAGCAGATCCGCTACTTCCATGTTCTGGCACGGAAAGCCGGGATCAAGGACGCTCACGCCTGGCTGGAAGAGAACGGTTTCCCGCCTTCCTCAAAAGAGTGCTCCCAGGCCCAGCTCTCCCGTGCCATAGATATGCTCAAAGACCTGGAGTGGGCCCGCTCCCTGGAAGCCCCTGGCTGGCGCAGAGAACCCGCGGAAGCGGCCTGAAGAAGAAGTGGGGAGGGGCTTTCGCCCCTCCCCCCAGGGAAGGAAAATCCGAACACAGGGAGAAGAAAATGTCCAAGATAATTATACCAGAAGAGAGAAAGCGCCTTAAGGAAGTGAGCTGGTTTAGAAGTCAGAAGGAAGCCCGAGCCTGGGCGAGAAGTTTGGGGCCCAAGTTAAAGCCCTGGACGGAGATCGAGCCCGCCGGCTTCTGTCGTAAATCCGGGTGGTTGGTCCGGGTCTACGAGATTGAGGAGGAAGAGAGATGAAAGAGAAATGCTATCGCGCCCTGAGGATCATAGCTGAGGACTGGTTAGAAAGCCTCTTTAAGGAGAGGCGCCAGACTAAAGACTTAGGGGAAAGAGACCGCCTCACAGGGAAGATCGAGGAGCTCCAGAGGATCCTGGAGAATCTAAAAGAAGAGAAAGAAGAGAGGAAGGATGAATAAAAGGGGGGCGGAAGCCCCTTGAGCCGAATTAGTTGGCGGTGGCCAGCCTCTCTTGCGGGTTGCCCACCGCCGAGGTAATTATCCCTACCCACCCGGCTTCGGCGGCACCAGTCGCAGGGAACGCCTGCTCCCTCGCAGGCGGTGGCCAGACCCATCCTCCCCACCGCCTGCGTGTCGCCTTCGCTCCCTCTTCCCCTGGCTGAGGCTGCAGAGAAAATCCTGCTTTTATTCCGGAAAAACAAGCATTCACCCTACCCTTATCGAAAGCACCTGAGCAAACATTAAAAGAGGAACTCAGGGATTTGAAATATGGGACCCAAGATTAGTTCAAAGAAGCATCGATTGAGATTTTGGGAAAACGACACTGAACCCTTCACGCTACCGAATTACTATTTGCCACCTGTTTAGGCTCATTCAGATTCCTGCCGGGTTAATTCGTTCATTTATCCTCTAGGGAGAGATAGATTATTCAAGACCCAGGGTTAAATGTTGGTTTTGTTTATTTTTCTAACATTCACTTGACAGAAAATCTATCCAAACTATAATATTTCAAAAGGAGGCTAACATGACTAAAGGTATAAATAAAAGTCTCGCGGAGAGAATAAAAGCAATAAGAGATGAACTCGGCATCACTCAAGAAGAGCTGGCAAAACAGTTAGGAGTATCTCGATCGAAAATTTCTCAAATGGAAAACGGGGAAGTTAGAATTACAGCGGGTGAGCTCTTTGCTCTTTCAAAAATATTTAATGTTTCAGTTGATAATTTACTTAACCTTGAAAAATCTCCCAAGGTGATCCTTGAGAAGGGCTATGAAGAGAAGCCTCTGGAAATTAGGATAAATGTTCCTCAAAAGAACGTAAAAAAGTTCAAGGAAGTTCTCTTATACATTCTGAACAAGGTTGGAGCAAAGGCAAATGTGGGTGAAACTGTGATTTACAAACTCCTCTACTTCATCGATTTTGATTTTTACGAAAAATATGAAGAGCAATTGATTGGAGCCACATACATCAAGAATCACCACGGACCAACCCCTCTTGAGTTTAAAGAGATCGTGGAAGAAATGATAAAAAACAAAGAAATTGTCAAATTCGATAGGGAATATTTTAAATACCCGCAAAGAAAATATTTGCCGTTAAGAAAACCTGACCTTTCTGTCTTGCGGGCTCACGAGAAAGAAGTAATTGATGCTGTTTTGGAAAGACTCTCTGATATGAATGCCACCGAAATAAGTGAATATTCCCATAATGATGTGCCCTGGCTAACCACGGAAAAGGAAAAGGTGATTGAATATGAATCAGTATTCTACAGAACTAAACCATATTCAGTGAGAGAGTACGAGGGTGGAGATATTTAAAGATGTAAGGCGAACCCCAGAGTTTGAAAAGGATTTGCAAAAGCTCAAGAAAAGGTTCGGTACAATTGAAGATGACCTGAAAATACTTATTGAAAAAGAACTAATGCTTTATCACAAATTAAAAATAGATAACAATGGTGTTTTCCCGATATCCGGTCTTGGTGAAGAAGGGCGAAAAATATTTAAAGTAAAAAAGTTCGCATGCCGCTCCCTTAAAGGAAAAGGTGCAAATTCTGGAATGAGGCTTATTTATGAATTTCTGGAAGGTGAAGATATACTGGTTCTTATTGAGATTTATTATAAAGGCGATAAGAAGAACGAAGATAGAGAAAGAATTCATGAGTACTGTAAAAATTATAGGTGATAATCCTTGGAGGCGAAGTACTTTGATTGGGAGAAGAAGATGAAAGTGATTGAAGCATTTAATCTGACGAAAAGATTTAAAGATCTGATCGCGGTTAACAATATTTCTCTTGAAGTAGAAACTGGTGAAATATACGGATTCGTCGGGTTAAATGGTGCTGGCAAGACTACCACAATCAGAATGTTACTAAAAATGCTAAAACCCACACAGGGGACTGTGCTATTATTTGGCAAAGACATTGATAAAAAATTTGATCGCTGGAATGATGTAGGATATATTGTGGAAGCCACTTATGCCTATCCCAACCTTAGTGTTAGAGAGAATCTTGAAATATTTTTTTATTTACGCAACCTTAAAAACAAACAATTGATAGATAGTATTATTGAAAAACTGAAGCTGGAAAATTATCAGAATACTAAAGCAAAACACTTATCACTTGGCAACTTACAGCGTCTGGGATTGGCAAAGGCCTTAATGCACAGCCCCAAGTTGCTGTTCCTTGACGAACCCATGAACGGATTAGATCCAGCAGGTATCATAGAGGTTAGAGAAATGTTAAAAGAACTCTCAAGGCAGGGAACGACGATCTTTATTTCCAGCCATATTTTAGGAGAGCTTGCAAAGTTAGCAACTAAAATAGGCATTATTCATAAAGGTAGATTGGTCAGGCAGTTAAAATCAGATGAATTAGAAAAAGTGTTAATAAAGAAACTCATTATAGACACAAAAGATAATACTCAGGTTATAAAGCTGCTTAAAGATAAAAATATCCCTGCAGTTCAAAATGATAAAAGCGAACTTGAAGTTTATGATAACCAGGCAATAAATAAACCGGAACTAATTTGCGAATGGCTGGTAAATGCAGGAGTCCCTCCCAGAACGTTTTATGCGTTTGAAGAAGATCTTGAGTCATTCTTTATGCGAACGATAAAAATTGAGGAAAATAACGCATGAAAGAACTAAAAAACGCATTTTTATCCGAGATATATAAACTTAGACATTTAAGTATTGTGTGGATTACTTTTGTTGCCTTTGCCATGGTCCCTATTATGGGGGGAGTTATTATGTTTTTGATCCAAAACCCTGGATTGATTCCAAAATCGAGTATTTTAAATATTAAGACTTCCATGTTATCAACTCCTGTAAATTGGGGATCTTATCTTTCACTATATTTATCGCAGGGAGCCGGTATTGCGGGAATAATAGTATATGGTTTCGTCGCCAGCTACTTATTCGGCAGAGAATATTCAGATCATACTTACAGAGATTTACTTTCTTTACCGATTTCTCGTACCAAGCAATTAAATGCCAAATTCATTGTTTATATTATCTGGTGCTTGAGTTTGGCAATTTCCGACTTGATTTTGGGATTTATAGTGGGTGGAATATTGAATTTACCTGGCTGGGAATATAACGTGATCCTTGGAATTACTAAAATCTATTTTGTTACAGTCCTAATAGTTATGGCATTGGGAACATGGATTTCCTTTTTCGCCTTATGGGCGAAGGGTTATCTAGCTCCTTTAGGTTTTTTGATAGTGATTTTAATGTTAGCGCAATTTATTCCCTATACAGGTTGGGGCCATTATTTCCCTTGGTCAATTCCCGGCATATATTGTGGTGGCGCTGGTGAAGACCTTAGAAACCTATTGAATGGATGGAGCTATTTCTCTTTGCTTATTACTTCTTTAATTGGCTACATATTAACGATAGGGTGGTGGAAATATAGTGATCAACCCTAAAAAGTTCAAAATGAATTCCTCATCATCGAGCGCAACAGTTTTTGTGCGTGGGCCAATTCTCTCCGTAATTCTCTTATCCTGATTAAGTTTCCCTTGGAACTCCTATCCTTTTCAATTAAAAGCGTCCTTGCGCTGTCTTTTTTGCTTTACCTTCGTTTCAGGGGAATTTCCTTTTGTAGCTTCTTACTCAAGAGGCGGAAGCTTGGCCAGGAATGACAGGGCGCGGTAGAGGAGGAGAGCACCCTCTAGGCGCGTCAGAGGCTGGTCTGGCTGAAGGTCCTGTCCGGGAATCCCTGCAGAATCCCCAAATCGTGCCGGGCGAGGACTGCTTGGCGCGCTTTCCCATCCCAGAGGGTAGGGGGAGAGGTCGGGGAAGGGATTGAGGGTCTGGGTGGATACCGGATCCCCGTAATCGGCAGAACGCCTGGCTCCCCTCCCGGCCGACCCCTACCCAAAGAGAAGGAAAACCCGCCCGTGCCGGCTCCGCTTCCCACTATTCTTGCGGTCCTATTAAGGTGCTTTGGTAAGTATCTAAAATTTTAAAGAGGTGAAATTGGGCGCGAAAGTGATTGGGTCATTTACACCAGCCCGAGGCCGTAGCGAAGATCCTCCTTATAGTCACGGAGAGGCACGAGAGCTACGGGAAGGGGACCTTACCCAACTGGCACCCGAGCAAGCCATATTTGGAAGAGCTCAGGAACGATAGATGTGGTCCAAGGGTTCAGTTAAGAGAGGCACTTGTTGCGGTATAGGGGAAATGACACAGTGTTCTTTACACTACCCCGATTACTGGTATAGGCAACGAGGCTTTGGTAGCCAAATTGGATGGCAGCGGCGAGGAAATAAGATGATATTCCTAGTAGGCCAAACATGAGGATATTTTCTGCCTCCTTCAGAGCCACCCCTTGATCAAAAGCAACTTAGCAAAATAGGGAGGAAGCAAGGCGATAAAACTGGCAATGAATATGGTAAGCACTATGACAAAAATGGGCCATCAAAGACTAAACAGGACAGGTTGAAGGAATTTCCAGGGAGAGGAAAGTCTCATGAAAGGACCATTACCATCCTCTCCTTAGAAATCCTGCTTACTACAAAGAAAAGGAGCAAGGCAAGTAAAATGCCAAGGACAATGGGCAAAGCTGGGAAGGAGATGATCCAATTGATGATCGGCATAATCTGGGATGGTGGTGATAGCAAAAAGGGAAAAATGAGAACCATTACCAACCAGAGGTAGGAGACATTTCCCAGAAGGGCGTAGGCTAAGCTGTACAACTCCATGAAGACAAAGCCATAGATGGGGATGGTGATGAAAAGCATCGGAAGAAGGGAGGGAGGTGGAAGAACGGCAAAGGTGGACCAAATGACGCAAGCGGAGATCGCCAAAGCGACCAATTGAGTGAGATAGGCTACCAAAAAGATCGCTAGGTACTTCCCCAGGAAGATCTCCCCCACCGTCAGAGGGGAAGAGAGTAGCATCAGGGAGGAGCCTTGAGTCCGCTCATAGTAGAAGCTGATAGTTTCAAGTAAATAAACTCCACCGAATATTCCCCAAAGAGAAGTTACAAGGAATCCCGTCGCTCCCATCCTCAGACTCTGGAGTGGACCAAATGCAAGAGCAACGAGAACACCGAGCCAAGCCATCCAGCCAAAGCCATAGAATGAGCGCAATTCCTTCCAGAAAACAGCCCAAACCCTCCTCATCTTTCCTCATCCTCCTTCACCATCTTGATGTAAATATCTTCCAGGGTTTCCTTCTTTTCCTCAACCAAATTGATATCCACCCCACTTTCCACCAGGAATCTGATCAGCTCCCCCCGATTGTGGCCTTGAGGCAGGAAAAATTCGTTGGGGGAGGTAGACTCTATTCCAAACCTCTCCTCCAAGCTTTCCCTTAAGGCTTCCGGGATGGGAACCGAGGTCTCCACCCTCACCTGCTGGGTAGCCCCCAGTTTTCTCTGGAGTTCCTCCATCGATCCTTGGGCAAGGATAAGCCCGTGCCTGAGGATTACTATCCTGGTGCAGATTCTCTCCACATCGAACAAGTCGTGTGAGGTAATGAGAAGAGTTCTCTCTGAGTTGGCGAAACCGCGGAGCAGGTCCACGGTGTTTCTCCGAACCACAGGGTCCAGGCTGGAGGTGGGCTCATCCATCACCAGAAGAGAAGGCTGGTGGAGGGTGACCTGGGCGATCATCAGCCTGCGCTTCATCCCCTGAGAGAGAGTCTTGGCTCTCTTCTTCCGGAATTCCCAAAGCCCCCACTCTTTCAAGGCCTCTTCTCCTCTAATTTTGGAGATGCCGTAGAGCTTCTCCCAGAAGATGATGTTCTCTTCTACAGTAAGGCTCTCGAAAGGGGAGCCTCCTTCGGGCAGGAAACCGATTTTCTCTCTCATTGACCGAGGAAGCTGTCCGAACCGGGACCCCCAGAGTTCAATTCTCCCGGAGGTAGGCTCTAAGAGGCCTATTACCAATTTGGCCAGGGTGGTTTTGCCTGCGGCGTTGGGGCCGATCAATCCTATCGCCTCTCCCTCCTGAATCACAAGATCAATTCCTCTTAGAGCCTCCGTTCCGTTGGGATAAACTTTCCTGACCTCTTGCAGATTTAAGGCAATCCCCAAAATCAGCCGGCTCCTTTCCCTATCCTTTTTGGATAATCTTCGAACAGAATCTTCTTTTTGGCCAAACAAATCGCTTTGCCATAAAGATTACCAGTCAAAGCTGTTTCCAGCGCACGCAATCATAGTATATCGTATTTTGTCACCTCCAAAAATCAGTAACCCCCTGTTAATTGAGCCAAACCCAAGCCAAACAGGGGGCAGATTTTATGAAAGCACGATACGAAAAGCTGATCAAGGAGTTGGGTGGTCGTGAGGAAGAGGATCAGTACTGCTCCCGTTCAGGGGCAATTTGGATTCATTTGTTTTACTTTCATCTCTGCAACTACTCGGCAGGTCCATGATAGTCTCAGTCAGCTTCTCCAGGCGCGTTTCCTTGCGCCCCGCCGGCGCCGTCTCCGCACTGCCCATTAGTTTCGCCGTGGTGGTCAGGAGCTCAACTAGGGTAAAAGGTCCAACCATAGAAAATGCTGTGTCCTAAAGCCGATTCAATTCAGTTGAATACCATGTTTTTGAGCTAAAATAATGACTAAGATTTGGTATTGGAGGTAGGAAAAAATGACCCAAGAAGAAATCCTCATTTGGAGCTGGATTGGTGGTGTTTTGGGAGCAACTGTTGGGACCATTGGAGGAATTATCGGTGCAAAAAACTCCCGGAGGGTCCGAAATGGGGAGGAAAGCTGGTTGACCCTGGCCAGGTGGAACCTCCTTGATTGGTTTAACTCGTTTTTAGTAGGTATTGGCTTAATCTTTTCAATTGCTGGCACTATTTGTGAGGCACTGATGGTCAACTGGGTATCTGCTCGTTGGCTTTTGAATTTAGGAATAATTTTTCTTGGAGTTGGGGCTGGGGGCTGGATTTCAAGGGCGCGAGCGCTAATGAAAAAAGGGGGTAGCTGATCTTTAAAGTAGTTCCCTTCACTTCTTAGACCAAGATAGACTTGGCCCTTCCTGCTCTTGCAAGCCCCAGAAGAATGCTTAAGAGGATTAAGCAATAGAAGGAAGAGAAATTGGGGATATGGAATGGGGTTTTGGAATTTTGAAAATGAGATGGAAGAATTGGCTGATAGGAAACAAAAGGCAGTATTAACTTCACTTAACATAGGCTTATGCCCTCCGGGCTTATACCTTCACCCTTTAAACACTGTTCCCTACGGTCATAAGGTAATTGTTAAGAACCTTCTACCTTCGGCTTTGGGGAACTTTAAATAAAAAGATTTAAAAGGAAAGTTTAAATTGTAAAAGGGGTGAGAAAGAAATGGGAAAAAACAAGGATGCAATTATAGCAGGAATAGCAGGAGCGCTAGGTGGGGGCTTAGGACCCTTTTGGGAGATTTAATGGGCCTTACCCCTGAGCTTAAAGCGGTATTTGCTGGAGTCATTAGTTTGACCGTATGTGGAATAATTAAGCTTATTTGGAAATGATAACATCCATTGCTAACCAAGGTTACTTCGTTGCTGTGCGTTACAGCGGATAAAAGGCTCCGCTATGCTTTGTCCAAATTTCCCTATGCAACTTCCTTTATTTGCAATACATTATTAAGAGAAAGATGCTAATACGAAAACGTAGAAGGAGGCTGATAAGATGGTGATCGACAAAAAAGATTGGGATGAAGAGCTTAGAAAATTAAAAGAAGAAATTGAAAAAATTGTTGGCAAAGAAGAAATCGAGCGAATTAAAGAAATTGTAAAACTCTCATGTGAATTTGATGATAAGCCGCAGTATAAAATAACTTACAATGTTGTAGAAGGAGATAATGATGCCCTCCCGAAATGAAATTATAGAAGAAATAACAAAAGCTAAGGGTGGCGCACAAGATATTGTCAGAAGAAAATACTTGGAAGGACTATCTAATTACACAGAACGGGATACAATAATTTTTTCTTCCGCTTTTTCCTCAATAAAAGTACAAAACTTACCTCCTTTTTTAATTTCAATCACGAATGAAGATATCCAAGGATTCATGTCCGCTCTTTATGGCCTAAAAAGAGATAGGTTGGATCTTATTCTTCATAGTCCGGGTGGATTACTTGAAGCGGCAGAACAAATAGTTAAATATTTACGGGCAAAGTATAATCATATTAGGGTAATAATTCCACAAAATGCTATGTCAGCCGCTACAATGATTGCCTGTGCTGCTGATGTAATAATTATGGGGAAACATTCTGCGATTGGGCCTATTGACCCTCAGATTTCTATTCCAACTGAAACTGGACATTTTACAACTCCAGCACAATCTATTCTAGATGAGTTTGAATTAGCTAAAGAAGAAATAAGGAATGATCCTCAAACAGCTCCTATCTGGGTTAGAAGAATTGATAAATACCCCATTGGATTCTTAAAGGTGTGTGAAAATACTATTAATCTCTCTCAAGAAATAGTAAAAGATTGGTTAAAGACATGGATGCTTAAAAACGATCCCGATAAAGAGGATAAAGCAAGAACAATTGCGGAGTGGCTAAGTAACACAAATTTACATAAAACTCATGGTCGCCCTATTGATGTGGAGGCGGCCAAAAATAAAGGATTAATTGTAGAGCCACTCGAAAATGATAATCAATTTCAAGATAAAGTTTTATCAGTGTTTCACGCTGCAATGGCTACTCATTTGGTCTCGAATTGTGTTAAATTTATTGAGAATCAAAATGGTCAGGGAGCCTTTCTCAATGTTGAAGTTAAAGGCCCTCAAAACAAGTAAATTTCTTTCCCCTAACAACCGGTGGCTCCTAGCTATTCACCTTGTACTCCCTAACCTTGGCTGAAGTTACAGGAAAATGAGCAAGTAAGCATGTTACCACTTAATTATCTTACAATTGACGGAAAAGGAATAAAACCCGATACAAAAGAGTTCCTGGATATGGTTTTGCTGGCGCTTCTTAACATCTTAAATAGAAAGGGTATTGATACGAAAGATGTTGAATTCCTAGGAACAAACGATATCTATGTTTTCCGAGGGACAAACAAGGTTGTTTTTTCGTTTTCGCGATCAAGGTACTTTTTGCACCCCAGATTTTCTGAATTCCCTCTGTCAGAAATAATTCCAAAGGAGGAAAATATTAATGTTGAGCAACCGATGTATTTTGAGTTCCCGGGTTGGTCTAACTTTCTTGTGAAAAATCTTCATTGCATCTCTCCAGTGAGCATTGCATTTCCTATAACCTACCTTTCATTGAAGGATGAGGAGTTAAAAGAGGCACATTGGAAGGTAGCAGACCTGCTGGTCCAACCCACGGAAGAGGATATAGATCGGAAGAAACGGATTGTGCGAGTAAATCCAATTTTCCAAGGACGGGATTTTATTATTGAGCCTGATCTGTGTTTTGTTTTAATGGAGTTTAAAGCTCCTTACACTGAAATTTATGACACCCTTATAAAGCCAACAGTTGAAGAAGAGGGCTTTCGGTGTTTAAAGTCAGATGACATTTTTACAATGAGCTCTATAATTGAAGATATTTGGGCTAATATCAACAAAGCCACCCTGATTATTGCTGAAATATCCAGCAACAATCCCAATGTGATGTATGAGCTTGGTATTTGCCATACTGTCGGAAAGAACGTTATGATGATAACTCAAAACCCCGACCAAATACCCTTTAACTTTCGACACATGAGATGCTATCCTTACAAAAATGACATTCCTGGTTCTGACGAATTAAAGAAAAATATAAAAAGTGTCATTCAGCATATTAAAGCAACACAAGGATGAGAATGAAAGAAAATTCAGTTAATACTCAATTGTATTCTTACCCATCCTATCTTACGCTTTTCAAATATTCCTCGGTTCTTTTTAGAGATTTTGCCCCCTGATTGCGGTATCCCTGATGTGGCCTCTCTGTATTGTAGTAGGCCAGCCACTGGTCTAAATCATCCTTCTAGAGCTCTAATAAATCCGGGCTTGGCGAGGAGTCTAAAATTGTTACGAGGAAGTTACTTTTAGTGGCGGCATTGAAGAACTAATTTGTTTCTTTTCCTGTAGCTTCTTACTCAAGAGGCGGGAGCTTGCCTAGATATGACAGGGTACGGTAAATCAGGCTTGCCGCTTCAATTCTGGTGATGGGTTGCTCCGGTCTGAAGGTATCGTCCTCGTAGCCTGTGAGGATCCCCAGATCTTTAAGGGCCAGGGCGATCTTCCTGGCTTTTCCAGCCCACAGGGTAGGGGAGAGGTCGGGGAAGGGATCAGGTGCCTGAGAGGAGTTGCTCGATCCCTGGTTGCCCTTCTTCCAGGAATTCAGGAAGTCCAGCACCCCGCAGGCGATGGCGTGGGCGCACTTCTGCTGAAATTCGGGAGAAGAGAGGAGCTTCTCCTCCACGGGGTTAGAGATAAAGAGAAGCTCTAACAGAACAGCTGGGCCTGGAAAATACCGCAGGACTCCCATTCCCCCGGTCCAGTTGGGATCAGATGCAGGGCGCCAATCAGCGTCGTCCTTGATCCCTCGGGAGAAAGTCCCAGTTTCCGCAGTCAGAACCCCCAGGATCCCTGAAGCCAGTCTTTTTCCCTCCTCGTTGCCGTGGGCGAACCAAGCCTCTATTCCCCGGGCTTGAGTGCTCCCAGCGTTGCAGTGCAGGGAGATTAAAATGTCGCACCCCTGATCCTTGGCCTGCACCGCTCTTTCGGAAGAATATAAGGAGCGGTCGCAGAGCATGGCCTCATGCCCTAAGGCTAGGATGTAGTTTCCTAATTGAACGGCCAGGGCTTGGGTAATGTCTGCTTCCTTGGTCCCGTAGGGTCCAATGGCCCCGGGATCCCCGTCCTTTCCGTGTCCGGCATCAATGGCGATCTTCATTTCCTACTCCTTAACTTCTTTTGAGTTCCTGGATGTCCCCTCCGCGCTCTGAGAGGATGCGCTCCCTGAATTTCCGTTTAATCCCCTCAAACCCTGGACATTCTGGGAAGAGATTGCCGAGATCACCCCGTGGGCGTTCCCGAAGACGTAGCCCAGACTTGCGGAAAGCAGAGCCACCACGGCCTGGGAGTCCAGCTTCCCTGCATATCCTAAAATGATGGCCGCTATACAGACGATCACCACCACCGCCAGTTTGGTCCAATTAGAAATCTCCATATTTCCACCTCCTGATGTGCATTTTCTTCAAGGAAGCAGGCCTCCCCCTTTCCTCCCCCCTTAAACTTTCAGGCTCTCACAGAGCCTCAACTGAGGGGCGGGTCTATCCCGCCCCTCTCCCCCTTGCCTCCAGGAAAAATGCTCTGGCATTTCCCTGGGACCACATAAACCCTCAGGAATCCCTTCCGAATTCCTGAACCACCTTTTCCCTTCCAGCCTCTTTAGGGCAGAAGCTGGTTGACCGTGGTTCCCGTGACGTAGGCCTCCTTGATCCCCGCAAGCTCCCCCGAGCTGGAGAGGATGATGTTCCTCTGAATGATATTCTGCATCACCTGGGAAACCTCAGAGCTCG
>Ga0078972_1013167_pt1 | contig 13806 bp, 11 predicted proteins | sample YelNatPaOPGAMG01_FD_67568 | JGI IMG/M metagenome (GOLD analysis project Ga0078972, IMG submission 67568) | Hot spring thermophilic microbial communities from Obsidian Pool, Yellowstone National Park, USA - OP-RAMG-01 (SPADES assembly) (version 2) | ecosystem: Environmental > Aquatic > Thermal...
GGGCGGGGACGCCAGGATCCCAGCCGAGAAGCCGGCTCTGCATGACCACCCCCGGCGCGCAGTGGACTGCGCGCCCTACCAACTCTCTGCGCCTCAGCGTCTCAGCCGTTAAACGTAGCCGCGCTCGTAAGAGCGCGGAAAAACAAGATTCAGGTCGAGAAGCTGGGTCTGCATGAGCAACCCATCGCCCCTAGCCAGCATATGCGAAAGCGCCCTACGTTACTTTGCGTCTTTGCGTCTCTGCGATAAAAGATTCGACGCGAGGTTTTTCGAGAGCAGGGCCGTTTAGGCGCTTTCGTCTGGGACGACGTCTCGCCATGCCAAAGGAACCAGTTATACGGCTGCAATGTCGAAAACGGTCACAGCCCACTGCCACAGCGCCTCAGCGTGTTATTTCGGCAGTTTCGACTGAGCAAAACCTGCCGAAGCGGCCTTGGAACGGTATTGATGTAGCGGGGTGCGGTCCACTTCAAACATATGCCTGGCTATGATGAAACCCATTCTCCGAGTTATACCGGTGCATTTTTACGTCTGCGATTTGACTTGGCGTGGGTTTGGCCGTATGAAAAGCGCGATGAAACTTGTGTGGCGCACGATTTTGTTGTGGATAGTGGTATTGTGTTTGCAAGCCGGCTTTGGCGCAGAGCTGTTCCGTGTGGCAACGTTCAACCTTGAAAATTACCTCTTGCACTCTGTTGGAGGCCGACGCGCTAAGTCAGCCCAGGCACGCGCGGCTGTTCGGGAGTGTATCAAGGCGATCAACGCTGATGTGCTTGCGTTGCAAGAGGTCGGCGGGATCGAAGCGTTGGAAGAGCTGCGGCAGTCGCTCAAGGCAGATGGCCTGGATTATCCGTACTGGGAACTTGTGAACGGGTATGATACAAATGTGCACGTGGCGGTGTTAAGCCGGTTCCCACTGACAATGCGCAGGCCGCACACGAACGACACATATTTGCTTGGGGGCAAACGATTCACTGTCAGACGTGGTTTTGCCGATGTGGATGTGAAGGTTACCGACACGTACAGTTTCACCTTGATCAGTGCGCACCTGAAATCGCGTCAGACCGTGCCCGAGGCGGACCAAGCTGAAATGCGGCTCGAAGAAGCGATAATTTTACGACGGAAGATCGAGGAGCGCTTTGCAGTTAACCCGGACACGAACCTTGTTGTGTTGGGGGATTTCAACGACACAAAGGATTCGCGCCCGATCCGCCGCCTCATTGGTCAGGACAGGTTCAGATTGATTGATACGCGCCCGGCTGAGTCAGGTCCGCCCGGCACAAACACTGCAACTGCACCCGACCAATTGCGCGCTGTTACATGGACGTATTTTTACGCAAAGCAAGACACCTACAGCAGGTTCGATTACATCCTGCTCAGTCCAGGCATGGCACGTGAATGGGTCACAAACCAAAGTTACGTATTGAGCATATCGAACTGGTGGCTTGCGTCTGATCACAGACCTGTTGTGGCCACGTTCATGGCAAAGGACTAGTACAATCGGCACATCATACAGCGTCCACGGATTTATCCGTGTGAAACCGAACCCGGCACAGGTCGAGCCAAAATCCGCCCATGTAACCTGTGAAAAAATCAATGGAACGAACGGCAATGCCCCGCGTACCTGTCGTGACGAATTGCGCAAGAAGCCTTTCAACGGTCGCACAAATGCGCGGTGGCTGCTACGGCCCGGTGATCACGAGACTGTGGGATCGCCGGTACAGAATTTAGACTCGCTGTGTCTGCGTGTCTGCCCGATTGAGGCTGTGTTGACAAAGCAGAGCAAGTACGGTTGATTATTGCCGAAAAGTGAAACGCCGAATGCAGAACAACCGACTGGAACAGCCATGAAAATTGCACAGATCAGCAAACGCATTTTCTTGTTTTTGTTGGTAAACATCCTCGTGATGCTCACCATCACGATTGTGTTTGGTGTACTCGGGCTTGGGCAATACTTCCCTAAAGGCGGGTTAACCGGATTAGCGGTCTTTTGTTTTGTGTGGGGATTCGGCGGCGCGTTCATTTCACTCGCGCTGTCGCGCCTGATGGCCAAGCTGTTAATGGGCGTGCACGTAATCCCGCCTGACACAACCGACCCTGACCTGCGTGAGTTGGTGGGCACGGTCCACAGCCTGGCGCGCCGGGCTGGCCTGCCCAAACCGCCCCAGGTCGGCATTTACGATTCACCCGATGTAAACGCATTTGCAACCGGCCCGACCCGGTCACGCGCACTTGTGGCAGTCTCGACCGGGCTGCTCAGCCGGATGCGTCCGCACGAGATTGAGGGTGTACTTGGACACGAGATTGCGCACATTGCAAATGGTGACATGGTTACCATGACGCTCATTCAGGGTGTGATTAACGCGATTGTATTGTTCCTGTCGCGTGTTTTGGCATTTGTTATTGTCCAGGCATTACGTGCGCGCGACAGCAAGGCAGGCTGGCTGGTGCAATATCTATTGGTTATCCTGTTCCAGACGGTACTATCACTTTTGGGGGCGATTGTTGTGTGTTGGTTTTCGCGAATGCGCGAGTTTCGTGCAGACGCAGGCGGTGCGCGGCTTGCCGGACGCGACAACATGATTGATGCATTGGCGGCGTTGCAGCGGCTTTACGATCCGGCAATTGCAGCGGCAGAGGCGCAGCGCTCGCAGGCGTTCCAGTCACTCAAAATATCTGGCACACACCGCGGTCTGCTGGCGCTTTTGGCTACTCACCCACCACTCGAAGCAAGGATCGCGCGGCTGAGAACGCTACAGAGTTGAAGTTAGACTTCTCGGTGCCGAGGGTGTTCCGGCTAACTCAGCATGCTGGGTTGTCAGGTGGTTCAGACGGCGCCTTGCCAGAAAATGCGTTTTGTGGAGAGTCGTGTTCCGCGGCGACTAAACTGAGGATTGGGTTCAGTCCCGGAAAAGTGCTCGATTCTTGTACAACAGCATTACAGGACTGGTTGGTTGTGGCGCCGATCCCGGAACTGCAGGACGGTGCCCTATAAATTTAACTGGAGGGTTGTGGCCTATCCAAACACAGGTTTTTGTGTCCTGCGCCCGACCGGGCGATTTGGAATGCGGCGCTGAAACTGGGCCCCGGCGGGGCGCGCGCCGTTTCGACAAAACCTGATCTGCGGTAGGGCTGGCAGTCCTCTGCCCGCCGCATCCGGAATCAAGAGCGTGCTTCCCGCACCAACAGACCAGCGGCTCGTAGCCGCGCTCGTAAGAGCGCGGAAAACAAGATTCAAACCCACAAGCCAGGTTCGCACAACCCACACCGGCGCGCAGTGGACTGCGCGCCCTACCGACTCTCTGCGTCTGCGCGTCTTTACGGTAAACGAGAAGTAGTTGGGGTGGCGAGGTCCACGTGGCCCGGTTATTTGCGTGTGTGAAAGTGCTTAAGTCAGCCGGCAAGACCCCAGGCGCACGGTGGTCTTTTTGGATGTTGCACATCTGGTATGTTTTCTTTGCAGTTCGGGCGTGCCAGTGGGTGTGGAATTTACGGGCACGGCCGGGTCCCAGGCACCGACCCACGAATTTCGGCCTTTTGACCACGCTGCGAATCTGTTTGGTGCTGGGAAAGGGCGGACCTATTGTAACTGCAGGGCAGTTATGTGAGGGGTGAAAATCATCCAACGCAAGAGCCGAGGCACAGTTTTTTCCGGTCTGAGATTCCGCGCCAATTATTTTGAATCTGCCAAGCGGTATGCGAGCGGTACTGTGAACCGGCCAGCATCCCACTCAATGCGGGTTATTTCTTACGTTACAATTCAACGGTTTGGCTATAAGCTGTGTCTGAGCTGAAGGATGCGGCAGATTGTTGCCATAGCTGCAAATGCGTTCATGGAGCTGGTCAGGCAGCCGGTGTACCTGCTGTTGATGACCAGTGCGGTGTTGTTCGAGATTTTTCTGGCTACGCCGTATTACTTTGCGTTTGGTGATGAACCGAAGCTGGTCAAGAACAGTGTATTGGCTGTGATGTTCCTGACTGGTTTGTTGGGCGCGGTGCTCAGCGCCTCGGCGTCGTTGTCGCGTGAACTGCGGTCTGGCACAGCCCTGGCGGTCATGTCGAAACCTGTTGGGCGCGCCCAATTTTTGATTGCGAAATACATCGGTGTGATTGGCGCATTGACAGTGATGTTGTACGTGACGGCTGTGGCTGCGCTTGTGGCGGGCCGGATGGCATTTGACGCTTATGGCAAGACCGATTTGGCTGCCGTAGGCATATTTGCGCTTGCCGTTGCTGTTGCGTATGCATTTGGTGGATTTGTGAATTTTTTTCTGCACAGGCCGTTTGTCAGCGGGGCAGTTGGTGCGCTTGTTGTGACGGTCACAATAGCTGCGTTTGTGATCGTGCAGTTCACAACGCAAATGCAGAGCTTGGGCGAGGTTGCCACGGTTGATTGGCGGCTTGTGCCGGCTGCAATCTTGATCCTGTTTGCGGTATGGATACTGGCTGCACTTGCATTGGCCTGTTCGACCCGGCTGGACATGATACCGACCCTGGCGGTTTGTTCGGCTTTTTTCCTGGTGGGCTTGATGTCTGATTACCTTTTCGGGCGACGCGCGCAACCGGTTTGGCAACAGGACCTGCGCGTCGAGCTGATGAGCACGCGTTGGTCGCCCGAGCAAAAGAATTTGCTCAAAACTATGCTGGCCAAGTATGACAAGGACAACTCGGGCAGGCTCGAACCTATCGAGCAGGACAGTATTAGCCCGGCTGACAAAGCCGCAATGACGCGGGCCGGCATGGGCGGGTCGCGCCTGGCCGGCGTGCTTTACACAGTGACACCGAACTGGCAACTTTTTTGGATGGCAGACGTTTTGGAGACCGGCAAAACCGGTTTTCCATGGCAGTACGTTGCAAAGGCAGCCGTTTATATGTTGTGTTATGTTGCGGCTGCGTTGGCCGTTGCGGTTGTACTGTTTGAAGAACGCGAGTTGAGTCAGGCACAGTAACATCGGGGTTGTACAGAGGAAAAAACGGGCGCGGCACGGCGTTGTGCGAGGTTCGAGAGATTGTGCTGAGCGAATGGAACGTAGTGCACAAAAAAATGCAGTTGTAAACCTGCTGGCGATGCTTGCAGTGGGTGTGGCAGGGTACGCAGCCGCACGGCACGCAAACTGTTTGAGCGGCCAGGTCACAAGTTTTTACATGGGGCTTGGCTTGCTTGTGGCCATAATTAGCTGGTTCCAGTTGCGCCTGGCCGAACGCGAGCAGCTCGAAAAACTCGAATTCGAGGAACTCACACGCACACGGATCGGCCCCAGCTTGTTCGAGACAGGTGAAGCCGAGCTGTTCCCTGCCCGGCGCGCACGCGAGCAGTTCGAGCGGTATTTCGTACCCGGGTTCACCGTTGTGCTTTTCGTGCTCGAGGCAGGCGGCGCGTACATGCTGAATGCGTGGTTGAGCAAGGTACCCCCAACACCAATGCGCCAGCCTACCATGGCAATGGCATTTTTCGGGTTGTTTGCGCTTGTGCTTTTCCTTTTGGGCAAGTTTTCGGCCACACTTGCCCGGCTCGAAAACAACGCACTGTTGCGCCCGAGCGCATCGTTCGTGTTGCTGGGGGCATATTTGACATTTGCGGTAGGCGCTGCAATTGCAGCAGGTCAAGCCGGTTTTCCCAGGACGGATTTTTACATTGCACGTGCGTTGTGCATTTTGCTGGGAGTAATTGCAGCCGAAACGCTCATAGCACTGATTCTTGAGATTTACCGCCCGCGTGTCAAAGGCCAGGTCACGCGCCCGGTGTACGAAAGCCGGTTGATCGGGTTGCTCGCCCAACCGGAGGGGCTTGTGACAACTGCCGCCCAGGCACTCGATTACCAGTTCGGGTTCAAGGTTTCAGAGACATGGTTTTACAAGTTCCTCGAAAAAGCGTTTGCAAAACTGCTGTTGTTACAACTGGCGGTTTTATGGCTTTCGACCTGTGTGGTTTTTGTTGAACCTGGTCAAGAAGCGTTGTTGGAGCGGTTTGGCAAGCCTGTGCCGGGCAGGCAAGTTCTCGGGCCAGGTGGTCATCTCAAGTTTCCCTGGCCGATTGACAGGGCATACCTACAGCGCACCGAGCAGGTGCAGAGCTTTACTGTAGGCATGGCGCTCGAAAAAGAAAAAGACCTGCCAAAGACCGTTCTTTGGACAATCAGTCACGGCAAAGAAGACAATTTTATTGTGGCAGGGCGCGGATTACAGCAGGCGGCTGTCACGCCGGCAGAACGGACCAATGCGGCCGCGCCCAAACGCAGTCCGCCTGTGAGCTTGCTTGCGGTTAATATCCCGGTGCAATTCCAGATCACTGACCTGCTTGCCTGGGCTTACAGCAACGCTGCGCCGGCCAAGGTGCTTGAGAACATCGCAACACGCGAAATCACGCGGTATCTGAGCAGTGTTGACCTTGGCGCAGTGATGGCGCACGGGCGCTGGGACGCTGCACAGGTTCTGCGCGAGCGTATTCAAGCGGCGGCAGACAGCCGTGGGTTAGGTGTGAAAGTATTGTTTGTCGGGCTGGACGGTGTTCATCCGCCTGTCCAGGTTGCGCCGCACTACGAAAAGGTTGTCGGCGCAATCCAGCAGAAACAGGCGAAAATCCTGGCTGCGCACGCCGACGCAATCAAAACAAATGCACTGGCAGACGCACGTGGGTTCCGGCTCCTTAACGAGGCCGAAGCGTACAGGTTGAAACGCGAGTTGAACGCACTTGCGCAGGCAGCGCTTTTCACGAATCAGGTACCAGCATGGAAAGCCGCCCCGTCGGTTTACACCGAACGCAAGTATCTCGAGACGTTTGTGCGCGCTGTATCCGGTGCGCGCAAATACATCTTGCTCGTCTCGAATACCGAAGACGTCGTCCAGTTCGATTTACAGGACAAAATCCGGCCTGACCTGCTAGATTTGACCGTTCCGCAATCAAGGTAAAACGAAGTAACAGCCATGAAACGCAATCCGCTCTCAATCACAGTCGGCGTGCTGTTGTTGGTGATATTCTGTTTACTGTTGTTCACCTTTCAGGTGCGTCAGTCTGAGGTTGGCGTTGTGACAACGTTTGGCAAACCGACACGCACAATTAGCCAACCCGGGCCGTATTTGAAGTGGCCGTGGCCAATCCAGAAGGTCTATAAGTTCGACCAACGCATTCAGAATTTCGAGGATGACAGGTTTGATGAAGTGCTCACAGCCGATAACTTTAATCTGCTTGCGATGGTGTACATGGGGTGGCGCATCAACGACCCGATGGCGTTCTTTACAAAATTTGCCAACGGCTCGATAACCGAGGCCGAGAAAGCCTTGCGCAGCTTGATCCGCACTGCAAAAAGTGCTGTGATCGGCCGTCATCCGCTTTCAGACCTTGTCTCAGCCAGCGAGGCTGAAGCCAAGTTTACCCAGATCGAAAGCGAGATTTTGCAAATCGTCCAGAGTCAAGTCGCCGCCAACAACTACGGGATTGAGATCGAGTTTGTCGGGTTCAAAAAGCTCGGTTTACCCGAGAGTGTGACGACCGAAGTGTTCAATCGGATGCAATCTGAACGCCAGGTGCTGATCAGCAAGTTCCAAAATGAAGGTGAAGCCGAGGCTGCAAAGATCAAGTCCACTGCCGAACGTAAGGCAGCCGAATTGCTTGCAAGTGCCGAGGCTGAAGCGACTCGGATTCGCGGTCTTGGTGAAGCTGAGGCGGCCAAGTCGCTTGCAACGTTCCAGCAACATCCCGAGCTAGCGAATTTCATGTTCAGACTCAGTGCATTGGAGGCGTCCCTCAAGGAACGCACAACATTGATCTTTGACCAGCGGACGCCCCCGTTCGACCTGCTGGGCGCCATGCAAACCAATCAGCTCCAAAAATAACGGTGTATGAACGGGGCACAACAGACAAATCAACCTGAGCGCCAGCCACCTGTTCCGGTGCCGGTTACACCCGAAGACGCCGGCTCACAGGCGCTTGCCGAGGCACTGCGCAGCAGTTTCGGCCTGATCAAGTTTGTGATGCTAGGGCTTGTGGTGGCGTTTTTTGCATCGGGCTTTTTCACTGTTGGCCCGCAAGAGCGCGCGATCATTTTGCGGTTTGGCCGGCCGGTGGGCGAAGGTGAAAAAGCGTTACTCGGGCCGGGGTTGCACTGGTCGTTCCCGTATCCGATTGACGAAGTGCGCCGGGTGCCCATTACCGAAATCCAGACCGTGCGCTCGACCACAGGCTGGTATGCAACCACTCCGGAACAGGAATTGGCCGGGACCGAACCGCCGGCTGGGGCGGGGCTTGTGCCGGGTGCAGACGGATACGTATTGACGGCCGACCAGAACATTGTCCACTGCCGCGCAGTATTGTATTACCGGATCACAGACCCGATCAGGTACGTGTTCGGATTTGCAAATGCCGAATCTAACATTGTCCATGCACTCGATAACGCGCTGCTGTACACGGCAGCACGATTTAATGTGGACGACATCATCGTGCGCGACATAGCCGGGTTCAGAGAAGCCGTGCGGCGACGTGTCGAGCAGCTTCTTGCACAGCAAGACCTGGGTGTTTTGGTTGAACAATGTGATGTCGAGAGCCGACCGCCGCGCCATGTACGCGACGCGTTCAATCGCGTGTTACAGGCCGAGGTCACACGCGCCAAACTGCTCGATGAAGCGCGCAGTTACGAGAACCAGGTGCTGAGCAAGGCAAATGCAGATGCAGCAGGCATACTTAATACGGCTGAATCGGACCGCACGAACCTAGTTGCTACAATTGCCGCTGAAGCTGAGCGGTTCGAAAAACTGTTGCCACAATACAGGCTTAATCCTGACCTGTTCAAGCTGCAGTTGCTTACCGAGACAGTCGGGCGCATGCTGGCGAGTGTGCAGGACAAATTTTTCCTGCCTGAACGCGGCGATGGAAAATCGCGTGAGTTGCGGTTATTGTTAAGTCGTGAACCGGTCAAACCAAAGACAAGCAGCTCAACACAACAATGAATTGCATCGTGCCAACAATGTTTCAAGCCGACTCAGCGGTGAAAGCGAGCCGTTCCAACGGTTCTGCAGTACCCCGACTTAACGCTTTAACGCTTCAACGCTTCAACGCTTCTACGATTCAACATTTTAACGTGTTAACGCTTCAACGATTCAACGATTCAACGATTCAACATTTTAACGTGTTAACGCTTCAACGCTTCAACGTTTTAATGTTTCACCGCTTCAACGGTCCAACAGTTCAACGCTTTTACCCCCAAACGTTTCCATCACGTTGCATATGCGAATCACGCGTCTTTTAAGTCGGTCTGAGCTGGCTACCGAGCACGAGCATGACCACCTCGGGCCTGAGGGCGCTTGCTCGGTCTGCGGCCGCACCATCGAGCACGATCATGAACATGCGCCCATTCGACTCTGGCAAACGCTTGTGGGTGTGATTTTTGTGGTCAACGGGTTCATCGTTGACTGGGTTTTCGAGCAGGGCCAAACAGCCTCGAGCATCAGCGCGTTTATCGGTGCGGTGATCCTCGGTTACCCGATCGTGTTTACCGGCATAAAAGACGTTGCGCGTGGTATTCTCAGCATAAACGAGCTGGTCAGCATAGCTGTACTTGCTGCATTTGCCTCAGGCGATTACAAAACTGCAGGTGTGGTAGCGTTTTTCATGCTGATGGGCGAGATCGTTGAAACGCGCACAGCCGAAGGCGCACGCGCTTCAATCGAGTCGTTGATCCGCATCACACCAACAAAAGCGCGTCGTATCCTGCCCGATGGGCAGGAGGAAGAAGTGCCCGTCACACAGCTTAATCCGGGCGACATGATCCGTATCCGGCCCGGTGACAATGTGCCTGCAGACGGTGTGATTGTAAGCGGGCAAGGCTCGTTCAACCAGGCAACAATCACGGGTGAATCATTGCCCGTTGACAAAAAGCCCGGTGACGAGGTTTTCGCAGGTACACAAAACCTCACAGGCGCACTCGAAGTCAGGGTAACGCGCGCAGGGGCGGATACAACACTTGGCCGTGTACGCGAGCTGATCCTGGCAGCTCAAAGGACAAAGCTGCCCATAATGAAAATCGTTGACCAATACATGGGTTTTTACACACCGCTTGTGCTTGTGATTGGCGCGCTTGTATGGGCGTTCACAAAAGATTTGAACCGTGTGATTTCGGTGTTAGTTGTGGCGTGTCCGTGTGCGTTCATTTTGGCTACGCCAACCGCCATGGTCGCCGCGTTATCTGCTGCAGCACGACTCGGCATATTGATCAAGAACGTTGCCGATATCGAGCTTGCAGCGCGCATAAATGCGTTCGTGTTCGACAAAACGCGAACTATCACAACGGGTGACCTTGCCGTGAGCAGACTTGCACCCGCGCAGGATACAAAACCTGCCGAGCTGTTGCGAATAGCCGCCTCAGCCGAAAAATACAGTAACCACCCCACAGCTAAGGCGCTCCTTGCGCTGGCCGGTGAGGTTGGCCTGCCGTTGCTCGAACCGAAAGATTTTGCTGAAACAGCAGGTCTGGGTGTCAAAGCGCGTGTAAACGGCTCGACCGTTTTGGTCGGACGCGCCCAGTGGCTCAGGGAAAATGGCGTGGACGGCGACCTGATGAAGTCGGTTGATCTCAATGAAGCCGAGGGGTGGAGTTTGATTTTCGTTGCACGCGATGGCAAGTGCATCGGCTGGATCGGACTCGAAGACAAAACACGGCCTGAAGCAAAGGATGCGCTCGCAGAGCTTAAACAGGCCGGTGTGCGCCGGATTGCAATGTTTTCAGGCGATAGACAGGCTGTCACAACACGCGTCGCACGCGAGATCGGGTGCGAAGAAGCCAAGGGCGATTGTCTGCCACAAGACAAGGTCGAGTTTGTACGCGGGTTCAAGGCCAAAGGATACCGTGTTGCCGTTGTTGGCGACGGTGTCAACGACGCGCCTGCGCTTGCAGCGGGCGACATGGGCATTGCAATGGGGGCAGCAGGCAGTGAGGTCGCCATACACACCGCCACAATTGCGCTCATGAACAATGACCTGAAACGGTTGCCGTTCCTTGTGAAGCTGTCGCGCAGTACACGGGCCGTGATCAACCAGAACTTCTTGTTCGGCGTGTTTTTCATCATAGGCGGCCTGACACTTGCGTCATTTGGGTACCTTAACCCGATTGTGGCTGCGGTGCTCCACAACGTCGGCTCGTTGATTGTGATCTTCAACAGCGCGCGTCTGGTGCGCAAAGGCGAAGAACTCGAGCATTTCCAACCTGCGCCAGCCGAACTGCCGAAACCACCCGGTCAGCGGCATGGTGCAGCAGGTCAACTGCAACCTCAACCGGCATAGCCACATGCAATGTCTCGAATGTGTTGAAGGCAATCTTTTTGGTCCCAAGCGATGGAAAACCCTGACCTGACAAAGCAAACGCAATCCGGCTCGGCCACACCCGATGGCGATATTGTGGTTTCGGTGCGCGGGCTGACAAAGGTTTTCAAGGATTTCTGGGGCAGACCGAAGGCACGCGCAGTTGACAATGTTGACTTCGAGGTGCGCCGCGGCGAAGTATTCGGTCTGCTCGGCCCGAACGGTTCCGGCAAAACAACCATTATCAAAATGCTGCTCGGGTTGTTACACCCCACCAAAGGCCACATCGAAGTGTTCGGGCGCTCACCGCGGCATGTGGAAACAAAATCGCGTATTGGTTATTTGCCTGAGGAATCTTACCTGTACAGGTATCTTGACTCGCGCGAGACACTCGACTTTTTCGGTAACTTGTTCCGATTACCCGCAGCCGAACGTCAGCGGCGCATCGAGCAACTGCTCGAAATGGTTGGGCTGAGCCAGACACGCACACGGCCGGTCGGCGAGTTCTCAAAAGGCATGCAGCGCCGAATCGGCCTGGCCCAGGCACTAATCAACGATCCAGACCTCATACTGCTTGATGAACCGACAAGCGGACTTGACCCGATCGGTTGCCGCGAAATGAAAGACCTCATACGCACCCTGGCAAGCCGCGGCAAAACCGTCATATTGAGCAGTCACCTGCTCGCCGATGTCGAAGACGTGTGTGACAGGGTGCTGATCCTGTATGGCGGACGCGTGCAGGCAATCGGCACATTGCAAGAGTTGCTCACACGCCCGGACCGTATTCGGATCACAATGCCCGTCTTGCCACGTGAATCGCTCGAACGAATCTTGAGCGCAGTTACACAACTTGTGCCTGCCGGCGAGGTCAAGCTGGATAACCCGACACAGAACCTCGAGAGCTTTTTCCTGAGCGTGGTTGAACGTGCGCGCGCAGCCGCAGCAGAGACTTCAGGGGCAACCTCAGGCCATCGAATTGCCGAGTACCTTCGTGCCGAGGTCGAAGCGAAACCGATTGCGGACAAAATCCTCGAACGCCTTGCGCTGCCACAAACACAGCAAGCACCCCCGATTCCGGTCGCCCCAACGCAAGCGCCTGAGACAGTTGCAGAACAAAAACTCGAAGCCTACACGAAAACAGCCGAGCCGGCACAGCCACAGCCACAACCTGCGCATCAACCACAGAAAGAGCAGGTTGACCTGGCCAAGGCAGACGAAAAACTGGCTGGATTGCTCGGCAAACAGAAATGATCCGTGCTATAAACCATTTCGCAACCGTCCCAAACGCGCGCACCTCGAACATTGCAAGGCCGCCATGCAACCCGCAAAACGCGTGTGCCCCGAGCTCAATGACCGGACGCGTGGCCGAGCCAATTTCCAGGTGTATTGAAGTGCACTCCCGAGTCTCACATAGGCAGGTCGAACCTCGCACCACCAGTTGTGCTAAGCCGGTTACAAATCGTCCAGCTACGCCTTTGCCATCGGTTTGTCGCCAACTTGAAGGCCGCGTAAGGCGCCCATGCGCATCCCAGAATATGCCCTGCTGGACGTGTGGTTGGCATCTTGCCGGCAGTAATCCGCTCGCAGCGCGTGTCCGGGAGATGCCAACGCACGGTGCATCCCCAGAGCGTCGGGATGCTTCACGTGCTTTGGCGCTTTTGCGCAGCCCCCGATCACGTGGGTAACGGCCAAGGCCGGACTGGTCCGGGTATGCAACCGTTGTTTGCAATAGCGCGCCTGACCTGGAAAGCAGCTTTAAGATTTAAGCTGTTTGTGGTGGTTTCGTTGCTGCTTTTGGTTGTTGTGGTCTGCCTGCCGATTGTGATCAAGGACGACGGCACAGCGCGCGGGTTCACACAAATTTTGCTCACCTACACGCTCACCTCGATTACCGCCCTGCTCGGGCTGTGCACACTGTGGCTTGCTTGTGGGACACTTGCACGTGACATCGAAGAATGCCAGATGCAACTTGTGGCGGTGAAACCAGTTGCACGCTGGCAGGTCTGGCTCGGTAAATGGCTCGGGATCGTCTCGCTTAATGCGGTTTTGCTTGCCTTGAGTGGAGCGGCCGTTTACGTGTTGTTGCAGTTGCGTGCGGCCAGGCTGCCCCCTGACCAGCGCGAAATTTTGCACAATGAAGTGTTGGTCGCCCGCGGCTCCGCCAAACCGCCGACTTACGAAGCCGAGATTGAAGCTGAAACCGAACAGCTCCTGCGCGAGCGGCTTCAACAAACGTCCATCACAAAGTTTGACCTCGAGCTTGTCCGCAAACAGATACGCGAGCAGGTCAAGGCTGAATACCAATTGGTACCCCCAGGCACGTACCGGACCTGGGAGGTGAACCTTGGCATGGCAAAGAATTTCCTGCGCGATAAACCGCTGTATTTGCGCATCAAATTCAACACCGCCGAGTACAGTCCTTCGGGTACATTTACCGGTTTGTGGCAGGTCGGTGTGCCGGACACCACACACATCTGGCGCAGCGAACCCATGAGCCTTGCACCAGACACATTCCA
>Ga0078972_1013168_pt1 | contig 13804 bp, 11 predicted proteins | sample YelNatPaOPGAMG01_FD_67568 | JGI IMG/M metagenome (GOLD analysis project Ga0078972, IMG submission 67568) | Hot spring thermophilic microbial communities from Obsidian Pool, Yellowstone National Park, USA - OP-RAMG-01 (SPADES assembly) (version 2) | ecosystem: Environmental > Aquatic > Thermal...
TCGCCGTGGCTGCCCTCAACCCGCATGCCGGAGAATCCTCCCTGTTCGGGGACGAGGAAAAAAAATTCATTTTCCCGGCCATCCTTGAGGCGCGCGCCGAAGGGATCGACGTCGAAGGTCCGCTGCCGGCGGACACCCTCTACGCCAAGGCGGCGCAGGGTCGTTTCGATATCGTTGTTTCCCAGTACCACGACCAGGGTCTGATCCCCCTCAAGATGCTGTCCTTCGGACAAGGGATCAATGTCACCATCGGCATCCCCATCATCCGCACATCGGTAGATCATGGAACAGCTTATGACATTGTCGGAAAAGGTATCGCCCAGCCGGGAAGCCTGATCAAGGCCATAAAGCTGGCCGGGGATCTGGCCGACAGGAAGTCCATGAGCCCCGTCTGATTGACCCCCTCTTGGCCTTTGGCCCAAGAAAGGGAATCCGCGGACAGGTGTTCAAGGCTGGGAGGAAAGGGTGAAGAAAAACCGCGTGTCTGTTAGAATACCGTCGGGCAGCCTGGGATGATTTTCTGACGTTCGGGAACAGGCGTCCTTCACGAAAATGACCGGTGTGAAGGCGTATACCCGCCGGACCGACGAAGCCCTCCACCGGGAAGAAAACGCTCGGGGGAATCGCCGCCCCGGCGACCGTAAGCGCAGCCCCCTTGAAGATCTTCCGGGGGGAAAGGCAGACATGACGACAGCCAGTGACACCACCGACAATCCGGATGCCCCTTCTCGCCTAGCCGGATTCCTGAAGGACGCCTTGAGGAATCTGGCCCGGACGGAAGAGGAAAACCCTTTTTTTCCGCTCGCAGAGACGCTTGTCCGGCAATTTCCCGGTCTGGATCTGATGGTCTGCGCGAAATGGATCCCCGCAACGGATCAGATGGAAATCTTGTACATCTCCGGTCCGTCTCCCCCTGATCCGGAAGACTTCCCGCATCCCTCCCTCCAGCCGCCTTTCAAAAGGCGCCTGGAAGAAGTCTTCCGGAACAAAACCCACCTCTACTGGAAGATCGGCTCCGGAAACTCGGGAAAGGATTTCTCCGGATGGCCCGAAAGTTTGAATCTGTCTTTTTTCGCCCTCTTCCCCTTCAATCCGGGATTTCCGGAAGGTGATTTCTTTCTCCTTCTGGGCTCCAGGAGTTCCGCGTGCTTCTCGTCAATCGACAACCGCATCCCCTCCCTGATCACCCATCTGGCATCCCTCTTCCTGGCATCGATGGAGTCTTTCCCGCCCCGGGACGACCCGGAACAGGAACATCCGGAAGCATCCGGGATGGTATTGGGGTTGACCGAGTCGCTTTCGTTGCTCGATGCCCTGTCTGATCCGGCATTTTTATGCAACACCGACGGAACGATCCTTGGCGTCAACCGTGCCTTCAGGCGCGCAATGGGCAGCGAAGAAACCGTCTGGACCGGCCAGGACTGGGGAACCCTGTTGCCACCTGCCATCCGCAAGGAGTGGAAGCGGTTTTTGAAAAACCTCCCGGAACAGGAGGAGGTCTTTTTGAAGGACATCACCCTGCCCTCCCCCCGTCGCGGCGGTCATATGGTCCGTCTGTCGGTGTCGATGTGGAAAAACGCTTCCGGGAGAAACGCCCTTCTGGGATCGTTTTCGGATATTTCTGTCCAGATCCGTCTGGAAAAGCATCTGAAAGCATCCGAGGAAAGGTATCGCCGGATGTTCCAGTTTGCCCCCGACGGACTTTTCCTCGCGGATCCCGAAACATTTTTGATACTTGAAGGCAATCCGATTTTTGCGGACATGACGGGCGATCACTTCCAGGAACTGCTACGGGAGCAATCGATGCTCCCGCTTTGGGATACCAACGAAAAGGAACTCCGGAACCTTGTCGACCGTCTTCGCCACTCGGGTTCCTCCATCCAGAACCTTTACCGGAAACTCCGGAGAAAAGACGGAACGTTTTTGCATACCAGCGCCAACCTGACCCTGATTCCCGCCACCGGGGAGAAGGAAATGCTGCTCGTCCAGATCCGGGATGTGACGGGGCAGACGGAGATGGAGGGAATCAACCGGATCTTCGCCACAATCGACCGGATGCTCCTGGCCGGTTCGCCTGTCGACGCCCTGCTTGACGTCATCCTCCAGGGACTCCAGGACCTTTTTCCTTTCTTTTCCACACAATTCTTCGCCCCGAATCCGGACGGCTCCATCCGTCTCGTTCGTTCCGCATCCCGCTCGGAAGAGTATCTGACCGTCTCCCGGGAACTCGTCTCCTCCCTCCGCTGGAACGCTGAGGAGGCAGAGAAGACATCCATCGGAATGGCTCTCAAAAGTCGCAGGACGCGGATGATGATCTCGGAAACTACCGACCCTCCTCTCCGGATGATCCTCCGGAATTTCGGGATTCGCTCGACTCTCTCCGTGCCGATTCTCCGGGAGGACCCGTTACTGCCGTGGGGGACACTGACGCTGACACGGACCAGCGAAGAGCCTTTTTCCGCCGAATTACTGCCTGTTCTGGAGAAAATCGCATCCAAAATCTCCCTCGCGTTCGCCCGCCATCAGGAGCTCTCCCAGATCCGGCTCCAGAAGACAGCGATGGAGTCCATTCCCACACCCATGGCCATTACGGATTCCCTTGGCCGGATCGAATGGGCCAACCGTGCCTATCTCAGAGAAAAGGGGGAGGGGATCCCCCACCTTAACGGAAGCGTACCCGACATTTTGTCCCGGTCCGGGGAGCGCCGGGAGCTATCGGAGCGGATCTGGTCGACCGTGGAAACCGGAGCCTTCTTTTCGGAAGAAATCACTTATCCCGAAGCGGAGAAACCCTCCCGGATCATCGAAACTCTGGTCACCCCCCTGCGCGAGGAAAACGGCGTCATCCGCCACCTGATCATCATCGAAAATGACGTTTCGGAAAAAAAACGACTCGAGAACTCCCTGAAAACCCAGGCATGGAGCGATCCCCTCACGGGTCTGCCCAACCGGACACACCTGGCCCTTCTGATGGAAGACGCCATCCGTCGATCCCGACTTTCGGGCAAGGCCATGGCCGTCTGTTTTCTGGATCTGGATAACTTCAAACCGGTCAACGACCGAATGGGTCATGCATTCGGCGACCAGATTCTGGTTGAACTTTCCCGCCGCCTCCTCCATACGGTCAGAAACCAGGACACTGTGGCCCGTCTGGGGGGAGACGAATTTGTTCTTCTCATGGAAGAGATCGGTCCGGAAACCCCTCCGGAATCGCTGGTGGCCCGCATTCTCGAATCCATCGCGCAACCCTTTGGCGAAGGGCCGGGCGGCATCTTCCTGACAGCCAGCATCGGCGTGACGGTTTATCCGGATGACCCAGTCCCGGCCGATGTTCTTCTCCGCCATGCGGACCACGCCCTCTATCTGGCAAAAGAGTCCGGCAGAAACCGGTTTATCTTCTTCCGGAGCGACTCACCGGACAGCCTCGGGGATTTTGAATCCGCTTTTGCGAGTCCTCCGGAAGACAGGGCGGATGAAAGCGACCTTGCGTTCGATCCCGAAGCGGACCTGTCTACCGGTCAGCTTTCCCTTTTGGCCCTGAGGCACCTTTCTGAAGAATCGGGGGAGGGCGACGATCCCGCCGGAAACTATCCGCCGATTTCCGACCGATGGCACCGGACGCTGGAAAAAAGCCGGTTCATGATCCGGTTCGGATTGCAGACCCTCTCCCGGCTGTCCGCAAACGGTTCTTCCCTGAAAATCAGCGTACCGGTCGATGCACCGTTGCTCACCGATCCGCGATTCCTCCCCGGGATGGAAAACCTTCTCCGGGAGATTCCCTTGCCGGGACCGGACCGGTTCGGACTGGATCTGCGTTCGACCTTGTTCCTCGAGAAGAGGAACGATCTCAACAACCTCCTTTCACGCTACCGGGAGATGGGCCTGTTCCTGTGTCTTGACGATTGTACCGAGCGTTCGCTGCACCAGATGGACCAGATCCGTTCCTGGCCCGTCAACCGCATTCGTCTGCATCCGTCCCTGACACGCCAGATTTCCGACAAGGCCGAGGCCCTTGTGATTTTCCACAGCATGGTGCACTTGGCCCAGGTCCTCGGAATGGACACTGTCGTGGCCGGCGTGACCGACCGGGAGACACTCCGTCTGATGACCCGCTCGGGGATCCGGTTCATCCAGGGACCGATCATTTCTCCCCCGCTCTCTCCGGACACATTGGCGGCGTATTTGTCAGACTTCCTTTTTCCCCCACCCTCACCGGGCTCACCCGATGTTCTGCCGGATTTGCAGCTTCTTCTGGGCACCATGGATCTTCAACGCGGCATCCGGAGACTCCTGGAGATGCTGGATGGAGGACGTCCCTTCCCCTACCCGATGGAACTGGTCAACGACCCCGGAAGCTGTCGTCTGGGAAGATGGCTGGATTCTTCCGAAACAGACCATCTTGCAGAACTTCCCCTTTTTCGCGAAACCCTCCAGACGCATCTTCGGGCCCACAAGCTGACCGCCCGGATCCTTCATCTCCACGCCGAAGGAAAAATGCAGGAGGCCCGGTCGCTCGTCCCCGAAATCCTGGCTTGCCGGGACAAAATCGTCGAAAACCTGCGGGCGATTCCCTCCCGGGCTCGTTGAAATCCGCCCCGCAACCCCCCTCAAGCGATCCCCTCAAGTCCCGGACCTTTCCGTCCGAGAAGAGAGCAGGAAACGATTCCGGATCCCGTTCATTACCCATTCTTGCCTGTCAACGTCAGGCAAGACACCCATCAAGGAGTCACGACATGAATGCCCAACGTGCCAATATCCGCTCAAAGGATCGCTCCATCTGGGGGAGTCTCCTCCTTGCAGTTGGCCTTTTTCTTCTCCTGACAGCTCCCCGGGAAGCCGGAGCCGCGACTTCAGGAAGCGGAGCCTGGAACCTTCTTCTGTTCGGGAACTATGACCTCTCTACACTGGATACGGGGAACGTCTCGAACAACCAGATCTATAACACCGCCTTGTCGGCGACGGGACAAGCCACCTCTTTTGCCAACAGCTTCCAGAACGGATACGGTGCGGGTCTGGCCGTCGCCTACTGGTTCAACGACGTCTTTGCTTTCAGGGTGGGTGTCCAGGGGAATTTCTTCGAGGGCAAGGGGGAATCGGCTTTTTCCGGCAACTCCGTCCAGTCTGCCCCCATATTTGGCGGGTTCGAGGCGAAGCTTTACGGCAACACCGATTATTTTCTCTATGGGGTGATCGACGGCGGGGCGGCCTACGAGGAAACTGTCAGCGGCGCTTCCCCCACCCTCTCCAACTACCTGAATCACGGGTGGTCGGCTTACGGGGACGTGGGTCTGGGCATGAACCTCGACTGGGTTTTTGTCGAAGTGAAATTTGCCTACATGCCCCAGTTTGTTCCCGCCTATTCACACGGGCAAAACGGCTTCTATTATGTACCGCTGACCGCCGGGTTCAATTTCTGACACTGTTTCGGGTGACAGGGGACGGAGATCCGAACGGGAGACCGCAGGGTGGACCGTCCCCGTCATATCATTTCCACCTCCGGCTCACCGGCCGGAGAGGGTGACAAGCTCCACCGCCGGCGAGATACCCAGCCTGACAGGCACCCCGAAATAACCGGTTCCCACATTGACAAGGAGCCACTGGGGTCTTCCCCCCTCCTCCCGCCGAAACAACCCTTGGTCGAAATCATAAAAAAAGGACGCCAGGCTCCATCCTGAATAAGGAAGACCGATCTGCCCGCCATGCGTGTGGCCGGACAACGTCAGTGTTGCGGGATAGGCACGGAGGGATTCCCAGAGGGACGGGTTATGCGCCAGCACAACCACCATGTCTCCTGGCCCGGGGGACACATGCTGGAACGCCTTGGCCGGATCCGGTCCACCGCCATCCGGATCTTCGGCAGAGGCGGGGTCACTGACACCGACCACATACAGGGTCTGGCCATTGCGGATCACCCGGGCCGATCGGTTCTCAAGCACCATCCAACCGTTTTCCTCAAGCCTTTTGGCCACCGTTTTTCCGTCGATCCAGTATTCGTGGTTTCCCAGGATGGCAAAAATCCCTTCCCGGAGCTGCACGTCACCGAAGAGCGAGAAAAATCTCTCCAGTTCCTCAAGTTTCCTGTCGATCATGTCCCCGGTGAAGACCAGGACATCGTACGGAAGATGGTCGACGGTCCTGCGCAAGTTTTTGAGCGTCGCGTCCGATTCGAAGATCCCCACATGGATATCGGACAGCTGCAGGATCCGTAAACCTTCGAGCTCTTCTCCGAGTCCGGGGATCGAAAGCGTCCGCCGGTGAACGACGGGACCACGAAAGCGCTGGAAAAGTACCAGCCCGGTTACAAAAAGGACGGATCCCAGAATCCACTCGGCCTGACGTGCAGGAGGGATCATCCCTGCATCTCCCCCGTGTCCCCGGAGAATGGAAAGCAATGTTTCCCCTCCGAAGAGCATTCCGAGCGACAGAAGCGAGAGGCCGGAGAGAAAGAAGTATCCAAAAAAGAGGGGCATCAACCAGAGGGGACGGGGCCAGCCTCGCGCGAACGCAAGGTTCAGGTAAAGGGGCATCGACAGGGTCACCAGAAGAAACAGGGTGATTCCCCCCTCCGAAACACCCAGACGGCCAAGCCAAACAGCCATCCCGGCCTGCAGGAGAACATACCCCCCAAAGACCAGAATGACAAAAGTCCGGATGCGCATACTCCCTCTTCCCACCCTTTCTCTGTTGCGCCTCAAAATACATGCACCTGGACGGAAAAGTATCGGTGCGGGTCTTTCTTCATATCGTCGAGCAGGGCGTTCACCCTGTCGAGCGTCGCGTCCATTTTCTGCCCCATCGCCGGATCCACCAAGAGTTGGCCTGCGGTTCCCTTCCCCGCCTCAAGATTTTTGAGGATACCCGCCAGATCGTGGATGGATTCCCTGAGATCGGCCGCCGTCCGGGGGTCACGGGACAACATCCCCAGAGATCCCCTGGGATCGTCAAGAGACTCCATCACACCGTCCAGGTGCCGGAGGATCTCCTTCAGCCTGGTGTCCATCTCCTTTGAATGGATCAGGGAAGAAACAGGCCCGCCCCCCTTGTCCATTCCTGTCGCCACACGCCGTATCTCCTTCGTTGCCGCTTCCAGATTGTCATACAGTTCCGGACGCGTCATGAATCGACCGACAGACCCCTGTCCCGCACGCACCTGTTCCATCAGCCCCTGGAGGGAAATGGTCAGTTCCTGGAGGTTCTTGACCAGATCCGTTCCTTTTCCGAGAACCTTTTCCATGGTCAGCGTGGCTTTTCCGGCAATCGGAAGGGCGGGGTTGATCGGCCCCTTCGAAATGTCCCCGGGAATCAGTTCAAGCACCTTGATGCCCATCAGGCCCTGGGTGCGGATGACCGCCACCGTTTCCTCGGACAAATCCTTGAGGCGGGCAGCGGAGAGACGGATCCTCACCTGGATCAGCTGCCGGTTATGGAAGCGGACGAAATGGATGGATTTGACAAATCCGCTGTTCATGCCGGATATCCGGACCGGCGCACCGACGTTGAGGCCATGGACATTGTCGAACAGGATTGTCAGGGGAACCTGTTTGGAAAACAGGTTCTGCACCTTTCCGTAAGACACGATCGCCAGTGCCCCGAGGAAAAAGCTGATCCCGACAATCACCCCCACTCGGATTTCGGACAGCTTCAGGTTGCTGCTCCGTTTCATCGCCACCGGATGACCTCCATCTGTATAGTGCCCTCCCAGGATCCTGCCGTCATGTTGACAGGAACGTCCTGATAAACGGATCTTTCGATTCCTCGATCGTCTTTCTATCCCCCGTCAGGATGACTTTCGAATCATGGATGAAGGAGAACAGGTCGCCCACCCGAAAAGCGTCATGCAGGTCATGCGTCACCACCAGGCTCATGACCCTGAACTCTGCCTGGACTTGACGGATCAAATCACAGATCGACCGGGAGGTGAAGGGATCCAGGCCTGTGGTGGGCTCGTCGTACAACATGACCTGGGGATCCTGCGGTGCCATCGCCCGGGCGATGGCAACCCGCCGTTTCATGCCGCCGGAAAGGGCTTCCGGCCGCTTGTCGATGACATCTTCCAGCTTGACAAATCGCAGGAGCGTCCGGACCCTCTCCTCGATCCGGTCGTCCGGCCAGTCCGTGTGCTCCCAAAGCCAGAACCCGACATTCTCCCCCACTGTCAGGGAGTCAAAAAGGGCGCCCTCCTGAAAGACCATCCCGATACGCTGGCGATAAAGCAGGAGAGCTTCTTCGTCCAGATCACCGACACTGTCCCCGTCAACCGTGATCCGCCCGGACATGGGCTGCAGGATCCCCAGAACGCCTTTCAGCAGCGTGGATTTTCCCGACCCGCTGTCGCCAAGGATCACCATGGTCTTGCCTTCAGGCACAGCGATGTTGATATCACTCACAACGACCTTGTCTCCATAACCCAATGAAACAGATTCAAACTGGATCATCAGGACAGGCCCCAGACATTGATCAGCAATTTGGACAAAAGGAAGTTGGCCACCAGAATCCATATTGCGGCAGCCACAACAGCCTTGGTCACGCTGCGTCCGACGCCATAGGCACCTCCCGAGGACCTGATCCCGTAGAAGCAGCCGATGGCCGTCAGGATGAACCCGAAAAACACCGGTTTTAAAAAGGCGTTTGTCAGGTTCTGGGCCGTCAGGGCATCGCGCACGCCTGACCAGAACAGGGGAGCCGGCACATGGCCGATGGCCGTTGAAATGCCCATGCCGGCCAACAGCGCCAGAAAGTCACCGGAGATGCTCAGGATCGGCATCATGACGATACCGGCAAAGATCCGGGGAGCCACCAGACGATCCAGGGGGTCCACTCCCATCACCCGCAATGCGTCAATTTGCTGGGTGGCGTTCATCATGCCCAGCTCCGACGATATGCCGGCGGTGACCCGGGCGAGCATGACCAGAGAGGCGAGAACGGGTCCCATATCACGGATGATGGAGGTCGTGACCACCTTGCCCAGAAGGGCTCTAGCACCGTAGGGCGCCATGACGACCTCGAACTGGAGGGCCATGTCGAGGCCGGCAAAAATGCTGGCCAAAAAAACAATCGGAATGGAACCCACCCCGATCCGATCCATCTGGATCAGCGTGTCCCCTGTCCGGAAATGGGTCACCATATAGCGGAAACTCTTGAACACCATGAGCGCAAAATCCCCCACGGTCTCAACGATATCCGCCATCTTTTCCAGGAAGAGCTTCATTCAGGCCATGGCCTCCAGCTCTTCCAGGAGAGACAGGACATCGGGGTCGTCCGGACGGAAATCGTCCAGTGCGGCAAGGCGGCCCAGAAGGGAAAGGTTCGCCCGGTCCTCCTTGTCTGTCTCCTCACCCTTGGGGGTTTCCAGAACCATGGGAAGGCCGGCAAACCGGGGGTCGTGGAGAAGATTCCAGAAAAACCAGAGTCCGACGGTTCCTGTTCCGATATGGGCATGACGGTCGCGACCGGACCCTTTTTCAAACAGCGCGTCGTTCAGGTGCCAGGCCCGGACGCCCCCTCTTCCGGAGGCAGCTTGCCAGGCGGATACGACCTCCTCGTAACCTTTTGGTGTCCGGATTTCGGCTCCCGATGCAAGAAGATGGCAGGAGTCAAGACAGATGGCCACTTTATCGGACCGGTCCAGGCAATCGAGAAGTCGCTCCATCTCACGGGGATTGCGGCCCATTGTCTTTCCTCCACCCGCCGTATTCTCGAGAAGAAGGAGGGTTTCCCCCTCGACAGGTGCGGAAATCACCTCGCGGATCATCTCCGCTGAACGCTCGAGGGCGGCATCCTCCGACTGTCCAGCCGATGAACCGGGGTGGAGGACGAGGCCGTACACCCCCAGACGGTTGGCAAGGATCCAGTCATTTCTTAAAGATTCAGCGGATTTTTCCCTTTTCTCCGGATCGGCCGTGGCAGTGTTGATCAGGTAGCTCGCATGCACCAGCACGGGACCAACCGAAGAATGCCGGTGGCGGTCCAGAAAGTGGCTGATCTCTTCCGGAGCCACCACGGGAGCTGTCCAGGTTCGGGAGGAATGTGAAAATATCTGGATAGCGCCGCAACCGAGCGATTCTCCCCGATCCAGGGCAACCGGCAGGCCACCCCGGATGGAAACGTGCGTTCCCAGACGCAGGCTTTCAGAGCGGGCCGGAAACGTCACCCCGAGCACCTCCGGACTGCCGGAGATTGCGAAAAAAAACCGGGCACTCTCCAACGGCCCTGCAGAGGCTTCAAAAGAGACTCCCGAAATCGGGCGCAACCGGATCCTCCAGAATGGCCGAGGGGATCTTGTTCCCGGGAGGAACACGAAAGGACAAACAGAAAACGGTGGAAAAAAACTTTCCGGTCAAACAGCATATTCATCTTGATACCCCAACTCGTCCTTCCAGTTCAACAGGCGTTTTCGGTTTGTCAGATATTCCGGCAACCTGCCCGGGTTGGTTTTGGACCGGAACTGTCCTATAATCCAGTGCGTTTTCAACCTTTTATCCTTCCCGGGAGGGTGCATGATTCTTGTCACCGGCGGCGCCGGGTACATCGGTTCTCACATGGTCCGGGTCCTGATCGAAAATGGCTATCAGGCGGTTATCCTGGACAACCTGTCCCACGGCACGAAGGAGGTGGCCACCCGTACAGGCGCACCCCTGGTCGTGGGAGACATCCGTGACGGCCGGGCCCTCAAGTCCCTTTTTTCCCATTACCCGATCGAGGCCGTCATCCACTTCGCAGCTGCCATCGAAGTTGGCGAATCCGTTCTGGATCCCCTCAAATACTGGGACAACAACCTGAACGGCACCCTCAGGATTCTGGAGACCATGCGGTCTTTCGGTGTCCGGAACCTGATCCTCTCCTCCACCGCCGCCGTCTACCAGCCCAAAAGCGACGGTCCGATTACCGAAGAAGACCGGGTCGATCCCCAGAACCCTTACGGAGAAACCAAAGCCGCAGCCGAGCGGCTGGTCGAGGCGTCCCGGAAAGCGTTCGGGGTTTCTTCCGTTATCTTCCGTTACTTCAACGCCGCGGCGCTGGAACCTTCCTACGGGCTCGTCTCCCACAGTATCCCCCGCTCCCATCTGATCCCGGCGGTTCTGGACGCGCTCACCGGCAGGATTCCCGAACTCCGGGTCTTCGGTAACGACTACCCCACGCCGGACGGAACCGGGGTCAGGGACTACATCCATGTCATGGATCTTGCCGAGGCCCACCTTCTCGCGCTGGGGCGACTCCTGAAAGGAGAAATCGCCGGGACATTCAACCTGGGGACAGGGCAGGGCCATTCGGTGATGGACGTCATCCGGACGGCGGAGAAGGTCACAGGGATGAAAGTGCCCTACAGGGTCGAGGAACGACGACCTGGCGACGTTTCCATGCTGGTGGCCAGCGGGAATCGCGCCCGTCAGACGCTTTTCTGGATCCCGACACGGTCCTCCCTGGAGCGGATTGTTCAAGACAGTGCCCGCGGATGGGGCCTCATCCCGGGGTAGCTGTCGGGTTCGGCGGTTGCCGCAGGGGCATGCGGACACAAAATGTCGATCCCTGGCCGGGGGAACTGTTGACGCGCACTGTCCCCTGGAGAATCTCCACAATATGACGGACGATCGCTAGGCCGAGTCCCGTCCCCCCCATCTCCCTCGATCGGGCCCGGTCCACCCGGTAGAACCGTTCAAAAATCCGGTCGGCTTCCGGCCGGGGAATTCCGACCCCTGTATCCCGGACTTCAAAAACAATCCGGTCGTCTTCCTTCCACCCGCCGAACATGACCTCCCCTCCCGAGGGAGTATACTTGACTGCGTTGTCGACCAGGTTTCCCAATACCAAATCCATTTTTCCCTCGTCGGTCTCATAGGCCAGGTCTTCGTCCGGAAGTGACAATTTGAACGAGACACCTTTCTTCGCCGCCAGATCCGCATAGAGTTCCCCGATATGTCGCATCTGGCGGGCGACGGAAACCGTTCCAAAGCGCATGACGGCTTTTCCGGTTTCCAGTTCCGACAGGTGGAGCAGGTCCGACACAATATTCCCCAGACGTTCGGCATGCGCCAGGATGATCCCCAGAAATTCCCGGGCCGTTCGGGGATCATCGACCGCCCCGTCATGCAAGGCTTCCGCAAATCCCCGGATGGAAGTCAGGGGAGTCCGTATTTCATGCGAGACATTCGCGACGAAATCTTTCCGGATCCGTTCCAGATGCCGGATATCCGTCAGATCGAAGAGGAGGAAGACCCCGAAAAGATCGGTTTCGCCGGACCCTTTCGCGGTGGTCCCCACCAGGCTCCAGGTCCGGGGAGGCGTTGTGCCGGAAAACACCACCTCTTTCTGGACACTGGCCCTCCTCTGGAGAACTTCCTCGATCAGGTCGTTGATCCCGGCCTTGCGCGCGAGCAGACCGAAGGACTCTCCCCGGACCTCACCATCGACCTTGAAGAACCGGAAAAAAGCCCGGTTGACCAGCAGTATCTTCCCCTTGAGATCCGTTACGACAACGCCTTCTTCCATGTGGTTCATGACCGCTTCGAAACGGGAAGACCCTTCGTTCAGTTTCCGGGCAGACTGTTCGCGTTCCCGGTGAAGCCGGACGGTCGCTTCGTAGAGAGGATCCAGAATATCGGTCGCCCAGCTGAGCGAATGCGTTATTTCGGGACGGGACAAAAAGGCCCGGATCTGGGACCCGGTTTTACGGTAGGCAAAATAGCCTGCAAGGAGGAGAAACGAAAGGATGCCCAGTCCCGCCCAGAAGGCGGAAACCGGAGACGGGATCGCCGAAACAGCCCAACCTCCGAGGAATGCCGCGAGGCACCAGAGGGTAAAGAACAGGCGCAAACCCATCGACGCCTCTCTAGGAGTCTTCCCTGTCCATGAATTTATATCCGATCTGCTTGACTGTCTGGATACGATCCTGGAAATGGCCCAGTTTCTTCCTCAGACGACGGATATGGACATCCACGGTCCGGTCTGTCCCTTCGTAGTCGTCCCCCCAGACCAGATCGAGAAGCATCTGGCGGTCGAGAACCCTTCCCGAATGCTTGATCAGCGCCAGAAGGAGACTGAATTCCTTGGCGGTCAGATCCAGAAGGAGATTTCCGGCCCGGGCTTCATGGCGGCCCACATCGAGTTCGACGCCGGCGGAACTGAAGCGCTCGGGGCGCGATGCCGGCTCGTGTTCCGTCCGTCGGAGAATCGCCTTGACCCGGGCCAAGAGCTCTTTCGGGTTGAACGGTTTGACAATATAGTCGTCCGCGCCGAGTTCCAGACCGATGATCCTGTCGGTTTCGTCGGATTTGGCCGTCAGGATCACAACGGGAATGTCCGATGTGGCCGGGTCCTTTTTCAGGCTCCGGTTGACCGACAGACCATCAAGCCCCGGCAGCATCAGGTCGAGGACGATGAGGTCGGGGTGGATCCCGCGGGCCTGGGACAGACCGTCCAGGCCGTTGGATGCTGTCACGACGTCAAAGTGCTCCTGCTGGAAATAATGCCGGAGCAGGGTAACGATATCCGCCTCATCTTCGATGACAAGAATTTTTCTTCCCACTAGGGGTCTCCCGCAGAAACCTTCAGGGGAATTTCATCGATCACACCATTACGGATCCGGTATCCCCGAAGGGGTGGTGGTTCCGTGGCAAGTGATGTCAGAAGGTAGACCAGATCCGGATAAAAAGCGAGACGGACGTCCGTTTCGGAAGGGTAAGGGGGGGTCGCCGGATGGGAGTGGTAGATCCCCCAGATCTCAAGCCCTTCCCGGCGAAGGTCCTTCTGGACCTGGAACTGTTCTTTCGGATTCATTTCATAACGGACAGGGGAGTGGAAGGTGTTT
>Ga0078972_1002594_pt1 | contig 13802 bp, 12 predicted proteins | sample YelNatPaOPGAMG01_FD_67568 | JGI IMG/M metagenome (GOLD analysis project Ga0078972, IMG submission 67568) | Hot spring thermophilic microbial communities from Obsidian Pool, Yellowstone National Park, USA - OP-RAMG-01 (SPADES assembly) (version 2) | ecosystem: Environmental > Aquatic > Thermal...
TACTGTTTGAAAATTAAAGAGGCCGCCTAAATAACTTTTTAGACAGCCTCTTAAGGCATGTTTTTATCCTTGCGCTGTAATCAGACTCCTTAGTTCCCAAACCATGCAAGGTACTTTCGGATTAACCGCAAGAATAACACGAAAGCAAAAATAATAATTATTATGGCTAATTTCAACAAATTAAACCGATTTTTGGACAGCCTATTTTTTTTTATGAACCTTATTGTTTTTGTATATTCCGGGAATCTGAATGATAAAAAATTCAATGCTTCTTCATAACATAAAAACACAACGGTTCAGGAAATGGCAGACTGCAGTTCGTGCAAGCTCTTCTTAATTTCCTCATCCGATAATTCATAGTTATCAAGTTTCCCGGAGAAATACTGGTCGTAGGCCGCAAGGTCAATGATTCCGTGACCTGACAGATTGAAAAGAATCGTTCTGGAAACACCTTCTTCTTTAGCCTTTTTGGCTTCCCGGATGGCTGCAGCAATGGCATGGGTGCTTTCGGGTGCAGGAATGATCCCTTCGGTCCGGGCAAATAGAACTCCGGCCTCAAAAGTTTCCAGCTGGGGTATTGCTATTGCCTCAATAATCTGGTCTTTCAGAAGCTGGCTCACAATGGCTCCGGCGCCATGATAACGCAAACCGCCGGCATGGATTTTGGCCGGAATGAAATTATGGCCGAGGGTGTACATGGGGATCAGAGGGGTCATACCGACAGTATCCCCGAAGTCGTAAGTAAACGTACCGCGGGTAAGTTTGGGACAGGAGGCCGGTTCTACGGCAACAGCCCGTATTTTTTTCCCTTCCGTGAGCTTCAGGCGCAGGAAAGGGAAGGAAATACCGGCAAAATTGGAACCACCGCCAAAGCATCCAATAACCACGTCAGGAAAATCGCCGGCAATTTCCATCTGTTTGATAGCTTCCTGGCCGATAATGGTCTGATGGAGCAGAACGTGATTCAGGACAGATCCCAGTGAATAGCGTGTATCAGGGTCTTTGACTGCCATCTCTACTGCTTCGGAGATGGCAATACCGAGTGATCCGGGAGAGTCAGGATGTTCGGCCAGGATTTTACGGCCGGCTTCGGTAAGCGGACTGGGAGAAGGTACCACATTGGCGTTCCAGGTATTCATCATCATTTTACGATATGGTTTTTGTTCGTAGCTTATCCGTACCATAAATACCTGAAGTTCAAGGCCAAAAATATCGCAGGCATACGCCAGGGCACTCCCCCACTGTCCGGCTCCGGTTTCAGTTGTCAGTCTCTTCACTCCTTCCTTGTAATTATAATAGGCCTGGGCTACAGCGGTATTGGGTTTGTGTGAACCGGCCGGACTCACACTTTCATTCTTGAAATAAATTTTAGCCGGAGTATCGAGGGCCTTTTCGAGGTTCATAGCACGGTGAAGGGGAGTAGGCCGCCAGACCTTGTAGATATCCTGCACTTCTTCAGGGATTTCAATCCATCGCTCGGTACTCATTTCCTGTTTCAACAATTCCACAGGGAAGAGCGGGGTCATGTCTTCAAGCTTCACAGGTTGCTTGGTGGCCGGATGCAACATGGGAAGGGGTTTGTTGGGCATATCGGCCATAATGTTATACCATTTGTCGGGCATTTGCCTTTCGTCGAGATTAATTTTTCTGAACTTGCTCATCTTCTTTTTTCTTTTAAAAGGTTATACAAAAACAGAGGCAGGTTGTAAACAACCTGCCTCCGCTATTATTTCTTATCGTATAAAAATCAGGGCATATTGCTTACAACCGCATTCCTGAAAGGACGCCAGCACCACCAGTAAGCAACTGCAAAAATGTATCGCATAATTTTATCATTATCCGGTAGCAAATGTAAAAACAAATTTTAAAAATGCAAGTGAAGGAGAAGTTTCCAATAAAATATACCGGATTAATTCAAATACTCCCTGTCAGTTTCTTCCATGAATTCCATCGGTACAACCACTGGGCAAGAATGAGGAAAAGAACAGTCATCAGAAAAAATTCAACCATGTCATATGCCGGATTAATGCTTATGACCCTGAACAGGGAGGGCGTCTGCAATGCCGAACTTTTGTGGGTTACGAACAGCGAAATAAAAATATTGTTAGCCGCATGGATGCCAAGCGGAAGTTCCAGTCCGCCGTCAAGAACCACCAGCAGACCCAGAAACAATCCCCATCCTATATATTGCGGCATGGTGAGCCAGAAACCAAACTCCTTTACTTCAGGATTAAAAAAATGCAGCAGTCCGAATATCAAAGATGTAACCAACAGGGGAAGCCACCGGTTGCGGAACAACAATCCAAAGCCCTGCATGAAATAGCCCCGGAAAAGGATTTCCTCAAAACTGGTTTGCAACGGGAGAAACAAAAAGGCAACCAGTATAAGCTGTAAAAAGAGCACCGGGCTGAATTGCATTACAAAGCTCTCCTTCTCAATGAGCAGATGGACAATCAATGAAACACCCATTAAAAGGAACCAGAGAAGGAACCCCTGTAAAATCCTGTTCACCCTGACATTTTCGTAACCGGTTAGTACCGGCTTAAATGGTTTGTTATGAATAAAACGTATGCCGGTCCATAAACCAATCAAACCCATCGCAAAGGGGAAGATGATCAAAAGAAGTCCGACGTTCGGGTTGATACCCCAGGAAGCAAAGTCGAGGGGATTAGCAGTTGCTGGAGGACCAGCGGCCGAAAACCCTCTGAACAGGAAAGCCAGTAAGATGGGAATGGATCCGAGGACCTGGGAAAAAACAATGACAAGAAGAACTGTTACGGCATATCGCCAGAATTGATTTTGTCCTTCAGAAGCTTTTTGAAAATACATTCTGATTCCTTTTTATTTCATCCATCCGTTTATCTTCATCCAGTCGGCCAGCCGGTCAGCCCAGGTAGAAAGCACCGGGTCATTCGGGGCAAATCCTACGCCATGTTTTCCTTTCTGGTAAATATGTAACTCGGCAGGTACATTGGCTTTCCGAAGTGCGAGGTAAAAAAGTACACTGTTTTCAGGAGGTACGCCGTCGTCTTCATCGGTATGGAACAGAAAGGTCGGTGGAGTAAGGGTTGTTACCTGAAGCTCATTGCTCAGGTAGCGGGCAAGTTCAGGATTCAGGTCTTTTCCGATTAAATGTTCACGGGAACCTCTGTGGGTGTATTCTGTGGTAAAACTGATAACCGGATATCCGAGGATCATAAAATCGGGCCGTGAGCTTGTCCGGTCAACAGGGTCAGGGGCTTTAGGATCCCCGCCGTCGAAATGTGTTCCAACCGTCGAAGCAAGATGCCCCCCTGCCGAAAAGCCCATAATCCCTATCCGGTGCGGATCAATTCCGAACGTTTCGGCATTGTAACGCACGAGCCTCACGGCCCTAAGGCCATCCATCATCTGAATGGGATGCATGTACTTTTTAAAATCCCATCTGCTGAGGCGGTACCGGAGCACAAAGGCGGTGACGCCATGCCGGTTAAACCATTGTGCTATCTGTTTTCCCTCATGATCCATGGCAAGCCCGACATATCCTCCGCCCGGACAGATAATCACAGCCGCTCCGCTGGCCAATTCCGCAGGGGCACGGTAGATAAACAGACAGGGTTTATCTTCGGGTTTGTCGCCGAGAGCGCCCGGAGCACCCTGAGTCCAGAGATAAATGGAATCCTGCGATCTAGAAGGTGTCATCAGTGATAAAAACACTGTAAATAAAGCAAATCTTTTTAAGGAGAGAAAAATCCTGAAAGGTTTTTGTGTTGTCATTGCCGTTACTATTTCTTGGTTATAAAGATGTTAAATTAGAGAATCTGGAAAAAAATTATTCAGGCCGGATTTCCTTTTCCACCATTTCCCTAAAAGCGCTCTGCAAGGTGAGGGTAACCGGGCCGGGCCCGCCTGAGCCAACAGGAACACCTTCCAGGTGCGTAACAGGCAATACTTCCGCTGAAGTGCTGGTAAGAAAGGCCTCTTCAACATACGGCAGTTCATCGGAACTTAAAGCTCTTTCCTCCACAGTGATTCCGAGCATCCGGCATAAGTCAAGTGTCAGGGTTCTTGTTATTCCGGAAAGAATGTAGACTGATTCAGGATGGGTCAGTACCTTTCCGCCACGAACAAAAAAAATATTGGAGTGGGTAGCTTCGGTAATAATGCCGTTGCGAACAAAAAGGTTTTCATAGTATCCCTTTTCAACGGCTTCCTGGTATGCAAGGATATTGGGCAAGAGAGCAATGGATTTTATATCACATCTGCTCCATCGTATATCATTGACCAATCCGACATTTACCCCCGATGCGCTGGTATCCTGGTCAGGGACGACTGCTTTTGCAAATGCATAACATGTTGGTGCAACGGGAGGCAAAGGAAACTGATGGGTGCGCGGAGCGGTACCACGGGTAATCTGAAAATACACCAGAGCCTGCTGTCCATCCAGGTTGTTTCTTTGGATCAGTTCCCTGCCAATCGAAAGAAAATTATCGGCTTCGGCAGAAAAAAGGCGAATCTCATGCAGGCTTCGTTTCAGCCGTTTCAGATGCAAGTGCCCGGCAAGAAATCCGCTTCCGTACCAGCGCATAACTTCATATACACCGTCGGCAAAGAGAAAACCCCTGTCGTTCGGAGAAATCAAAGCCTCTGCAGAAGAAAGGTATTTTCCGTTAAGATAGACTGTTTCCATAATCAATAGTGATTTCAAAGGTAAAAAGTTCAGTTGATATTTTTCTTCTTCCGGCCGGTTTTGATCAAATCAAACATTAGCTTTGCAGGAAAAGTATCTTTATTATGAGGAGGGAAGATGATTTTTACAGGCCTCTTGAGCAGTTTGCCGATGTAAGAATACTTCGTTACCGCGTTGATGGTTTTGAAGAACTGCCTCTGCAGACAAAAAAACTGCTGTATTTTCTTTCCCGTGCTGCTCTTAGCGGCCGGGATATCATCTATGACCAGAATGGCAAATTCAATCTGCTGATACGACATACACTGGAAACGATCTACAAGACTTTCAGGGGAAAGAGAGATTCAGATGATTTCAGGCAATTTGAAACGTATTTGAAAAGAATATGGTTTGCCAATGGCATTTACCACCATTATTCCAATGACAAACTTCAGCCGGGATTTTCAGAAGAGTATTTCCGGAATCTGCTCGAGGAAAGCGATGTGTCATTAATCCCGGTCCAGCCTGAAAATCTGTTGAAAACATTACTTCCCTTGCTGTTCCGCCCGGAAGTGCTTCCCAAAAAGGTTGATTTCTCGCCTGACCGGGACAAACTGCTTCATTCGGCCGTCAACTTTTACGAACATGTTACTGAAAATGAAGCACTGGCATTTTACAGGGCCATGCTGGAGCAGGCGGGAGAACGTCCAGTATCAGTAGGCCTAAACAGCAAACTGGTCAAAGAAAACGGGCAATTAAAGGAATGTTTCTGGAAAGTGGGAGGCATGTATGACAAAGCCATAGTACGCATCATCTACTGGCTCAGCAAAGCCATGGAGGTTGCATCCTATGAGCAAAAGGAGATTATCCGCACCCTGGTTGATTTTTATACTTCCGGTGACCTGGCAATGTTTGACCGGTATAATATTTTCTGGGTTAAAGAAACCTCCCAACCGGTTGATTTTATAAACGGGTTTATTGAAACCTACAATGATCCACTTGGATTTAAAGCAACATGGGAATCGGTGGTTCATATAATAGATGAAGAATCAACCAGGCGGACACAAATTCTTGCAGCCCATGCACAATGGTTTGAAGACCACTCACCGGTGGACATCCGTTTCAAAAAGAAAGCAGTTACAGGAATTTCAGCCAGAACGGTACATGTTTGTATGCTGGGAGGAGATTGCCATCCGGCCACTCCGATCGGGATCAATCTTCCTAACAGCGACTGGATCAGAAAGGAGCATGGTTCAAAGTCTGTGACGCTGAGAAACATCACGGAAGCATATCATTACGCTTCGCTGCATGACGGATTTCTGGAAGAATTTGCTTCCAGCAAGGAAGAAGTTGAACTGATAAAAAAGTATGGATTGCTGGCCGACAATCTGCATACCGACATGCATGAATGTCTGGGACATGGTTCAGGGCAATTGCTTCCCGGTGTGCGGCCGGATGCGCTCATGCAGTATCACTCGGTAATAGAAGAAACACGGGCAGACCTGTATGCATTGTATTTCATGTATCATCCGAAAGTTCTTGAACTGGGGCTTTTACCCCATCAGGATGCGGCGCGGGCTGAATACATGGCCTACATCAGGGCCGGTCTTTTTACGCAACTGGTGCGCGTGGAATACGGAAAGCCGATTGAAGAAGCGCATATGCGAAACAGGGCACTCATTGCACGCTGGTGTTTTGAGCAAGGAAAGGATAAAGGAATTATACGCCAGTATAGCAAAGGGGGAAAAACGTATTTTCTCGTTCAGGACTTTGAATCGTTGCAGCAGTTATTTGGAGTTCTTCTGGCAGAAATACAGCGCATTAAATCGGAAGGAGATTTTCGTGCGGCACAAAACCTGGTTGAAACCTACGGTGTGCAGGTTGACAGGTTGCTTCATGCCGAGGTGCTGGAAAGGTACAAAAAACTGAATCTGGCACCCTATTCAGGGTTTGTGAATCCAACCTACGTGCCGATTCTGGCGGAAAATGGTGAAATAAAGGATGTCCGGATCCATTACAGTGAAAGTTTTGCAGAACAGATGATGGCGTATGCCCAGCAGTTTTCTTTTCTTGAGGTGGAAACAAGGTGATTGGTATAAAGATCTGTTCGCCGTTCATCATTTGATGGTTTGTGAGTTTTGTACGAGTTCATTTCCGTTTTGGCATTGCCTTAAAAAATGCTATTTTTACACTATCCGTTAAATTCCGGAACATGGATCATATAAAACATCTTACGGTTTTTCTGGTTATGTGGGTGCTTTTTTCTGCCGGCTCGTCAGCTCAGAAAAAAGAAATCTTTCTCCGGAAAATTGATTTCGCCCTTAGCAAAGTCAGCCCACTTGAAGCAGAAAACAAGTTCTACCTCACCCTGCAGTTTAACAAAGATGTGCAGTACAAATTCTATGTCAAAAATCACCTGAAAGGGGAGCCTGGAGAAGCCGTTGTAGAAATTTATGATCAGGACAGGCTCCTGGGAACAAACTGCCTGAAAGAAAAATACTTCGATACGTTTCTTTTTTCCTGTACAAAGACAGGTATGTATGATGTTGTGATCCGGTTCAGGGATAACAATACCGGAAATTCTGTGATATCGATCTATATGATACCGTAGGAAGGGTTTCTTATTTTGCGGTTCAGAAAGAATTCCGGTGCCGGCTTCCTGATTGTCTCAATATTCTGCCCGGGCAAAGATCCCGAGGGGAAGCAGGCGGCCGAAACTGTCAGGAACACCTATTTCGCCCGAAACAACGGAGGCATCAGGAAATTCCTGTTTCAGCAGGTTTTCTGCTATCAGGGCACTATGTCCGAGGGAATACATATTCAGGATGAGAAAAGAATTCCGGGTTTTGTCGAGGAGGTTTCCGCAGAGGTAAATTAGCTCATTCAGATGGTCGTTCAGCACCCATTTTTCGCCTGCCGGGCCTCTGCCATATGCAGGCGGGTCGAGAAGAATTCCCTGATAACGGTTACCCCTCTTTACCTCTCTTTTTACAAATTTCAGGGCATCTTCGGGTACCCAGCGGATATCACTCAGTTTGCTTGCTTCCATATTCTGCCGGGCCCAGGTAAGCACGTTTTTCACTGAATCGACATGGACAACATCTGCTCCTGCAGCTCTCGCAGCAAGAGACGAAGCGCCGGTATAGGCAAACAGATTCAGTAAACGGAAAACACCCGGCCGGAACTTCGGAATGAGATCCAACAAAAAATTCCAGTTAAACGACTGTTCAGGAAAGATTCCCACATGTCCGAAAGCTGTCAGCCCAAGGCGCAAACGAAAAGAAAAACCCGCGTAGGCATATTGTACGTACCACTGGTCGGGCATTTCCTTGTTCTTTCTCCACTCCCCTCTCTCCCCTTCCCAGGTACCCTGGCTTTGCTCCCTGATGCGGCGAAAAACCGCATGTGCCATTCTTTCCCATTCGGGTTCCGGCAGTTTTTTATTCCACAGTGCCTGAGGCTCAGGCCGGCATAATACAAACCCGCCGAAACGTTCCAGTTTTTCGTGGTTCCCGCTGTCCATCAGTTCGTAGTCAGGAAATGCCGGAGGTACAATAATTTCCATTCCTTTTTCCTATTCTTTGTGCAAAGTAACAACACATTCGTCACAATGAAAAACCAGGCGGAAACGGTTATTTCCTTCCGTGAGGAACCAGTCGCCCTTTTCTGCCGTTTGATCCTGAAACCTCGGACATTTTCCCTGTTCAAACTTCGGGCAAAATTTCATGGTCATCAGCGGAGCGCCCGGTAAGGGATTCAGTTCAAAACCTGTCGGAATTTCCTTCACACCATGCCTCCGGTAAAATGCTTCTGCTTTTCTGTTGAGAACATTGGCCCGAAAATCAACAGATGATTCCGGATATTCAATTTCATTTCTTACCAGGGGCCTTTCTGCACGCTGATAGTTTCCTGCCCTCTCCCTGAGAAGGAATTCGAGGGATTGTCTTCGCATTTCGTTCAGCAATGAGGTACGAATAAACCATGGCCTGGAGAAGCTCACAAAAACGTCAGCGGCTTCAAATATTGTATTGCCGGTCTTGCCAAGCTGTTCCCGTATTAATTTTTCAGAAACAGAAGGATTGGATGCCGGTATATGTTCTGATTCGACTACAAACGATGCACGGTTTCCGTCGCCATCCTCTGCCAGCAGGGAGTAACCCTTTACGGTTTCCTCCAGGGTAAAGACGACGGGAATTTTTCTTGTTTCTTTTGCTGAAAGCACCTGCTGTTCGAACTGCAAATCATTGTTCCGGTAAATTTCAGTTCCCGGAGGAGGAGGTGCATCCCTCCATAAAAAAATCCTATTGCCTTCTGCCCTGTTAACGCGAAATCCCCTGAGAACATTCTGTTCGTCAAAATAGCATAATCCGTCGCCATTGCTGACCGATTCTTCTGTATCGAGAACGAAATACCCCTCTCCTGTTCTGCTGACTTTTCCAAGATAATGACCGGTTGACTTTGGCGACAAAATGGCCGATAATCCGGGCTTTCTTCCCCTGATGAAATGCGCTGTAAACCCCCTGTTAAATGAACGCGCCGGGTCGGGGCTGAACGGGATAAAAACAGATCCTGAAGAGGAACGCTTCAGATCATCCCGTTCTTCCATAATGCGATCGAGAATTTTTCTGTACCAGGAAGTTACATTCTTTACATACGCTATATCCTTTAGCCGGCCTTCGATTTTAAAGGAAGTAATGCCTGCGTCGATCAACTGTCCGATGTAATCCGTCAGATTAAGGTCTTTGAGGGAAAGAACATGCCGGTTGCTCACCAGCTCTTTTCCGTTTTCATCAAAGAGGGAATAGGGTAAACGGCAGAGCTGGGCACATTCGCCTCGGTTCGCACTTCTTCCCTTCACAGCCTGGCTCAGATAGCATTGCCCGCTGTAACTTACGCAAAGTGCCCCGTGAATAAAGAATTCCAGTTCCAGGCTGGTCTGGCTTCGGATGTTTTTAATTTCAGCCAGGGTTAGCTCACGGGCAAGGATAACCCTCTGAAAACCAATCTTTTCAAGAAATCTTATTTTTTCCGGATTTCTGTTATCAGTTTGTGTGCTTGCAATCAATGGTACAGGGGGCAAGTCGCATTCAAGCAGGCCCATGTCCTGAATGATGATTCCGTCAACTCCGGCATTCCATGCATCACGGATAATAGAAAGGGCTTCCTCGAGTTCATGGTCATACAAAAGGGTATTCAGGGCAAGGTACACTCTGGCACGGAAAAGGTGGGCATGCCGGATAAGCCTTTCAATATCCTGCATTTCATTACCTGCCCCTTTGCGTGCTCCGAACCGGCGGGCAGCAATGTAAACCGCATCTGCACCGCAATTAACAGCGGCAATTCCGGTATCGGCATCACGCGCAGGTGAAAGAAGTTCAATGGCAGTGCGACTTTTCATGCTTCGGGTTTTGTGTTCTGATGGTGGTCAGGTGTTGCAGGCTAAGCATAATTCAATGTTCCCGGTCAGATTGAAGGTTTTGAAGGGTGGACAGGCCCGGATATGCCGGCAGTTGGCTCAGGATGCCTGCTTCAATCTGATATTGCTCCGGAACTTTTCAACGGGCACTTCCATCTGAAGCCAGCGGCCAAGAACATGAAATATGCTATCGCGCATAGCCGGTTCAAAGCTCATTATGCGGGTTCGATGAGAGCCGCCGGGACATACAAACTTGTATGCCCCTGAATGGCATCTGAGTTGAACTCCTGTAGCGCCCCAGGTATCATATTGCCCGTAAATGAAAAGCATCTGCCGTCCGTTCTCCTGAAGCCAGTTGTTAATGTCCTGCATGGCCTCCGGATGGTACGAAACCTTAACCCCTTTGGGCAGCATAAAATGAAAGGTAATATCGGCTGTATCTTTCAGAAACTCACGGAAAGGGGCAACGCGGTAATGGTACATCCCGAGTTCTGTCATTGCCTGGTAATAGAAAGGCTGGTACCGTTTTATGTCTTCATCGGTAAACATGCTAATGGCATCGGACCGCACCAGATGGGCAAACAACAGTGAATCGGAGGCAGTACTGTCAGGAATTTCATTGCATTTTATCATCCCCCATTGCCAGAAGGCAAAAGGATACTCCAGTGCAGCCAGTTCAACTGCCCGTTCTATTCCGACAGAAAACGACCAGTTTCTTTCGGCAGCAACTTCTGAAAGCAGGGAAGCCATTTGTGCTTTACGGGAAAGAACTGCACGCTGGAAAGCTCTGATGCCTGCCCGGCACTGCGGCGAACCCATGGTATCGAGAAAATGGTCAAGGCGCGGATCTTCCCTTGCAAAATTGAGCGGGGCCACATAAGGAACACTTACATCGACATCGTCAGGGAAAAAGCGGCGATGAAACAGGGTAGTCTGTCCTCCCTTGCTGATGCCGGTACTGACCCATTTGCCACGATAAACTTTTTTCAGGGTTTGAATGATAGCATGGTGATCATTGGCTGCCTGCCAGATGGAGAGGTACTCCCAGGGAATTTTATCCGGAGCACTTTTACCGAAAAAACGATGTTCGATGGTAATCTGGTTCGCATCCAGCATCATGCTCAGTTCATAGGGCCGGTCAGACCAGATCTGATAGCCTTCCAGAACAACCACCACGGGTCTGTCAAAGCCGGCATGCCGCACTACAAAACGCTGGTAGAACTTTTTTCCGTTTGGTCGGTTGTGATCGACAGGCTGGGGAATCAGAACTTCATATCCGGCATGGCCGTATTCATCCGGCATAAGTTTTTCCACTTTTGCACCGGGTATTGACTTCAGAAAACTTTCGATGTTTGAAGCTTCATCGGAACCGCGCCGGCCCATGCCCAGGAATACCAATGCCAGGCCAGCCAGCACCAACACATGGAATACTTTTTTTCTCATAGAAAGCAGGAAGTAGTTTGCCGGTAAATATAGACAAGTGTTCATCAAAATACAATTAACCATCCCCAGAAAAGACCTCGATTTGAATACCATAAATCTTAAACCGAAGTACCATGAATTAACCAATTCATAGTACCTGGGTTAAAATTCTTCCACTGGCAACATAGGGAAAAATTGAATTGCGGGTATGCTGGGCGATAGACATTCCCGATCCAATATACTACAAAATGTATGTAGATGTTCTGTCAGGTGAGATCGTTCAGACAGAACCAACTATTGTTTCAATCTTGCAGCAATTCCCTAAAGACTCCATCCATTGCCGGCTTCGGCATGGAAACGCCTGCAGCATCGAATGGTTCACACTCCCTCGTGTTCTGTTCTCCGGATAATCTCGTTTTGCAGGTCTTCGCCCAGGTCGTTGAAATAATCGCTATACCCGGCCACACGAACAATCAGGTCGCGGTATTTTTCGGGGTGTTTCTGGGCGTCACGAAGAGTTTCGGCCGACACCACATTATACTGGATGTGGTGACCGTCGAGTCGGAAATAGCTTCGTACCAGCGAACCGAGTTTCCGGATTGCGGTATCGTCCTTAAAGAATGAAGGGGAGAATTTCTGATTCAGAAGAGTTCCGCCGGTCTTAATATGATCGATTTTGGCCGCCGATTTGAGTACGGCCGTCGGACCATGGGTATCAGCTCCCTGGACAGGAGAAATACCTTCAGAAAGCGGCACACCCGCTTTTCTTCCATCGGGTAAGGCTCCGATAACACTTCCAAAGTAAACATGGCTGGTAGTTGGAAGCATGTTGATACGAAACGTTGCACCTCTTGCCGTAGGCCTTCCGTCAACAGCTTCAAAGAACATATTGAAAACCGTCCGGGCCTGTTCGTCGGCATAGTCGTCATCATTTCCGTATTTGGGCGTTTCGTAAACCATAGTGTGATGCAAATCTTCATACCCCGCATAATCAGCCTTGAGCGCTTTCAGCATGGTTTCCATTGATACATCCTTTTTGTCAAATACATGGTACTTCAGTGAAGTCAGGCTATCGGTTATGCTTCCCAGTCCCACTCCCTGAATATAGCTGGTGTTATAACGGGGTCCGCCATCTATATAATCTTTTCCTCTGGCTATGCAGTCATCGATAAACAACGACAGAAAAGGTGTAGGCAGATTCCGTGCATAGAGCCTTTCTATGATGTTATTGCCTTTAATTTTGATATTGATAAAGTGGTTAAGTTGTTTTCTGTAGGCCTCCATCAGTTCATCGAATGATCTGAATGTCGAAGGATCCCCTGTTTCCAAACCGATTTTCTTTTTTGTGCGCGGATCAAAGCCATTGTTTAAGGTAATTTCGAGGATTTTGGGGAGGTTGAAGTAGCCGGTAAGAATATATGCTTCTTTCCCGAAAGCACCTGCTTCGACGCAACCACTGGCTCCGCCGTTTCGGGCATCTTCGAGTGATTTACCCTGCCGGAGAAGTTCCTGCACAATGGCGTCGGTATTAAAAATGGATGGCTGTCCGAATCCTGTTTTTACGATCTTCAATGCCCTGTGAAGGAATGCATCAGGATTTTTCTTGCTGATCTGTACCATAGAACTGGGCTGTAACAGCCGCATTTCCTCAATCACGTCAAGGATAAGAAAGGTGAGTTCATTCACGGCATCTGATCCGTCGGATTTTACTCCTCCCAGATTGATGAGGGCAAAGTCGGTATAGGTATTGCTTTCAAGAGCAGTAACGCCAATTTTGGGAGGAGCAGGATGGTTATTGAATTTCACCCAGAAAGCCTGTAAAAGCTCCCTGGCACGTTCTTCGGTGAGCGTCCCATCTTCCAGTCCCTTACGGTAAAAAGGCCACAGGTGCTGATCGAGCCGCCCCGGGTTAAACGAATCCCATGGGTTAACCTCCGTAATTACTCCTATATGAACAAACCAGTAGTACTGAAGTGCTTCGTGGAATGTCCGGGGGGCATTGGCCGGAACCCTCCGGCATATCTCTGCCATTTCCGACAGTTCTTTTTTCCGTTCAGGATTGGTTTCAACAGCAGCTTTTTCCTGCAGCAGCTCGGCATACCTGCTGGCATAGGCCATCAAGGCCCTGGCTGCCATTTCCATGGCGGTAAGTTCTTCTCGCTTTTCAAAGGCCTCAGGATCATTAATGTAATCCAGCGATTCCAGGTTCTGTCTGACTTCCTGTATGAGATCCGTCAGTCCTTTATGGTAGATCTTATCGCCAAGGACAGTGTGTCCGGGAGAGCGCTGTTCCTGAAATTCGGTAAATATCCCTGCCTC
>Ga0078972_1013169_pt1 | contig 13800 bp, 12 predicted proteins | sample YelNatPaOPGAMG01_FD_67568 | JGI IMG/M metagenome (GOLD analysis project Ga0078972, IMG submission 67568) | Hot spring thermophilic microbial communities from Obsidian Pool, Yellowstone National Park, USA - OP-RAMG-01 (SPADES assembly) (version 2) | ecosystem: Environmental > Aquatic > Thermal...
TTATAAATGAATTAAGGGAACATAGAAAAATACTTAATGAACATACAAAAAGATTTGAAGAACATGATAAAAAATTTAATGAAATAATAATTGAATTAAGGTCTATAAGAGAAGAACAAGCAATTCATACAAAGAAACTAATGGAACATGATATGAAATTTGACCAGATAGATAAAAGCATAAAATCTCTTGAAAAAAGAGTTGAAGTAACAATTGGAAGCATTGGTAAGAGATGGGGAGAAGATCTTGAAAGGACTACAATGGAAATATTTAGAGAAGCTTTAGAAAAGAGAGGAATAGAACTTGGGAAAGTTTCAAAATTCAAATTTAAGGATAAAGATGGAAGTTATACTGGAAGAAAAGGAGAAGTAATAGATGTAGATATTTTAATAAAAGATGAGAAGCTTTATATAATAGAAGTAAAATCCCATGCTGAACTTGATCATGTTGAAAGACTTATTGATAAAGTGCCAGTAGTGGAAAAAGTATTAAATAGAAAAGCTGAAAAAGTTTACTTAATAGCAGTAAATATAAACGATGATGCTTTTGAAAGAGCTGAGGAAGAAAAAATAGAAGTAATTTATGGTAGCATAATAAAAAGTTCTGAGGAAATGTGAGTTATTTACAGTTATAAGCTTTTTGAATTCTCCTCGACTAAAAGTCGGAAGATCTTGGTTTTTTAGCTTTTGCTTCATCATATCGAATTATGGCTTGTAAAATTCAACAATTTTTATTTAAAATTATAATATAATTTCTATATATGAAAGAGACTTCTAGAAATATTAAATCCTTGATGGTTTAAAGAAAAAGATAACGATTTAGAAAAATGGGAAATGCAAAAAATAAAATAGATACAAAAATGGTTGTAAATTTTATCATTGGTCTGGGCGTGTCCAATTATTATTTATTGCTTTATTATTTTAATCTATTTTTATACATTAATATGTAAAAATTTTATAAAAATCAATTATTTTAATTCTTTTATTCTTTCTTTATGCTTAAAAGATGGAATATTAAAATATATAATATTGATTTTTTAATAGCGATTTTAGATTATGTTTTAACATTTATAGATCTTGATTTAAAATTTAAGAGAAAAAGGCCAAAAGGGTCTATAAATCTATACATAAAAGCATTAATATTAAAAGAAATTCTTAAAATAAGCTTAAGATATGTAGAAAGCTATTCTCTTATTTATCTTCATATAAGAATTCCAAAATCTACATTGGAAATAAAACATAGAGATCTTATTGAAAAGGTATTAATAGTTATCTTTAGCATTCTTCTTTTTTATAGATTATGATTATTTTATTATCTTAAAGATTCATTCTATTAAGATTGAAGCTTTGACCATTTTCATTTCCATCATTTAACATTAAATTTATCTTTAAACCTTTTTTTAAAAATAACATAAGGGATTACTAACAATTTTAAATCTAAAATTGTCTTAAGTGTTGCTAGTTTTACTCTTTCTCTTTCTAACTTCCTTACTTATATGGTAGCCTCTCGTATAGGCTGCTGCCATAGCTAAAAGATAACCTTTCCATTCAAAGTCCTCTGTAAACAACTTTACACCAAGCTTATAGGCTCTATCTACTTCTTCTATTGTGACATCATCAACATTTTTAGCAGCCTTTGAGACATACTTTCTTATGAATTCCCACTCTTCTTCAGTAAGTGGGTTTGCACTTTCATGAACTATGAAAATACCTTCAATTCTTCTACTTAAGTATTCAGCTTCACTTTTCTCAAGAAGACCTTTGAGAGCAAGAAAATCAACGATAATTTCATGACTCTCAATAAAAGCTTTAGCTAAATTTCTTATTGCTTTTTCAAGACTCTCAAATCTTTCATCTATCCCTTTAAACCTCGCATCTATAGTGGCAAACTTTCTCCCTAACCAATGGGCTAGGGATACAATAGACACAATGATAGTAATTATAGTACCTATGAAATTCATCAACAAACTTAATTCCATACTTAACACTTAAGATCACTTATTATTTTTTAGAAGAAGTTAAAAAATTTTTCAGTATTCTACTGAATTACCCCTTTAAAATGTAGCAATACACCTTCTCATTATATAGGTCGTTTAAGGATGCTCTGACTTTGCCATAGAGAAATTAAATTCTAAAAAAGCTATACTTGTTAAGATTTTGAATTTTCAGTGTTCGTCCTCTTTCTTGTTTTTAGGTTATGTAAGCTGAACATATTTCTAAGGTTTCCCTTATATAACATAATCCATACTTTATGTGTTTTTACTTAGAACTCATCTCTAAACTATTTAAGCTTTTCTAATAATAAAATGAGACTTTCAACTTAAGACTTAAAGACTAGTATTTTATCTTAAAGAATATTAAAAGCTATGAAAATTATGGAAAAGATACTAATCCATGAAATAATTTTATTTTAAATTTTTCACATTCTTCTTTTAAGAAATCTATAACTTCTTTTGGAGCAACAGCAACTCCAAGGATAGCCATGAATATTTTCTTATTAAACATTTCTTCTACAAATTTAATATCATCAATAAGTTTTTTAACTTCTTCTTTTGCTTTTTCAATATTCTCTAAATGCGTTGTGACTTCACCAACAATTAATGGGTCTCTATTGAATATATTTATTTCACGTAACTTATCTTTATAAGATAATATCACATTTACTCTTATATTTATTTTCTCTTTTTGAATATTCATATTCTTTAAAATATCTTCTAAAAATACTGCAGTATAATGATCAAGAGTAACACCTACTGCTTTTCCTATAGATAATAAACTTTTTTCTAATCCATTAAATCTAGATTCAAGCTTTTCATAATTTTTCCTTAATTCTCTTATTTCTTCCCATAATTTATTCTGATTTTCCCATAATTTTTCAATATTTTCCCATATTCTTTTTTGACTTTCAAATAGTTTATTCTGCCCTTCAAATAATTTATTCTGACCCTCAAATAATTTATTTTGTCCCTCTTCCAATCTATCAAGTCTTTTTAAAATTTCAGATAATCCTAAATAACCAGCTACACTATATCTAAATTCTTTATCTTTTTCTAATAATTCTAAAAATTCTTCTTTTAATTTATTCATTTATTTTTTTCAAAAAATAAATATTAAATTCAAGTATATAAGCATATTCATAATTAAAATTTTTTAGCATTTTTAATTAAAGCAATTCTGTATTTACCTATATAAGTGATACGAAGAGGTCCAACTTAATAAATAAAGAAAAAGAATCAAATCTAAATTATTTTTCTCTTTTTGATTATAATGAAAATTGTATACTTCAAGTATAATATTTATATTTGACTTAAGTTGATTTTTAGAATAGGTGATATAGAATGGAAGAGGATTGGAGAAATAGGATAACAATTGATCCCAACATTCTTGTCGGTAAACCGATCATAAAGGGTACGAGGCTAGCTGTTGAATTCATTTTAGAATTGCTTGCTAATGGATGGACTATTGAGAACATATTAAAGAATTATCCGCAGCTGAAGAGAGAAGATGTGATTGCTGCCCTAAAATATGCAACCGAGGTTCTAAAAGAAGAAAAAGTTTACCCATTGCCATGATCAAATTTTTGGCTGATGAAAACGTGCCTATCGAGGCCGTTAAAGCCTTAAAAAGAAAAGGTTTGGACATAGTTTCCATAATAGAGTTTTCACCTGGTTTGAGCGATAAAGAAGTGTTGGAACTAGCTAATAGAGAAAATAGGATACTAATAACTTTTGATAAAGACTTCGGCGAACTAGTGGTTAAGGAGAAGATAAGGATCAAAGGCTTAATATTGTTGAGATTTGCACCAAAATCTCCACAAGAAATAGCTACGAGAATATGGCAAATATTAACCTCACAGATTCCGATAGAAAACAATTTGCTCATTGTGAAAGAATATGCTGTTCGGCTCATTAAATTAAAATTTTAAAGTTGTTATTTTGAAATTTTTTGAATTAAATTTCTAAAACATTCTCTCTAGACTATTAGAGTTTAGAAGAACATTTAGCTTTATTTCAATTTATAATACTCTATCCATTTCACATTTATAAATGGATAGCTTTTATTATAACTCATATTAACTTTCTTATTTATTTAGTTCTATAAAAATACATTTTAGAAACTATAGAATTAGAAAAATGAAGATATAGATATTTTGAAGGGATATCTGGTAGCGGCTCTGTCAAGTTAAGTAATACCATATCACTTCTTTTATATTTTTCATTTTATTCATAATATTTTTTCTTATTTTTATTCCTAATGGAGATTTTCTAATTTTCCATAAAAACAAATCTAACTAAGCCTCTATTAATTTAGAATAAAAACATAAAGCTCTTAGATTGAAATTAATAAAAATTGCATATTCTTTGGGAAATAAAGAATCATTAAATTAAAAAAAGATAAAAGTTTTATATTCTATTATGGAAAATATAAATGAGAAATCAAATGGATAAGAGTTATAAAGATATAGAATTGTTAAAGAATCAACTTAAAAATCTTAATAAATTTAATGAAGTGAAGGATATGGACAATAAAGAAGAATCATTAAGGCTACTTAAGGAAGCTGAAGAAGATTTTGAAAGAGCTAGGAGATATGCAGAATTTAAAGATTGGGTTACAATCATCCATTATGCACGACCTGCCATTGAAAAATCTGCGAAAGCTATAATTTCATGTTTTGAAGCTTATGAATGGACCCATGATCCATCTGAACAATTAATAAGGCTTTTTAAAAAAGTTTTCTAGAAGAAGAAATGTTGAAGATTGCAACTTATGTTAAAGAAGCAGCACCATGGCACGGGCGTTCAACTTATGGAGGCTTGAAGGATGGAAAGTGGAGGAGACCATCAGAATTATGCACAGAAGAAGACGCCAAACAATTGCTTCAAAAAGCACAAGAATCTGTAGAGAAAGCAAAAATGTTTATAGAGAGGTTCTGGAGATGAAGGAAGAAGTCATAAATGAAATAGAAAGGATCGTAAAGAATTTAAGGGAGGAAAGATGTTTTAGCAGCTGGTCTATTCGGATCTTTAGCAAGAGGAGACTTTAATGAGAGAAGCGATATTGATATTTTCATAATAACTAAGAAAGAATTAGGAATTAAGGAGCAAGATGAGTTTTATTATGCATTCAGTGAATTAAGGCAAAAATTTAGAAGGGATACTACGGTTCTTGTTTACGACATAGAGAGTTTGAAGAAAGTTCCAAGCTGGCAAACGCTAAACATGATAAAGGATGCCATTTTCGCATATGATGTTGCAAGTGTAAAAGAAATTTTCAAGGATATTCTTAATGAAGCGGAAAAACATGGAATTTTCTATGATGAAAAAGAGAAAGTCTTTAAATTGAAGAAGCAAGGAAGGGTTGCTTTCTCGCTACAAACTTAAGAGGTTACATACTACAAGAAAATGAAAATATAAAAGAGTTTTGCAGAATATGGAGATACCAAGAAATAATTCTAAAGATCTAATTAAATTTGTAGAAAATAGATAAACATGATATAAGATATAGTTTCAAAGAATCTTTAGAAAACTATTGAATGGTATTTAAGAATGTTGAAAAAACCTTTAGCTATAGAAAAAATTTTACATCCAACACTCTGGAAATTAAAATAAGATGTATAAAAGTAAGTTAAAAAAAAACATTGTATAATTTTTTTTGGGTTTATCTTCATCATTTTAAACCGATTGAAGTCTGCCTACCTTATTTAAAAAAATATGGATAAGATAAGAATAGTTTAATTTTGAAGAATTATTATATAATTTAATTTTTGTTTTTAATTATTAAAGTTACTTAGGTTTTTATATCATACCAATCAATTTAAGTAAAATTGGAATAAGACAAACCATCATACTTGTCCACATACCAAATATAAGTCCTACAATCCATCTAAAATTACTATGAACTTCACTTCTTAATTGATTTAATTCACTTCTAAACTGATTTAATTCATTTCTAAATTGATGCATTTCATTTCTAAATTCGCTTCTTAGTTTCTCAATATCTTCTTTTGTTTCTATTCTTAATTTTTCAATATCCTCTTTTGTTGAAATTCCTAGCTTTTCAATATCTTCCTTGGTCATTGCCTTAGATCTTTCAATATCTTCCTTTATTGTTCTCCTAAACTCTTCTATACTTTCCTTCATTTCTATTCTTAATTTTTCTATATCACTTTTTGTTGCAACATCTCTTATTATTGCATTTATTATAGCTAATCTAATATCTGGTTCAATTACAATTAATTCTGCAAGTCTTTTTCTAGATTTTACATCTTTTTCAAGAGCATCTATAATTTTTTCAATTGAAAAATCCATTTTTCAATCTATATATAAAATGAAGTTATATATAAGCATAGCGTATTTAAAAAAAAGGAGACGTTAACTTAAGACTATTTATGCTAAAGAGAAAAATCATTAAAATTGAAGGGATACTTTATATTTATAGGAATAGCATAGTTAAGATATTAAGAATTAGAAAGAACTTTTAGGAAGCAATTTCCTTTGATGAAAAATGGAAATATTCTTTTAAGGCTTATCTTATGAAGATAAATAAAGTATGTATTCAAAGTTTTTTATAGAACATTGTATTAGTAACTCATAGATATAGTGAGTTTTAACATATGTCTGAAATTCTCACAATGCCCAAGAGACTTATTGAGGAAGCTAGGAGAAGGGGTATTGATGTAGAGAGCCTTTTCATTGATACATTAGCTAAAGTCCTTAATGCAGATCCTAATGAAATTAGTGCAGCTAGACTTGAAATCGCTACTAAGTATCTTGAGGAAGCTAAAGAGTACTTGGCTAAGAACAATTCAATTCAAGCTAGTGAAAAACTTTATAAAGCCACCGAAGAGTGCGTTAAAGTCCTTGCGGAGAAATATAGTATTGAAGAGTATCGTAAAGCCCTAGAATCTAGTAGGTGGCTGGTAGGTTTACTTGATAAAGCTGTAGTTACACTCTCTAGAACTCTTAATGAACATAGGATCATGGATACTTGGAACTCAGCATACTATCTTCATGTGCAGGGCTTTCATGATGCTAAGCTAAATATTGAGGAAGTAGAAGTTAGACTGCCTAAAGTCGAATGGTTCATAAATTATGTTAAAGAAAGACTAAGTATCGGTAAACAAATACTATAACCATAAATAAGTATTCTTCATCAGACAAAAAGACTTGATATGTAAACTACTCCTGATTTATGTGTCTCATAATTTTTGGCTGATGAAAACGTGCCTATTTTTCTATAATGGAGTTTTCACTTGGTTTGAATGATAAAGAAGTGTTGGAACTAGCTAATAGAGAAAATAGGATACTAATAATTTTGATAAAGACTTTGGTGAACTAATGGAAGTAGAAGATGAGGATTAAAGGATTAATATTGTTGAGATTTGCACTAAAATCTTCATAAGAAATAGCTATGAGAATATGGCAAATACTAACCTCTCAGATCCTGATAGAGAACAATTTGCTCATCATGAAAGAATATGCGTTCGACTCATTAAATTAAAATTTTAAAGTTGTTATTTCGAAATTTTTCTTAAATGTTATTGTTTTTATTATTACTTTTTATTTCATTTAAAAGAAATTTTCAAATTAAATTTCTAAAATATTCTCTCTAGACTATTAGAGTTTACTAGGAAATTATTTCTTCATTTAAAATAATAAATTAAATATCGTAGGTTGAGTTCTTCTACTAAAGTTTCCCCATTTAGGGGAAAACTTTTTATAAAAGTTTACCCATATATAACTTATGGAAATTAGAGAATACTTATTAACAAAAAAAGAAGATATAAAAAGCATAGAAGTAAAAGAAAGATTAAAAGATATTAATGAAAATAAAAATTTTATAATATCTATAATTGGTCCTAGAAGAGCAGGAAAAACATATTTTCTTTATAATTTTATAAAAAAGAAAAAATTGAAAGATGAAGATTATTTATTTATAAATTTTGAGGAAAATATAGAAGTAAAAGAACCAGAAATGTTACCAATAGTGCATCAAGAAATCTATGGAAAATTGCCTGAGTATATTTTCTTTGATGAAATTCAATCATTGAAAAATTGGGAAAAAGTTGTGTATACTTTATATGAGAAAAAAAGATTTTACATTTTTTTAACTGGTTCTTCTTCAAAGTTATTAAGTAAAGAAATTGCAACTCAATTAAGAGGAAGAGCTATATCAATAAAAATTTATCCATTTTCTTTTAATGAAATTTTTCTATTAGAAGGTATAGAAAAAAAGAAATATTACTCTTCTTATGATATAGGAAAAATCAAAAATCTTTTAAAAAATTATATTGAAAAAGGAACTTTTCCAGATATTGTTTTAGGAAATATTCACCCCTCAACTTTTTATAAGGATTATCTTGATTTATTAATATATAGAGACATTATAGAAAGATATGGGATTGAAAATAGGTACGCATTAGAATATTTTATAAGATCCGTTATTTCTTCTTTTACAAAGAATTTTTCTATAAATAAAGTTTTTAATACATTTAAATCAATGAATATAAAAGTAAGTAAAAAAACATTGTATAATTTTCAAAAAATTTTAGAAGATGTTGAATTTGCTTTCTTTTTAAGAAAATTTGATGGAAGCTTAAGAAAAATAGAACTCACTATACCTAAAGTTTATTTAATTGATAATGGAATATTCAGATATATAGCCAATAAATATGATTTTGAAAAATTTTTAGAGGGAATAGTATTACAAGAATTTTGTAAAAATGGATATGAGCCTAATAAAGAAATTTTCTATTGGAAAAATAGTTTAGGTAAAGAAGTAGATTTTGTGATAAAAGAAGGTTTACTTATTAAACAATTAATTCAAGTAACATATGCCTCAAGAAAGGATGAAGTTGAAAAAAGGGAGATAAATGCTTTAATTAAAGCAAGTGAACAATTAAAATGTGAAAATCTATTAACAATTACTTGGGATTATGAAGATGAAGTTAAAATTAATAATAAAATTATTAGATTTGTGCCATTATGGAAATGGATTCTAAAATTATATGGCCTTTGATAGATTACATGGTTTAATCTTATAAATTTTGCTTAAAAAAATTATTTGAACTAACTAAAAGTTTCTGTCGATTAATAATACATATTATTAGTTATGTAAGAAAATTTTAAATTTCATCTAAAGTTTTCAGCTCATTAAACCTCTTATTCTTTATAACTTTATCAATTTCTTTAAGTAGTATGTATTCTTTAGTAGTTAAAAAATTATCTTCAAGGAAATCCCTTAACTCATCAATTTCTACTAATCCCCTCTATCTTATTTAGAATTGCTAGATTAGAAAAAAGAAAGATAAATAATAATTTAATCTTTTAATATTAATGTTTCGTTTCTAATAATTTCAGTAATTTGGAAGTGGCAACTTAAGGTTTGTATTTTTCTTAATTAAAAGCTTTCCTTATGTTAAGCATTAAATCTTTAATTAAAGTTTAAATATATTTTGAAAGGAATAAATTTCCAACTTTTATTATAAATAATGCTCCTTGACTTATAGAAGCTTGATAGAATCTATTTATTCTTCTTTTAAACAAAGAACTAAAGTTTTCTTTAATATAATAAATTCAAATTCTAAGAATAAAAATGAAAGATTTAAGAAATTAATAATATTTGGAAATATTCATAGAAATATTCATATTTTATTATAATCATTTAAGGAAGTAAGCTTAAGTTGCTACATCCAATAATTTTAACTCTATTTTTTTAAAATAATTAATAAGATCAGAAAAAGTTTCTTCCATGTTTTTTCATTATAATTGTTAATGCCGCATGATTTTTATATATAACATTAACTTCAACTTCTTTCGAATGTGTAGACATTTTTTAATATCCTCATATTTATTATTTATAAAATGCAAAAAATGGTAAGAGGAAAGATTTTGAAATTGTTTTTATTAAGATAAAGAAAGAGAAATTAAATCGCTCCTTTAGTATAATAGGTCCTAGAAGAGCTGGGAAAAACTTATTTAATGTATATTACAATAAAAGAATTGATTAAAAATATAAAAAAGATAACGCCCAATGATTTTAAAATTTTAAAAATTTAGCAAATTCGCATTTCTTTTCTTTAAAAATAATGAAAATTGTATTATTGCAGTATTACGATTGAAATACTTTTTAAAAAGCTTTAAAAATAGCTTATTTTTGGAAAATAAACATTTTTTGAAGAGATTCTAATCATTAGAATTGTTCTAGAATGATATGATTTATATATAGGGAAATAGAAAGAAAAAGCGCAAAAAAAGGGGAAAAAGCATATGAATAATAGAAAAATATTAGTAATATTCCTAGCTTTAGCAGCAATATTTGCTTTTACGCCATTTGTATTGCCAATACAAGCTCAAGCATATGAAAGTGCATGGTTAAAAGTTGTAACTCCCTCATGGAAAGGACAGGCTGGTAATCCATTTAGTCCACTAGTAGATCCAGCTTTTACTGGTGCGGCTGAAAGATTCAATGTTAGTAATGCATTTGTTGAATTATATACGAAAATGCCAGTTATTAGTGATGAACCAATACTTTTAGGAACTTTCCGTACAAATGGAACAGGATTTGTTCAAATAAAATGGCCTACAGTTTATGGAGGATATAAAGTTACAAACTTTACAGTATGGATACATTGGAAAGATACACAAATATATGTCTTTAATTTAACTGTAACTACTACTGGTGCTAATGGTTCAAGATTGTGGGATGGATCACCATCTACAAGTGTTCGTGCTGATCCAAAAGAAGTTGAAAATAGATACGTGAGAAGCTCTCTCTCAGGTTTTGCTAATGATTTCTCCACTCCGGGCAGTGCTTATGTATGTCATGCAGCTGTAATATTCAAAAATATTCAAACCCAAGATAGGAATGGTGCTTCATTAGGGAATACTGTAATAAGAGTATATGAAAACTTTATTACAGATCAAGCATCAACTGAATCAATGATATACGGTGGAACAGCAGATGAAACAGGGTTGCTTGAAAGTGTTCCTATCCCATTAAACTTAACAGGAGCAGGGCTCACATATCCTTACTTAAATGGAAGTATTGCAGTATGGTGGGAAACAGTTCTTGTTGGTTTTGTAAATCATACACGCCCTGCCACACCATTTAATCAATTTGGTGCTACTGCTATGAACGATACTACAAATACTATACCTTGCAATGTTGATATTGCTACATGGAATGTAACTGATAGTGCAGCTACTGTGCAACCTCTTTGGGGTGCAAGAATTAAAATAAATGTTTTAGGCAAAGATGTTGCAGGTACGCCTGTAAACTATGCAATAGATAAATGGTTCTTAACAAATAAGAGTGGATTAGCTGATGTACTCTTACCAAATGCTACGGATGGTTTAAGATATTGCTATAGCCCAGCTGATATAGTAGTTATAGACACTGCTTCATTTGCAGATGATGTAGAATTCTTAGGATTAGGAATTGAAGTTGAATGGAAAGGTGGAATAAAGAATGCTTATGGCGGAAGTTGGGTATTAGTAAACTATACATTCTTAGATGCTACAAATGCAGCTAAAATGCCTAGTGCTTTCTGGGATAAAAAAGTAAATGTTTCAGCTTCAGTTTATGATGTTGCTTTCAAAATTGTAGATGCTTTAGGAGTGCCAGTTGATGGAGCATTAGTTACTCTTATTAGACAAAATGGACCATCGGTAACAAAGGAATCTGGAAGATTATCAGGAATAGATATGGCAGAATATGATAATACAACTGAATCTGGATTTGTATTCTTCCATCAATTACCAGGAAAATTACTAGGATATGGTACTTTCCCAGCAGTTTATGGAGTTAAAGTAATTTATGAAGGAGTAGAAGTATACTCTAATGCAACTGTTCTCAAACCTTTGAATTCATCAGTAAATGCCTTACCAAAAGTAACTATAGATAATTGGCTACATGGCTCTAAACAATTCCCATACATAGTACTTAATGCAAGCATATTCAAAGTTAAAGTACATCTTGCAGATTGCAATTTGAACGGTTTGCCATATGTAACAGTAAACTATACTCATCCAGTATATGGAGCAGTAACAGATTCTAGCGATGGTGATGGAAACATAGATTTAGTAGCTGTTCCAGGAAAATATGAATTTTATGCAGTTTACTTCAAAGGTGTATGGGCTTCAGTAGTTAAAGGAAATGGTACAGTAACAGTTTCAAAGAATGTTAATTTGGCTGTAAATGTTAAATTCAATATAGCTGATATAATTTTAACATTCTATGATGCTGATAAAGAAGTTACTATTCCAAATCTAAATGCTACTTTATCATGGCTTGTAGACAGTACTGTATTTGCAGAAGGAACAAAGAATGGAACTTTGCCAGATGAAACACCATACAAAGTTTATCGTGATGCTACAAGAACAAAAGTTATATTCAAACAAATGCCATCAGCAGTATACAACATAACTGTTTATACAGTAGTAGGAGATGGATTAGCGGGTAAAGATCTTACTCCTGGAAAAGTTTATTGGCCAGATAAGAGATTAGTATACTTTGAAGCATTTAAGAGTATTACAATTAATTGCAGCAATGTTGAATTAGATATACTTACATGGGCATATGATTGGACTTTAGATGTAATAAATGGATTAAAGCCATTAGCAAATGTGACAGTATATGTTTATAATGATGTACCACCATCTCCTGGACGACTAATGGGAACATGGGTTACAGATGAAACAGGACATTTGGTATTTAATGTTGAACAAGCTAATTATCAAACAGATACAACTTTAGCATATACTACTAAGCGTATATGGTGGAATGGAACATATACTTTAATGATAGAATATAAAGCAGCTTGGGATTATCTTGTAACATTAGTATACAATGCTTCAGTTACAAATCAAACATGGCCTGAACACAAATTCAAATTGCAAGAAAATGATCATAAAGAATTATTGAAAGTTCCAGTAGGAGACATAATTGTTAAAGCTACTGATAAATGTGGAAAACCATTATTTGGAAAATTCGATAATGCTACTGTTGAATTAAGAATATGGAAGTATAATATAGTTACTGGTGTAAGTACAACTATTAAGCATGAATCAGTAAAAGTTAATGCAACTGGTCATGTAGTATGGTTACATGTTCCTACAGCAGGTTGGTTTAATGCAACACAAATGGGTACAAACGAAGTAATAAAGAACTTTACATTAAGAATACTATGGTATAATAATAGTGCAGTAGTATTCGAGAAAGCTTGGAATATGACTAAAGAAGGATTTGTTGGAGGAGAATCTGAAGTATACAATATAACATTTGTGACAGCTATTTGCAAGAACCCAGATAGACCAGTAAAGAATTTGAATGTAACACTATGGTGGACAAATGCTACGGATCATGCTGGAGGTGCCGTTTATCCAAAGTGGTGGAATGGAACAGCATGGATAACAGATCCAGCTGAAGGTAAAATGCCATGGAAAGAAGGTAAATGGACATTTGTAATGGTTCCTGGACCAAAGTACTTTAATGTAAGTGATGCTTATTATCATGTACATGTATACAATGATGCATTTAAAGATACTGGAATCACTGAACTCGCTTATCCAGGTCCTGACGGAACAGAATTAAGTGACTTATATTGGGATCCAGTTAAGAAAGAATGGTTACCAGATGCGCCTCATTGCATCTTTAGTGGAAAAGAATTTAGAGTTGGAATAAAGCTAAATGCTACAGATATTGAAGCTTCAGCATTAACATGGAGAAGAGAAGAATATAGACTAATGAAATATCCAGTAGTTGGTTATGTTGTAGAAGCAGAAGTTACTACACATTTAGA
>Ga0078972_1013171_pt1 | contig 13799 bp, 12 predicted proteins | sample YelNatPaOPGAMG01_FD_67568 | JGI IMG/M metagenome (GOLD analysis project Ga0078972, IMG submission 67568) | Hot spring thermophilic microbial communities from Obsidian Pool, Yellowstone National Park, USA - OP-RAMG-01 (SPADES assembly) (version 2) | ecosystem: Environmental > Aquatic > Thermal...
GTCCATCAAGGATTCCTAATGGAAGGCTGTCTAGATCATCCTTCATTATCCTGAACGATTTTTCTATACTGTCCCTAGATCTGTAGAGATCTAGAAACGTTAACCAGTCCATTTCTGTGTTCGTGAGCATGATCATTTTTCCTTTCCTGTTTAGATTGGGATATTGCATTCCTCTTCCTTTTTATCTCTTTTACTCTTCCGTTTTCTATCTTCATTTCAATTAATCTGTCAAAACCTTTGTAATGTTCATCTATTATAGAAATTGCATCTGAATATTCTATGCCAATGATCCTTGATTCAATCTCCATCAATCTTGAATAGAAATTATCTATTTCCTGTAATTCTCTTACCGGATCATAGTAAATGTAATAATTTACCCACAAATTTGTTACAGAATTCATCACTGTTCCTCATTTCATATTGTTCTATTATTTTTCCATCTTCTTCTATTTGTCCCGTATACCATATCTTTATGTACCTTCAATCATATAATTATTTTACCAACTCACATGTGGTTTGTGAAAGTTCTTCAGGTCGGAAATCTCGACAATATTCTATTCACCCTTATTTCAGGGTATGGTGTCTATAAGTAAAAGTGGTCAACCTATTTAGCGTCCTCGAAAGTCAAGGAGAAAGTGAACCACTTTTCGGACACTCACAATAACATCGTGTTATTATTGTCAAAAAGCCTTTTTCAAGACACTTATTTAAAGAAAAAGTATTTCAAACTATCTATCTTTTCCAACCTTTTTATAAAATATAATATAAAAAAATAAATACCTATCTTTAAATTCCCGTAAAACTTATTTAATCGTTTATAATATGTTATTTAGGTGAGTATTTGAAAAAAGTATCATTAAATATAGATGATTTAATAATATTCAAGGAAGTTGTAAATAGAGGTAGTTTAATGAATGCCTCTAAATATCTAGGTATTCCATTTTCTTCAGTGAATTATCATATTACTAAGATTGAAAAATATTTTAAAACAAAACTCATTGACAGAACAGCTGCAGGAATAAAAATAAATGAAAATGGGAAAAAAGTTTATGCCATAACATTAAAAATTTTAGATTTGATTGATGAAACTTATAAAGTAATATATAAAAGAAAAAATAATATAAAAATTGAAATGGGTGAAATACCATCATTAATTTTTTTTGATAAATTTTTAGATAGATTTCAGAAATCTCATCCTACTATGAAAATCGAGATAAAATCAACAAGTTTTGATAATTGTATAAAAGATTTAAATAGTGGTATAGTAGATGTTGCTATTGTTGGAGAAGCTTGTGGAAATTCTAAAACAAATATAGAAGAATTTAAAAACAATCAAATTAATGAAAAACTTTCTATTTGTTCAGATGAATTTATATTAATTACACCATTAAATCATCCTCTTAGTAATAAAAAAATGTGCCATATTAATGAAATCTTAAAATATAAAATAATATTTTTACCATATAAATATGGTATAGAAAAAGATATTCGAAATATATTAAAAGAGCAAAATGTTTTAATAAGAAAAAAAATAAAAAAAATAATAGCTGAAAACCTTCATCAACAAATAAATATGGTTATTTCTGGATATGGTATAGCTATCACATCTAAAAGTGTGGGATTAACTTTAGAAAAACTTGGACTTGTTCATACGATTTCTGTAAATGAAATAAATATAAAACGAAATATATATGTTATTTTTTCAAGATATTTTAAGGATGATGATTTGAAAAATGAAATAATAAATATACTATCTCAACTTTGTGAATCTCAATGATATTAATAAAATTTAAATTTTAAAATTATAATATCCTGATTTTTAGATTATTATAGATATATTTTAATTTATTTTTGAGAAATGTATAAAATTTTAAAATCCTTTGCTACATAATAGTGTCCGTAAATTTTGTGTAAAAAGAAAGGATAACTCGCTAGCAAAGTCATAGTTAAGGAGGCATGCATAATATAGAAAATCTGGATAAAATACTTTGTGAGAAGTAAGAAAAACAGTGAAAGAGACATCTAAGATAATAATAAACACTATGGTTTCAAGGATGATACCTGGGGGCAGGAAAAATATTAGAACAATGGTATTTGAGCTCTACAGAAGAAGTGTGGATATAGAAGATATGATCTAGCTATATTCCAATGGTATAAGTAAAAGAAGGATTTCATTGATACTCCATGAGATATTTCACGGCGATATTCAAAGAACACAATAAGCAAAATTACAGATATTGTAAAGGAGATGATAGATGTCTGAAAATCTTGAAAATTTGGAAGAATATTTCGCCATATACATAGATGCTTTCTTTATTAATCTGAAAAGGAATACAGTGAGAAGGAGGCACTTCACATTGCACTTGGGATAGATCTTGATGTTAAAAAGGTGATTCTGGATAAATCCAACGGAATCTTCAAATAGCTGGGAATTGATAATAAATGATTTAAGGGAAAGGGGAGTGAAGAAAGTATTGATATTCATAGCGAATGGCCTATCAGGGATACAGGAAACAATAACAAAATTTTACCCGAAGGCAGATTTTCAATCCTGCATAATACATGCTGAAAGGAATCTACTTTCATAAGTAAGGGCTGATGATAAGTATATTATAGGCAGAGAGATGAAAATGATCTTCGATTCTTCTTAGAAAGAGGCAAAGAGTATATTTAAAGAGTTCAAAGAAGAACGGAATAATAAATATCCCGGGCAATATACAATATGGAAACATGGTTGGATCTTCTTTTAACATACTTCAGATATCTAGAGCCAATAAAAAAGGTAATAAGATTAACGAATATGATAGAAAGATTAAACAAGGAAATAAGGAGAAGAATTAAAATAATGGATTCCTTTCCAGGTGAAGAATCAGCAGGAAAATTATATTCTCCAGGAAATTGAGGAAAATAATAAATACAGTGGAAGAAGCATCCCTGGATTCAATGTATGTAAGAATGATATAATGATATTTGATATGAGGTATTCTTGACCTTACAAAAACTTTTGAACACTATATAAGGATCTTTGAAAAATTAAAAAAAATAATTTAAAATTTTATTCAATTTTTAATATTATTATAAAAATCTAAAAGTAGTTTTGCCAAAAATTCTTCATCTTCAAATCCTATATTTGCGAATAGTACATTATTTCCCTTCATTTTAATTTCATTCTCAAGATAATCTTTAAGGTTTGAAATCCTAATTTGAGCTAATTGTGAACCTTTTACATAATGGCATTGACTTTCTTTACATCCTATCACTAACACTCCCTTGATTCCTTTAATAAGTGATTCTGCTATCCATTTTGGATTTACTGAACCTGCACATGGCACAGGAATTATCCTGTAATTTGCTGGATATTTAAATCCATGGGCAACCATCTTTTGAAGAAGGGGAAATGCATCGTTCTTACACATAAATGCTATAATTAATGGTTGGTCTTTAGGCTGAGCACTTTTGGATAATATAGATATCCATCCATTAACCAGTGTGGGACTTAATGTGGGTAAGGATATGGCTTGCTGAGGGCAGGCTCCCATACAGATTCCACAGGCTTCACAACCAAAAGGAGTGACTTCTGGGTAACCTTTTTCTCCAAGATAGATTGCTTGAAATGGACATTCTTCAATACATCTTTTACAAATATCACATTTGGTTATATCTATTAGCGCATGGATAATATCATTTGTTTTATTTATGTATGTATAAGCTTTCATAGCAGCCCCTAAAGAGGATATTATGGAATTTGAAATATCCATCGGGGATAAAGAACATCCACCAAAAAATACCCCCTCTCTGAGTGAAAGATATGGATTGCATTGGATGTGATTTTGAGGATATCCATTTTCAATTAAAGGAATGTTGAGGAGATTTGCAATTTCCCTATTATTTGGTAGCATTCCTACTGCCAATACAATTAAATCAGGTTGAAGATTCCAAAATTTATTCCTCAATGTATCTTCTATATATACCTCGAGCTCTTCGGAAAGTGGATTATATGTTATTTCTCCTGGTTTCCCCCTAATAAGAATTATATCAGGGAATTCCTTCAAGATAGATTGATAAAATGCTTCATAGGTATGTGGAGTTCGAAGATCAATATAGGATATAAAAATTTTGGCATCTGGAATCTTTTCTTTTACATACTTTACTTGTTTAAATGTAATATTACAGCAAATATTTGAACAGTAAGGTAGGAATCTCTCATCCCTTGAACCTACACATTGAATAAACAAAACTGTAAAGGGTTTTCCCTCCTTACTTTTCAAAAGTTTTTTTCTTATCTCTTTCTTCTCAAATTCCCAATTAGTAACTATATTTTTATATTTTCCATATTGATAATTAGGTAAAATAGATGGATCAAATGGTTTCCATCCTGTAGCTATAATGATAGCACCCACAGTAATCTTAATAGAATTATCCGTCCTTGATGATGTGATAAGCTCTATTTCATATTTATTTCCATATTTTTGAATTTTTCTTACTGTTGCATCTAAAATTACATTAATATTATCTCTTTTTTCTATCATAGATAAATAAAATTCGAGGGAACACTGTGCGGGACACATTAATGGATAGATTTTATCTAAGCTATTAAGTGCACCCCCGAGATATTTTTCTTTTTCTATTAAATAAATGTTTACATTATTTTTTGAAAGTTCAATGGCAGCTGTAATGCCCGCTATACCTCCTCCAAAGATTGCTATGTTTTTTTCATTATTTAATTTTTCATCATATTTTGAGGATGGATTATTTCTTATACTAAAGATTGCCATCCTTACAATATCAATTGCCTTTGTATTAGCTAAATCAATTTCATCACTATGTGGTAAAAAAACCTCGTGGTAAAGATCTACAAATACCACATTTTTAATAGATAATTTTTTAATTATATTCCTAATTTTTTTTGTCTCTTCCTCTTCAGAATAATATGCTATTACAAATTTAGAAAAATTTTCATTTATTGTTTCCTGCAAAATTGATTGAAAATTTTCAATTTTTGTAACATGATAATATTTAGCAACAGATTTAAGTTTAGAAATATATTCTCTCATGATATTAGCCTGAAAAAGGGTGTTATCCAAAATACTGGACACATAAACAAATACACATACACCATCATTCATAAAATTTCCTCCTTAAATATTTTGTTGATGTAATGTTCATATCTAATCCGAGTTCTTTATAAGGAATTCCAAGAGCGATCCCAAGCATTTGAGAAAAATGTAGAATGGGAATTTTCGCCTTCTTATTTTGATAAATATCTAGCATCATTTGACATAAAGGGCAAGGTGTTACAATTAACTCAGATCCATTATTACTCGCGTCATATATAATATCATTGGCCATTTTTATTGCTATTTTTTTATTCACATAAAGATCAGGGAATCCACAACATTTCTTTGAATGGGAATAATCAATAGGGTCTCCACCAAGAAAAGATATAAAGTCTTTGAGAAAATATGGATTTAATGAATCATTAAAAGGATTAAATTCTTTAGGTCTTAAAGATCTACAACCATAAAAAGGTGCAATTTTAAGATTATCAAATCTTTTTTTAATGAATTTCTCTAATCTATCAAGACCAAATTCTAAAATTATAGCTTCCTCAAGAGATATGACCTTAATCATTTTTAGATTCTCACTATTTATAGCCAGCTTCAGAGAATAATTGCATATACTGCATATTGTTAAAACATCTAATTTTTCATTTAATAATAAATTTAAATTATATTTATTCAATTCTTGAAAAGTTTTTTGATCAACTTGATGTATCAGACCTCCGCCGCAGCAATGAAATGGTAAATCTACAAGTTCAATACCAATTTTTCTACAAATGGCTCTAGTAGCCATATTATTCTCTTTGGCACTCTGTTGAGCCACGCATCCATTAAAATAGGCTATTTTTTTAATCAAAAAATCACCTCCAATATAATTTTTTCTTAAAATATACTTTTATATATATGGGAAGATCCTTAATAAAATCATAATTTAGCAATTTAAAGACCAATTTCTTTTCATTTAAAATCCCATACTTTTTAATATTTTCTATAAATAATTTGGTATGTTTAAAGCCACTACCAACCTGTTTGTTATAAAGTTTCAATTTAAGGTTTGCCATAATTTCATCTATTGGAATCTTTTTTGGGCAAACTTCAGTACATAGTTTACAATCCACACATAACCATGCTATTTCTATGTCTATGAGATCCAAAGTTTCCGATAGATATTTAAGCACAATTTTTCTTGGATTAAAATTTTGGTTCAATTTAGAAATAGGGCATATTGAAGTACACTGTGCACATTGCAAACAAGAAAAAAATAAATTTTTAGATATATATTTTATTTCCATAGTGGAAACCCTACCAGACTAAACCAAGGAATCAAAACCAGTACACAGTAAATTGTCGCGATAATGGTAAGAGGAGTTCCAAATTTAATAACTTCTGAAAATGAGACATCTCCTGCACTCCATGCTATTAAAACGGTTTCTATTGAAAATGGAAGGATAAATGCATAACTAAGGGTAGTTACTATAAGAATCGTAAAAGGTAATGGATTCAGATGCAATAGAGGAGCTAAACATATGGATAGAGGTATATATGCAGCAGCCATTGCCACAGCACTTGAAATACCAGCTCTGGCAATTTGAAAACCGAGCATTAACATAAGTATTACTATGATTACAGGCAAACCACTAGGAACCATATCAACAATTAATTTTGATAGCCAATTTGTCAAACCTGAGGACGTAAGTACATTAGCTAATGATATTGAACCCGCAAGAAAAAGCCAAGTACCCCATAAATATTGAGCATTTATTTCTTTCCAACCATATTTAAGTCCTATCGGCAGAAATATCAATATTGTGACTAAAATGGCTGCCATACCTGCTGATAAGCCGAAGGGAGATAATATCCATAGGATTAATGCAGATATAAGAGCGATGAGAAGTAGAATCTCCTCTTTAGAAAGTTTTCCTAAGGAGGTAAGTTCCTTTTTTATTGCTTCCTTTGACCCAAGAATTTCTATATTTCTAAGTTTATAATATTTATGAAAATATAAATATAAAATTGGTAATAATCCAATTGCAGGAACTGTTAATATAAACCATTGTATCCATCCTATATGTATACCATAGGTTGAATATGTTGCGACAACCATTAAGGATGGCATTGCACCTGTTAAGAAAAAGGTTGCAACAAATATGGGTGCAAGTCCAACTCCCCATAGAAGAAATGAAGATCTTAAAATTGATGCTTTTTTGTCATTTCCTTTTATAAGAGAATTGATACCATTTACAATAGGATAGAAAAATGCTCCTCTGGCTACTGTAGCTGGAAAAAAAGGGCAAAGTATTAAATTAGCAAGCAATAATCCTAAGTTAATTCGAGTTACCTTACTTGATCGCATAAATGAAACAATGGATAGGGCAATTCTCTTTCCAAGATTAGTTACATTCATAGCAGCACCAAACATTAAAGCTCCCAAAATAAGGAAACTCATATCATTTATAAATCCAGCCATTGCTACTTTTTCTGGATATATATTTAAAATCACGAGAAGAGCAGGAGCTACAATACCCACGATTCCTAAAGGAAGACATCCCCCAATTAAAACTATAAGGTACCACAGAAAAATTCCTAGAACATCTTTTCCCTTTACTGTAAGTCCATTAGGTGCTGGCGATACCAAGCAAACTATAAGAACCACCGTGGCTAATACAAAAAAAATAATTTTTTTATATATATTTTTATTATTGTTTCCCTCCATAATCTCATTCCTCAAATTTTTCTTTACGGATAGGCATGGTTACTTGTCTAAAACTACCATCAGGAAACGTAAGTGTCCAAATTATTGAGGTTTCAGACATCAAAGGTACTAATTTGGCTCCATATCCACCTATCTGATAAGGTATCTTGGTTATAATTGCTTGATTTGGACAACTCTTCACGCAGGCCATGCAATCCCAGCAATCTCTCGGAGCGATGTTTCTTGCCTTGCCTGTCGCAGGATCGAGCTTCATTATATCCATAGGACAAATTTGTTCACATAATGGTTCTGTTTTTCCTTTACATCCATCACATTTTTCAGCAATAACTAGGGAAGGCATTTATCTCACCTCCGGTTTATAGCTATATCTATCTCCTGTAACAAGCTGTTTATATTCTCTTTTTATCATTTCATATTTTCCGGTAATTGGATCTTTTCTAGAATTTATAAAACAATCAAAATCTCTATCATTTCTTTCAGGGTAATCCATCCTTGTTTGCCATCCTGGCCATCTTGTTTCTTTCCTCCACTTAAGATGAAGTATTAGTGTTTCAGCCACATCCAATAAATCAAATAATTCAAGGCATTTCATTAATTCATGATAGTCCTTAGCAACTAAATGATTTTCCGCATCTTTTCTTAATAACTGTATATGTTGAAATGCATAATCTAGTCGTTCTTCGTTTATTCTGTAAAACTGACTTACCCCTCCTGCATATTCATCCATTAATCTTTGTAATCTTTCCTCAAGTTCCTGAGGGGTGATTCCATCTGGCTGACCACTTGTATATTTTGAAATTCTTTCAGTATATCTTACCAATGGTGTAAAAATCCTCCATTTTTCTTTTTCTATATCATCATTATTTATGGGAATGTCCGGTAATTTCTCATTACTGATTTTCTCTACTGCCTTTTCTCCAGCTATAAGTCCTTCCGCCCCTGCTCCGCTTACAAACTTATTAGGGCAACCTCCAGCAGCATCACCTATAGCAAAAAGATTTTGAATTGTTGTTTCCCTGTTAACATCAACCCAGAATCCACTTCCAGCATGCCCTCCAGTAATATATGGTTCGCTGACATATACCTCTAAAGGTTCTTTTGACAGGTCTATCTTGTTAGAGGCTAAAAATAATAAGAAGCTAGGTCTTTCATTTAAATAATCATTTTCTATATCCTCCATTACTTTTGGTGGAATTCTTCTTGTGTCCACGTATGTTGGAGGGGATCCATTTAACCATTCATCGATAACAGCTTTTGCCCTCAGATATCTGGGGCTGGCTTCTCCTCCATATTTCTGTAAAATTTGTTCATCTCTTGCATTTACCATAGGAAGATTATATCCTACAGAGATTGTATCAATAGGGCCATTATAATCTTTTGTTCTTACCAGAATTAGTCTCATTTCGAACAAAGTCATTTCTGCACCAGCTCTTATACCCATAGCATAGCCACTACCCACATTTCCAGGATAATACCATAGTTGGTGATGGCAGTCCACACCATCGTTAGTATAAGTTTTATAAAGATTTGAAGCACCTCCTGTTGCAATAATTATCGCCTTAGCTTTTATTATATAAAAATCGCCAGTCCTTATATTAACACCATAAGCACCTATTACCCTATTTTGTGATACAATGAGATTTGTTGCATATACCCTGTTCAATACTTCAACACCTAAAGATTTGATTTTCTCTGCCATAATAGGCTTCATATGCTCTCCATACATATCTATATCCCATCTACCTCTCCTAATATATTCACCTTTTTCATTTTTTGGAAATGGAACACCCCATTCCTCAAGCAAATGGACGGTTTCATTAAGTCTTTGTGCAAGAGTCAAGGTCAGATCCTCTCTAATCAATCCGCCAGCTTGCCATCTACTCCACCTTACAAAGTCCTCTGGTGTCCTATCATTACCAAGATATGTATTAATAGCATCCATTCCTGCAGCCAGGCATCCACTCCTATCTATGTTTGCCTTTTCAAGTATTAAAACATTAACTGATGGATCTTTCATCTTAGCAGCATATGCAGCAAAAATTCCAGCATTACCCCCACCAATAATGAGTATATCTGTCTCTTTTTTTATTTCAGAAATCTTCAGTTTTTCGCTGTATTTTCTATTAGATTGATTGTTTTTATCATTTGTTTGTTGTTTTTTTATTTCATTTTCCATTGTTAATCACCATTTATGGATAATAAATATTATTTTTATAAAATTTCGCTATTCCATATCAATTTTTTTGATAATAATTAATGATTTTTATTGAATTTACATAATCAACTAAAAATTAGAATAATTTTTTAATTTTAATATTTAGAAATATTTAAGTACTAAAATTTTATATTAATTTTATCTAAGAGATTAAATGTAAATAAGCCTAAACTTTTCAATATTTTTACTGTTGATTTATAGGGATTTTTTATTACTTTTACTATTGCTTCAAAAGCATGTTTTCCAAATTCCATTATTTTTTGTGATGCATTTTCTATGAATTCAATACCAGTCAATCTTTTGTGTATTTCTATTCCTTCTTTCAATTCTTTATGATCCGCCATGGTGATGATTGGGAAATTTCGAAAAGCGTTGTTCCTACGGCATATAGGCAGAGATCCATCTCCACCTTCTTGCCATTCCTCAGAAATAAGCGCTTTAACCAGTTTCCCTTCATCTCCCTATGCGTTACTTCAATATCCCATCTATTCAAAAATGTTCCTATGATTTTCTTTGAATCCCAGTCCAGCCTGTTTGTCATATAATATTTCTTGACGTTTATTCTCCTGTTACTACAATCTTCAGTTTGAGTTTTCCTCTTATAAACACCTTCCTTTTTCTACCCAATCATACTTCCACATCTATGTTTAAGAGTTGTTATTCTGCATAGGATAAAATGATATCATCAAGGGAAGGTTATCTCCCTTGAATCTTCACCACCATATTACTCTTTGATGCAAATCCGACCCTTAACTTTAGCGTTAAGAAATTTTATTAGATAATCTATGAAATACATGCAATTACCTATTACTGCTGAAAAATTCAGACCCATTTTATTGATTTCTCTTTCTTTATTTCTATTTTTATTGTTAAATCCGAATCTTCTTTATTGAATTTTCTGTAAATTGAGAATGCTATTGGATATTTATCGTATTTGTCGAAAAAAGTGATGCGGCTACTTGTTATCCCTTTACATATTAATTTTTATTATGATAAAAAATATATTTATGATTTTAATATTTTTTCAAAATCTCTTTATGATCGTTTCCATCTATTACCATAATACAATCCTTCTTAATTTCATTTATTACATTGATATGCTCATTCTTAAGAAACTCCAAATCAAATTTTGATGATAAAAATCTGTTTAAATTTATTTGATTTGTATAAATTATAAATAATGAAATTTTTAGGAGGTATAACTTTATTCACATAATGATATCTATGTTAAGAGATTACGAATGGCATTAATGGATTAATGCCTTATATATTTTTTCTTAATCGGTGAAACATCTATTCGAGGCTTTTACCCTCAGTATGGATTATTCCACCTTTCCTCAATAGAGTACCTCAATCACACTGACGGCACTTTCTGCCAGTTAACTAAACGAGGCTATTCTATTGAGCGTGAATCTTGATTCTTATATCAATTTAACCTTTAATACGTTTCTATTATATATTCTTTTATTTTCTTAACATTTCATCACACTTTGTAATGATAGATCCTGCAAGATTTTTAGATTTTTCTGTAGGTTTTTAAGAGAAGACTATGTTTTTTTTTAAAGTTAAAAATCAAGATGTAATTGATATAGGTATGAATATAGGTGACAGTGCTATTAATTTTGCTTTAAATGGTGCAAAAAGAATAATAGGATTGGAACCTTATCCTTATGCATTTTCTTATGCTGAAAAAAATATTAAATTAAATAATTTAAACAATATAATATTACTCAATGCTGATTATGGAAAAGATGACAAAATTCTTGTAGATGACAAAAAAATTTCTTCAATAGGCTCAAGCATGATTTCTTCTAATTCTGGAAAGACGATTCCAATTTATTCTTTGAAAACCTTATTAAAAATGTATAAAATTAAAAATGCAATTGTTAAAATGGATTGTGAAGGTTGTGAATACGCTTTATTGGAAGAAGATGATGAAACATTAAAAAACATAGATATGATACAAATTGAATACCATTATGGATATTCAAATTTAATAGAAAAATTAAAAAAAGGTGGATTTCAAGTGGAATATACGAAACCTCAAGCTTCTTACAATAAAGAAGCTGAAAATCCAAATATGTGGGTAGGATATATTTATGCTAAAAGAATTTAGTTTAATAATGTTGTATAATTAAAATATATTATACTTAACTTTATAAATAAAGTTAATTTACATATGTTATTTCATAACGCTAAATTAAAATTTAACAACAACAAAATTTAAATTTTATTTTCAAAGAATGTTTTAGATGATCTTCTCGATGAACGATAGATCTTTAAAGGTTCTGAAAAGTTTGTTGTAAGGAAAAAATAATCCTTAAAATGAATATATATGAAAATGACCATGTTGAAATGGAAAATGGCTTGATTTGAATTGAATAAAAAAGAATTAAGAGATTGAAATATAAGCAAATTAATGTTTAATGAAAAGAAAAGATTAAATAAAGAGAAAACAATTAAACTTTGAAATACTAAGGTGAAATTGAATGGATTTAACAGATATAGAGGTTTTATTATTAACTGTAATTTCAAAAAATGGATTTAGAAACGTAATTAATTTATATAAAAAAAATGGACATTTAAAATCCCCAAATGGATTTGTTTTTAACTTTAACTCTACTAATGCAGAATATGTTAAGAAACTTTTTAAATTTAGCATAATTTATGGTGTAAAATTCTCTGATGAACAGGGATTCTGGAATTATAGCGATGGAATCATAACAACACCCCAAGGAATTAAATTTAAAATAGATATGTTTGATCCACTCATATTTTCTGAAACTTTCTTATCAGATATTCATTTTTCAGATTTTAATTTGGAAAACAAAATAGTAGTTCAAGCAGGTGGATTTATTGGAGATACCGCCTTATATTACGCTTACAGAGGTGCAAATGTTTATTCCTTTGAACCAGACATATATTCTTTTAATCTTGCATTGGAGAACATCGAACTCAATCCAGAACTTTCAAAGAGAATTGTAATGAAAAACTACGCACTGGGGAATGACGAAACTATAGATTTTCCAATAAATCCTAATGGAAGTGGAGGCTCTTCAGCCTATTCTTTAAATGGAAAAAAGACCATAAAAGTTAAGAGTGTTAGCATTAAAACCATATTGGAAGAATTCTCAATTAATGACCCATACCTTTTAGATTTGGACATTAAGGGAAAAGAATTTGAGATTATAAATGATAAATCCATATCTAAATTTAAAATAATTAGAATTGAATATTCAACTTCAATAGACGGTAAAAAGATTGGGGAAAGACAACAGTTAATAGAAAAGCTAAAAGAATACGGGTTCAATAAAATTAGAATTTTTAAACATAATGAGGGTGTATATGATTTAATAGATCACGGTACAATTGAGGCAACAAAATGATTTTCTATTGCAATTTATTGGGTTAATATATTAGATGAGGTATTAACCCAATACGTGAAGATAACCTTACCGGTATTGAAGAACTTGATTATTTAGAGTATACAAAGGATCATGAAATTGTTAAAAATAATGGTTTTACTGACTGTATTTTATCATTGAAGCCTAAAGATGTCAGGGATAAGGGAATATCGGAAAGAGAACTAAAGAGGCAAAAAGTAAAGGTCAGAAAGGGTAAGCTGTTAAATGCTAAAGTAAAGATTGTAAAAATTTTATTGCAATTATACAGAGAAATTAAATTAAACAAGAATGATTAATATTTTAATTGTTATATATTAGTTTAAATAGAAAGTATCATTTTTTTCTCTTATCTATATCCCCGGTATGAATATAGGTAACAGTGCTATTTATTTTGCTTTAAATGGTCA
>Ga0078972_1013172_pt1 | contig 13797 bp, 14 predicted proteins | sample YelNatPaOPGAMG01_FD_67568 | JGI IMG/M metagenome (GOLD analysis project Ga0078972, IMG submission 67568) | Hot spring thermophilic microbial communities from Obsidian Pool, Yellowstone National Park, USA - OP-RAMG-01 (SPADES assembly) (version 2) | ecosystem: Environmental > Aquatic > Thermal...
CGCAAACACCCCTATTTCAGTTGTTTTTGCCGATGCTCACGTACCAGGAAGAAGAATTCCTACCCAGTTGATAGACTCCTTTGTGAGTTTTTTATTTTTCATTTATCTTTACTCCCAAAGAGGGAAAGAAAAGTTTAAAGGGGATCTGACTACAAAATATCTAATAATGTATTCCATATCAAGATTTTTAATAGAATTTTTGCGCGATGAAGCAAGGATTTTCTTTGGTCTTACTCACTCTCAAGTTTTTAGCATAATATTATTTATATTTGCAATTATATTAAGAAACTATCTCAAAAGAAGATCCCTTCAGATCATTTAATTGATTCTGAAGGGATAAGTTTTCTTAAAAGTTTACGTCTAACTGGATGTAATATCTTTGGTCTTTATCGATTTGATCTGGATTAAAGGTATAGTAGCAGTTATTTAAAGAGTCAGTGGAATAAGGCTTCTTGCCCTTGAAATAATCGTAATTTAGGGTTAAAGTGGCATTATTTGCAACCGGGAGTGTATAGTATACGTTATAGTAGTCTTTGTATTCTGTAGTAACCATCGTATTTAAGTTAAAAGGATTAAACCACTTGTTGTTGCCAAACCAAAAATCTCCCGTAATAGCGCCTACTGGAAGGGGAATAGTAGCTCCGACTCTATATGCGCCGCCGTTTACAGAATGAGTGCCTGTAAAACTCTGATTCGTTCCAAGGATTGGCATATCAGTAGATGTGCCATTATATCCTGCCCACATATCTATGTTATATACATTCCAACTGCCTATTAGCGCCCACCAGTTATATTTTCCATATATGCCATTAGAGGCATTATTAAAGTATGAAAATTTGCTTACGTTTCCATAATCAGCTTCCAGGCTAAGGGTATTAAGTAATTTTGTACTAAGATTAAGTATGTATATGTCTTTATCTTTCAAACCATTTGCTTCATTAGTTGAAGTAACAAGGCCACTATCAAACATCTTTACCCACGCAGCAGAGAGTGAAGTTGCAGGGAATATATTATTTAGATCAAATATTACAATAGCGCCTTCTGTGCCGGTATCCATAAATAGATTGTTGTAATAGGCACCGCTATCCATAGTAGGCAGCCTACCGAGGACGAAGGTTACAGGATATGGGTTCAGAGTCCATGTAATGTAGGATCTCTCGACGTACAATGTATTGCTGTCATCGTTGTAACCGGTAAGAGATGCATACAGAGGATTATTATTTGAAGAGCCGTCTGAATTAACTCCAGCATTCTTCTCCATAGTAAGCCTTGCATTAAATGATATATTGTCTGCTACTGGTGCTGAGACATTAAGCCTTATGCGATACTGCATAAAGGTATTATCCTTTTGTTGAGACAAGCCTGGATCCTGACCTGTCAAAGCAGAGGAAGTATCACCAACGATAAATCCATTGGTAGATGGGCCTTCTGTGTTTATAAATACATTTTTACCTGATAAAGGCATCGGATAAAATGTTCTTTTTTCACTTCCAAATCTAAACCTTGCATCGCCTGTAAAGTTCACAGTGTCAAGAGCTGCCTTCTTCTCAAGTGCTGCAACTCTGACGTTAAGCGATGCAAGTTCTGACTTAAACTCTTCAGCTAACTTCATAAGTGTTGCGATGTCGTTTGCGTTTAACTCTATCTTTTGATCCTGTGCGTTTTGACCCTTTTCGTAGGTATCAAGCATTCTTGCAACTACCATTGCCATCTCATAACGAGTGGCAAGTCTGTCACCTCTAAAAGTTGAGTCTCCATAGCCAATGACCAATCCTTTTGCTGCCAAATCCTGCACTGCCTTGTATGCCCAGGAATTAGCTGGTACATCAGAAAATGGTCCTGCAAAAGCAAAAGAAACAGAAAAAACAGAAACAAAAAGAAAGCAAAAAATTACAAAGATTTTTTTCATAATGAAACCCTCCCAAGAATTTTTTGATAAAAGTAAAAGACCTATCACCTCCCTTAAAAACAAAAAAGCCACGAAGACATATAAAAAACATAAGTCTTCATGACTTAAAATCCTAAAGTAAAATTGGTGGGCCCTGAAGGATTCGAACCTACAACCAACGGATTATGAGTCCGCTGCTCTGCCATTGAGCTAAGGGCCCTTACTTTCGAGTGATATTATAACCTATTTATAATAAATTAGTCAAATTTTACAAAATGTAATATTTTGTTGTTTCATTCACACTAAATACAACTGCAACATATTTTTTACACCAAGATAATTTTTTTTCTATTCTAAATAAAAGTTATATTTTTCTAAATTTTACCTTAAACATTCCATATTCTTAATTAATGCTCTTTTTAAAGAATTATCGGATCATAACTATTATTCTAAAAAACTTTCTATATTTATTTAGATTTTTTATTTGAAGTGATTCGACCTCTTGACAACATTATTTTTATAAATATAATTAGAACTAGCACTCTAAGAGATTGAGTGCTAAAAAAATAATATTTAGGAGGTGTAAACATGTTTAAACCTGTTAGATCTTTATTGAGGTCATCCGATCCATTCGAAAATCTATTTACTATCCAAGAAAGGATTAACAAGGTTTTTAATGACTTATTGCCTTCTTCAGAAGTAGATTCCACTTCGCGATGGATACCTGCAATAGACGTGTTTGAAAAAGAAGGCAATATAGAAATCGAGTTAGAGGCGCCAGGAATTAAGGAAGAAGACTTAAAAATTAAAATTGAAGACGGCATGCTTATCATCAGTGGAGAGAGAAAGTTTGAAAAAGAAGATAAAAAGGAAAATTACTACAGAATGGAAAGAAGCTATGGTAGTTTTTCAAGAAGTTTCTCCCTTCCAGACAACATAGAAAGAGATAAAATTGGCGCAAAATACGAAAACGGTCTTCTAAAGATTACTCTGCCAAAAAAGCCAGAATCTCAACCAAAAGAAATACCTGTAAACTTTGTGAAAGAAATAGAGAAATAGATTGTAATTATCCCCCCCCCCCCCGCAATACGCGGGGGGATTTTTTTTAGATAATTAACATCGCATCGCCAAATGAATAAAACCTGTAATTATTTTCAATTGCATGACTATAAGCCCTCTTAATTAAATCTATACCGCCAAATGCCATAGTGAGAGCTAAGAGACTGGTGTTTGGAAGGTGAAAATTAGTCATAAACATATCTGGTACCTTAAAATTATAGCCAGGCAATATTACTGTATCTATATATCCGTTATATGAATTTGGGACAGTAGACTCAACTGTTCTCATACTGGTAGTACCAACAACCAAAACTTTATTTTTTATCTTAGCTTTTCTTATAGAATCACATACATCCTGTGAAATATCTACCCATTCGGGCTCTAATAAGATTTCACCATCGTTCGAAATTGATTTAAAAGTTCCCGGTCCAACATGAAGAGTAATAAATTTAATTGCCACACCTTTTTCTTTTAAGATTTCCAACAAGCTCTCCGTAAAGTGAAGCCCAGCAGTGGGAGCTGCAACTGATCCCGGTACGTATGCAAATTTTGTCTGATATTTTTCATCAAAATCCTTGCTAAATTTTTTTACATATGGAGGTACTGGAACTATTCCGAATTCTTCAAGGATTGAATCAATCTCATTATAAAACTCTATAATTCTTCTACCCTGCAGGTCTACGTCTTTAACTTTTCCTATCTTTATACCATTTAACAAGATCTCTTTGCCAATCCTTAATCTCTTCCCTGGCTTTGCCATAAAAAACCCAGTTTTGGAGTCAATTTTCTTAATTAGGAGTATTTCTACCTTCGCAGAGCTATCTGTTAACACATAAAGCCTTGCTTTTATAACCTTGGTGTTGTTTAAAATAATTAAATCACCATTATTTAAAAAGTTTGGCAAATCTTTTACTATGCAATCTTCAAAACCTAATTTTTCTTTATTAATAACAAGAAGTTTTGCGCTGTCACGAGGTTCGAGAGGCCTTTGCGCAATCTTTTCATTTGGGAGAAAATAACATAGATTCTCCATTAACTCTTTATCAAGGATCAAATTTTGTTACCTCCGTACCAAGAAAATAGTGTTTAATAATATTTTTATAGCTAACATTTGATTTAGCCATAGCATATGCACCCCATTGGCTCAATCCTACGCCATGACCGCTGCCAGAACCATCAAAACTAAGAAACTTTTCATCGATAGCTAATCTAAAATTTGTACTATAAAGTCCAAAAAGTTTACGAATTTGGAGCGCAGTCACAATATATTTTTTGTTATTGATTGTAAACTCAACTTTTTCTGCCCTGCCTGAACTATCAAAAGATTTTATATTGACACAATTAAACTTATAATATTTAGAACTATCTTGAATCAGTTTCTCTTCTTTTAGAGTTTCAAGTACTTTGTCTAAGGGTATTTTCTTAACCCAATGAACATAAGGTGAAAATTTATCATAATCTCTTACCGGGATCAAGTAAGGTATATAGGAACCCCAAACATTTTTCACATTCTCTGTCATACTCGTTCCTGAAGATGAATGATAGAACACAGATGCAATGCTACCCTTATAAGAAACTATCTCTCCCTTCGTTTTATCAACTGCTTCTTCAATGTTTTTTGGAACTAATGATTTAATATCAAAATTTTGATTTAAATTATTTGGCAATATATAACCATTTTCTTTAATTTTTTTCAAAACGTATGTTCTAGCTAAAACTGCCTGAGCTTCTAACGCTTCAATAGGCCATGAAGAAGGCATCTCACAAAAAACTACTCTTTTTACATAAGATTCCAAATCCAACAAAACAAAAGCGTTCAAAAAACCATTTTTTTCATTAATCATTAAATTTGAATTTACTTCTAATCCGTCAACATTGATTGGATCTTTAGAGCTAACTTCAAATGTGTCGTTACCAAAAACATATATATGAGAGCTACTACCCTCATCAAATGAAGAAAAAACAAAATTTTTTGAAGTTTTATATGGCTGTTTGTCTTTTTTTAAAACAATCTCAGATTGAGAAGAAATATTAAACACCTTAGCAGTGCTAATTAGCACAGACACATCATAGGCATCAGAATTTGTCGCAAAAAAGAAGAGAATGAAAACAAGAAAAAGAATTGATCTAATCTTTATCACTTTCTAAAAAAATAAAAAAATAGGTTTAACAATATTGTTAAAATTAAACTTACAAGAAGCATGGACAAAAACGGAAAATAAACCCTAATATTTGATCCTCTATACTCAAAATCCCCAGGAAGCTTACCAAAAAATGGCAATTTATCAAATAACATTAAGAGCAGCCCTACAAAGATTAATAAACATCCTATTCCAATAAAAATTTTAGAAAATTCGCTCATTTTTCATTAACCCTTGATCTTTTTCTTGTTATCATTTCATATTCGCTCATAATGCATCCGCAATAGTTTTGTCTATAAATATTTTTTTCTTTGGAAAATTTTATAGAATTTTGGTACAAAGATCTAAAATTATTAAAAATGTGATCAATGTTATATTTATTAGAAATATTTTCAAAACAGTTCTTTATAACATCTAAAGACTGATATGGACTTATAGACAAAGTGGTAGAGAATGCGTCGAAGCCAAGATCTTTAGCTATTTGAGCTGTTCTTTCAAGTCTCAAAAAAATACACTTGTAACATCTTTGATCGGTTGAAAAATTATTTATCCACCTCTCAACTCCCCAGTCAACAGAATAAGTAACCTCAAAATCCAAAAGCCTTGACACTTCTTCCAGATTTACCCTTCTTCTCTCATATTCTGAAAATGGGTGGATATTAGGGTTAAAATAAAAGCCTAAAAAATCTATACCCTGTGCCTTGAACCAGGGAACTACACCGCTAGCACAGGGTCCGCAACAAATATGCAATAATACTTTCATTTATGAATGAATTTTATTAAACTTAATCAGAAGTTCCTTTAGTTTGTCCAACTCCTGCTTACCAAGCGGTACGAGCGGTAACCTCGGATTACCAGCCTTAAAACCTATAAGATTGGTAGCAGCTTTAACAGGAATTGGGTTCGTACTTGTAAACATTGCCTTAAAAACGGGAAATAGCTTCAAATGCATATCTTTTGCTTTTACGGTATTTCCATTTACAAAGTCCATAACCATTTCTCTAATTTCAGGTCCAATAACGTGGCTTGCTACGCTTATCACTCCATAGCCGCCCACAGCCAGCATAGGAAGGGTCATAGAGTCATCTCCACTATAAACTAAGAAGTTTTCCTTTACAGAGGATAGTATTTGAGATACCTGTTCTGTTGAACCTGTTGCATCCTTCAAGGCAACAACATTATCTATCTCAGAAAGTCTTACAACAGTGTCTGGATTTATATTTATACTTGTTCTACCAGGAATATTATACAAGATACAGGGTAAGGAAGTAGATTTTGCAACTGCCTTAAAATGCTGATACAGTCCTTCTTGAGGCGGCTTGTTATAGTAAGGAGCTACAAGCAGTACCCCATGTACCCCCACATTTTCAGCAATCTTTGTAGAGTTTATAGCAGTTTCAGTTGAGTTTGATCCAGTTCCAGCAATTATAGTACCTTTGTCTTTTAACGAATCGTAAACCGATTTAAAAAGTTCAAATTCTTCTTGGTGAGTTAATGTAGGAGACTCACCAGTAGTGCCGGCAAGTACTACTCCGTCAGAACCATTTTCAAGAAGAAAGTTCGCAAGCTTAACCGCTTCATCATAATCAACCTTTCCTTCATCATTAAAAGGCGTAACCATCGCGGTTAAAACTCTCCCAAAATTAACTTGCATAATAAAAACCTCCTTTAATATTTTTGACAGTTATTGTTTATTTATTAAAGACTCAGCAATTTGAACAGCATTCAATGCTGCTCCCTTTCTAAGATTGTCTGAAACAACCCAAAGATTTAAACCAAACTTAACAGAAAAGTCCCTTCTGATTCTGCCAACAAAAGTTTCATTCTTATTGGCAGTTAGTATGGGCATAGGATAAATATTTTTTTCAGGATCGTCATACAGTAAAACCCCAGGTGATTTCGACAAAAGTTCTTTAACTTCTTTTATGTCAAAATCCTTTTCAAATTCGATATTAACGCTTTCGCTATGCGAATTTAATACAGGCACTCTTACTGCAGTGCAAGTAATTGCAAGATCGTCAATATGCATTATCTTTCTACTCTCTTCGACTACCTTAATCTCTTCTTTTGTATAACCGTTTTCTTTAAAAACGTCTATGTGAGGAATACAGTTAAAAGCAATTTGATAAGGGAACTTCTCGCATATTATATGTTTGCCATTCACAATAGCGTTAACTTGATTGTTCAAATCGTCTATACCCTTTTTCCCAGCGCCAGAAACAGCCTGATAGGTTGAAACTACAACTCTTTTTAAACCATATTCCTTATGTAATGGCCACAGAACAAGAACAAGTTGGGCAGTAGAGCAATTTGGGTTAGCAATTATACCATTATTCTTAAATATATCATCCTCGTTCACCTCAGGAACTACTAGAGGGACATCAGGATCCATACGCCACGCGCTGCTATTATCAATAACCACGCATCCTCTTTTGGCTGCTTCCGGAGCCAGTTCCCTGGAAAGATCTCCTCCTGCAGAAAAGAGAGCTATATTTACACCGTCAAAAGCCTCAGGCCTTGCGAGTTCCACCACTATCTCTTTACCTTTAAATAAAATCTTCTTACCAACAGATTTAATAGAAGCAAGAGCCTTAACTTCAGAAGCTGGAAAATTCCTCTCCTCCAGAACAGAAAGCATTTTAGAGCCCACGACCCCAGTAGCGCCAACAACTGTAACTTTTATATTCATTTTATTAACAACCTCCTAAAACATTATAAATAGATTTCGTCTTCAGGATCTCTTTGCGACCAAAAGTTAGCAAGCATAGAACCAGAAAGGTTATGCCAAACGCTAAAAACAACAGAAGGCAATGCAGCAATAGGGGTCAAGAATTTCATAGCCAGTACAGTACTCAAACCAGAGTTTTGCATTCCTACTTCGAATGATATCGCCCTCGCTTGTTTCTCTGTCATACCAAAAAGATATTTTGAAGATAGATATGCTAATAAATAGCCTAAACTATTATGCAAAATTACAGCAATAATAACCGGAATAGCCACTAAAAATAGCCTATCCCTTGTGACAGCAATAACGGCACTAATAATCAAAACAATAGCAAATACAGAAACAGAAGGCAAAAAATACGAAACTGCTTTGGTCCTTTCAGCCCCAAACAAAACCCTTATCAAAAAACCAAGCACGATCGGAATCAAAATAATTTTTAGAATATCAACAAACATAGCATTTGGATCTATAGGAATCCAAGTACCTGCAAGCCAGTAGTACAAATAAGGAGTTATGAAAGGAGAAAGAAGCGTGGTAATTGAAGAAACAGTTACTGAAAGTAAAACATCTCCTTTTGCGATCAGAGTCATAACATTGGATGCAGTACCTGAGGGGACACAGCCAACCAGGACGACACCCGCAGCCAATTGATAAGGCAACTGAAGTAATAAAACGATTCCAAAACCCAATAAAGGCATTATAATAAACTGTAAAAGAACACCAATAATAACATTTTTCGGTTGTTTAAAAATCTGCTTGAAGTCTTCTGGGCTAATTGTCATTCCCATACCAAACATTATAATACCTAATAAAATAGAGATATATGGCACTAACCACTTAAAAAAATTAGGATTATAAAATGCTAAAATCGCAAAAATTATAACCCACATAGTAAAAAAACCAGTTACCCATTTAGTAAACCGATCAGCAACACTCATTACTTAGCCCCCTTTTAAAATAAAAAATAAAGTTAAAAGAGTATAACATAACAAAATATGTTTATCTCAAAATTATTAATTTTCCTTCTTTATTAACTTTATAGGTAACCCCTCTCCATAAAAGTTCATTTTGAAACAGACCCTGAACAAAGGCTAAAAGCATAGTAAAGTAGTAAAAAGGTAAGAAGAATACTCTCAAAATCAATTGATTGCCTTCTTTAAAATCAAATTTAAGGATCATAGCAGATCCTAAAATAGTTATAAAAATTGATGCAAATGTCCACACAAGATTTGTCTCATAAGAAGGGTCAAAAAAGTCCAAAGCTAAAGCTATATATGGAACCAAAAAGGCAAAATAGATGATACCTGAAGAAATCCAAAGAGGCTTGTCCCACAACTTTAAAATCAAATACCGTCTTCTCCAGTATTCTAAAAATGAAGACATATCAGCGTCTTCAGGTGAAAGCAAAAAGGCCTCTGGTACAAAAGAAACCTTTAAATTGGCCCTGCTAATTGCACAGGTAAGATCTCTATCTTCACATACGCTCTTTTCCCAAATCTTTATTCCACCAATTTTCTCAAAATCTTCTCTTTTTATAGCGAAAGCACCACCCCAAATTCCTCTATTAAATGGATTTAGAGCATGCACAATTCCAAGGTTAACAAGTATAGCTCTCCCGAAACCAAAAAAAGTCTTATTTGGAGGAAAATATTTTGGATAACCAGTTGTAATTGATATCTTTTCAGAACTAAGAGGAGAAATCAATTTTGAAACAAAGTCAGGACAGGGGCTGCCATCGGAATCAAGCACAACAAGGATATCGTATTCCTTACATTTTTGAATTGCTCTTACAATATTATGCACTTTTTGGCTACAACTTTTCGAAATTCCAGAAACAATCACGTTTAATCTATCTTGATAATCTTTCTCGAATTCCTTCAAAATATGGTAAGCTTCATCCTTCTTTGAATCAACAACAAAGTAGATCTGAATGTTCTTATAATCTTGATTTAAAATGGATAGAGCATTTGCTCTAGTATTTTGTTCCAAACCCTTAAAAGGGGTTATTAGAAGTACCTTTTGATTAAATCCTGGATCAATAACCTGATTCTTCCTTAACTTGAAAAACAAGTAAACAAAGTACCAGCCAATAAAACAAGTTAATGTTATAAAATACAAAAACAATGTATACCTCACATAAAAAAATTTTCTATACGCTCTAAATATAAACTTATAAATCATTATATATCTTTTTCTTAAATTTTTATAACAAACTATATTGTTATACTAGCAAATTAAAAATAGATTAGTACTCTAAATATTATTAGTTTTACTTATAAATTTATAAAAAAATAAAATATGTATCTCTGAATACCTCAATTATTAATTTTTAAAACTTAATGGTATTATTATAGTAATTTTTATGGTGGAAGGGGTGCAAAATATGTCAGAAAAAAGCGGTCCATGGTACTTAGAGATTAACAAAAGTCAGTGGTATTCTCTTTTCGCAGGCTTCTTGGGATGGGCATTAGATGCATTTGACGTAATGCTTTATGCTTTTGCCCTTACAAGCATCATGAAGGAATGGTCCATAAACACTGCAATACTAGGACTTTTGGCGTCACTGACTCTTCTTTCTTCAGCCGCAGGCGGAATAATATGGGGAATTGTCGCCGACAAGATCGGTAGGAAAAAGGCTTTGATGTCAACTGTATTAATATTTTCAATCTGTTCTGGTTTAAGCGGTCTCTCTCAAGACATCTGGCAGCTTGCAATAGCAAGAACTCTTCTTGGACTTGGAATGGGCGGCGAATGGGCTACCGGTGCTTTACTTGTAAGTGAGTCATGGCCGACCAAACATAGAGGAAAAGCAATAGGCATTATGCAAAGCGGTTGGGCAATAGGTTACTTTTTAGCTGCATTAGTCGCTTCTTATGTTATTCCAGCACATGGATGGAGAGTACTTTTCTTTATAGGCATACTCCCGGCTCTATTTATATTTTATGTGACAAAATTTGTAGATGAGCCAAAGATATGGATTGAAAAAACGGATAAGAACAGAGCTTTTCTGTCTTCATTTATAGAAATCTTTAAACCATACCTGCTTAGATTTACAATAGTTACTACTTTAATCAGCTCAGCAGTTATGTTTGCTTATTGGGGATTATTTGTCTGGCTACCTGGATTTTTAAGTTCTCCAGTAGAAAAAGGTGGAGCTGGTCTTAGTATAGTAAAGAGTTCGAACTTTATGATGCCAACTATGGTCGGTGCCTTTTTGGGATACGTTAGTTTTGGTTTTATAGCAGATAGATTAGGAAGAAGACCTACATTTTCTTTTTACCTCATAATATCAGCAATTTTGGTATATTTTTATGGACACACAAAGGATATTAATACGCTAATGTTGCTCGGTCCTTTCCTGGGATTCTTTGGATCAGGGTATTTTAGCGGATTTGGAGCATTCATATCAGAGCTCTTCCCCACAAAAGCAAGGGGTGCAGGAGTAGGGTTTACATATAATACAGGCAGAGCGCTAAGCGCATTTGCTCCTACAGTAGTAGGTTACTTTGCTATTAGCTATGGCCTTGGCGCATCACTAACAATTACTTCTATCTTTTTCTTTCTCGGAGCAATCTTAATATTCTTCTTGCCAGAAACAATGGGCAAAGAATTACAATAAATTTATTAGGGTGCAAGTCTTGCACCCTAATCTCTTATTCTAATCCTACCATTTTTTTTAAATCAAAAAATTTGTCATATTCGCTCTCTTCCAAATATCCAAGTTTTAAAACAGACTTTTTTATTGATATATTTTCTTCAAAAGCAACTTTTACAACATTCGCTGTTTTATCGTAACCTATATATGGATTGAGAAACGTAGCACTCATAAGAGAATTTTGAAGATAATAATTTATCTTCTCAATATTTGGAGTGATGCCCTTCACGCACCTATTGTTAAATGAGTTGACTGAATCAGATAAAAGCCTCACAGATTGCAAAAAATTATAGGCAATAACTGGTGCAAAAACATTCAATTGAAAGTTCCCTTGGCTAGAAGCAAAAGAAATAGTTAAATCGTTTCCAAATATCTGGCAAACAACCATTGTTATCACTTCACACTGAGTTGGGTTAACCTTTCCAGGCATTATTGAACTGCCTGGCTCATTTGCAGGTATAAAAATTTCACCTATACCGCATCTTGGTCCGCTTGACAGTAGCCTAATATCATTTGCAATCTTCATGAGATCAGTTGCAAGAGATTTTAAGGCACCATGCGAAAAAACTATTTGTTCTCTACTAGTCAAAGAATAAAACTTGTTTGTTGATGAAGAGAAATTTTCACCTGTAATTTTGTTTATTTCTTTAATAGCAATATCTTCAAAATCATGATGAACGTTCAATCCAGTACCAACAGCTGAACCGCCCAGCGCCAAGTCCATTAATTGATCCAATGATCTTTCAATCATGTTTTTCGATCTGTCAATCATTGTTTGCCATGCCGAAATCTCTTGACCAAGAGTTATGGGCACAGCATCTTGAAGGTGGGTTCTTCCAACTTTTATTATATTTTTATATTGATTTGATTTATCCCTTAGAGTATCGCTAAAATTATCTAAAGTGGGTAAAAGAGATTTTTTAATTTCAGTTACAAAGGCAATGTGCATTGCAGTAGGAAATATGTCATTCGTGCTTTGACACATATTTACGTCATCATGAGGATTTACAATCTTTTCCTTTAGAATTTGATTGGCCCTATTTGCTATAACTTCGTTTATGTTCATATTAGTGCTTGTTCCGCTGCCAGTTTGCCATATATGTAATGGAAATTGATCAAGAAATTTGCTATCAATTATTTCATTGGCTGCCTCAACTATCGCCTTAGATTTTTTCTCTTCAAGAATTTTTAACTTCAAATTCGCCTTTGCAGCAGCCTTTTTTACTATACCAATAGACTTAATAAGTTCAAATGGCATAATTTCATTCCCAATCTTAAAGTTCTCAATAGCCCTTTGAGTCTGAATACCCCAAAGCTTCTCTTTAGGAATCCTTACCTTACCAACAAAATCTTCTTCAACTCTAAAATTCATTAAAATTACCCCCTAACTATTTATAAATTTTAATAATTAACTTAAAAGTATAATAATTTATAAAATTGAAAACATTTAGAATTGTCTAATAAATTAGTAAATTTAATTTATTAAAAAATAAGTATTTTTTATTATAAAATGATTATAAAATAAAAAGCTATAAAAAATAGTTTTTATGTATAAATAAATTTTACGAGGAGCGAGAGTGCTTATATGGATAAACAAAATTTAAGCATTATATTTGAAAAAGTCAAAAATGCCTGTGCCTTAGACAAAGGCGTTTATAGAAATATCACAGAAGACAAGACTCCACTTGAAATTGCTATTTTAATGAGATCAATTAATGCAAGGTTTGTTTTGGTAAATGCGCACTTAGATCTTGAAGATGAAAAATCAATAATTTTGGAAAATTTATACGATATTGAGGGTTATTTATTTTCATTTCAGTTCAAGAAAAAACTCCCTGCCTCATATACCAGTATAATCTCAATATATCCAAATGCCAATTGGGGAGAAAGTGAGTGTTTTGAAATGTTTGGCATTGATTTTACTGACAATAAAAACGTAAAAAAAGGTCTCCTGCTGACATCACAAGACGATCTGAAACCACCTCTTCTGAAACAGGAAACAGAAAAAATCTTAATAAGGAAAAATAAAGTTCAGGAGGACAAAATTGTCTGAAAGTGAGATAAAAAAAGGTTTTTCTCTACCGATTGGTCCTATTCACATAGCTCTCGAAGAGCCAGCCACATATACTCTCGAAGCAGAAGGCACCAGGATAAAGAGTGCTACAATCGATTTAGGTCACGTACATCGCAGTATTGAATATTTATCTGCAACCAAAAATTTCTGGCAAGTAATTCCACTTGTAGAAAGAGTTTGCGGAATATGAAGTATGACTCATCCAATGGCCTGGGTCCAGGCAGTAGAAAAACTTGGAAATGTTGATGTACCCCT
>Ga0078972_1013175_pt1 | contig 13794 bp, 14 predicted proteins | sample YelNatPaOPGAMG01_FD_67568 | JGI IMG/M metagenome (GOLD analysis project Ga0078972, IMG submission 67568) | Hot spring thermophilic microbial communities from Obsidian Pool, Yellowstone National Park, USA - OP-RAMG-01 (SPADES assembly) (version 2) | ecosystem: Environmental > Aquatic > Thermal...
ATATATTGCCATTCTTCACTTCCCTCTTTATCTTCTCCACATCCGATAAATAATGCAAAGCAACAGCCTTAACATAAACCATATTTTTTACACTACAAGTTGATTGAGCTTGCATCATTCTTCTATTCCCCTTATACACAAAAATATTTAAAAAATAAAAAATATAATAATTAGGAAGGGTTTTTCTTAACCACTCTTAATTATTGTCTCTGTTAAAATTATGGTTTCAAGCACTTTATTATTCTCTACATCCACTTTTACAAGAGCGTGGCTTGTATCTTTAGTTAAAATTACAATCGCACCAGTTGCCTTCATTATGACTGTGGAGTCTTCCTTAACTATGGCCTTAACAATCGGTCTTATGCATGTTATATTATATCCTTCATTAAGTAATTTTTGCACATTTTCATCGCTTTTAAGTATATTAACTACTTTTTCTTTAAAGCCTTCGCTAATCTCAAACCTTTGTTTCTCTCTCATTAATTCATTTTGCCACATTTGTTTTCTCATAGATTTAGCTCCATTAAACTGCCATTGAGCGTTAAATTCTTCATTAGTAATTGGGTTTGCTTTAGCTGTTAACCATATATTGAATAATATGCCGCTTACAATTGTTATCACAATTATAAAAGATAAAATTGCAATAATTTTATTTTTCTCCATTAATTATTCACCTCCTTTATTAAAAGAATATTACGTTAAAATGTTAAAGCATCAAGATTATTAAAGATTTTTCAGAATTAACTCAAATTCTATTCTTAATTTAATCATATTTCTTATAAAATCTTTCAATTCTCCATCATAATTATATCAATAAATAAATAATATGATTATTAAATTTTAGAGAATAAAACAGTTGAAAAATAGTTTGCGGGAGAATCGATTTAATTATTTTAAAACCAAATATAACAGAACGATTAATGCCGCGCATGTAAACAAGTCTGGTAGCATAGCAAATGGGCCGAGCCCAAATGCTCTAAAACCAAAAATCCAATGTATAATTGGGTTGGATGATAAGGCGTAAAGAAGCAAAATTATAGTAAATATCATTAACCCGATTGTAAACTCCGACTTCACTTTCCTATATATATCTGCATAAATAACGAATAGAGATATTAAGAGCGTAGCATTTATAGTTGAAATTACTGTTTTAAGCGTATAATATACTTCCATATCTCTGGGTCGAAAGCGATATGGAGGATACTCAAATCTTGGTTGAGGAATAGAGAAATAGTTAATAGCCCAAAATACTGCTAAAAATGAAACTATTATTAATATAGTGAGGATTGCTAAAGGTTTCCAACTTTTATTCATAATTGGATTCATTCTTCTTCCTTCCTTATTTCTTTTTTCCAAATTTTATTCATAATTTCTTCAAATAAAACATAATTTTCCTCTAATTTAGGAGATAAAAAATAAGTTGTACCATATCCATCTCCAGCTGAAACAATCATACCGTTTTTATTAAGAACTTCAAGATGATGCTTAATGGTTCTATAATCTTTCCCTAACGCTGTAGCCAATTGATTAGCATTTTGCGGTTTCTCCTTTAAAGCTTTAATTATCTCAGCTCGTGTAACACCCCCTTTTGTGCCAGCTATTAACCATCCAAGCAAATATTTCAATGAACGTTCAGTGAAAGAAGCCATGTAATGCTTCACCAAAAATTTGAATTATAAATATACTGAAGTTAAAAATAAGTTTTTATGGTTCTGTAGAATCTTTATGAATGAGCTGAACAAATAGGATTTAAGTTCAAAAGCATTTTCTGCACTAGCGATGAGGCGTCTTTTTTAAACGTTAAATACGCTAAAAGAAATATAGCATGAATTATCATGTTAAACGTAAAGAAGAATCCTTTTAAATTTTCGTTGCAGCTCTTTTTAGCAATTCTCTAATTATGTCTATTCCTGAAATTACGCCGTAGTTAACAGTTTCAATTATAGGATAGGCTTAAATAGACATAAGTTGTAGTGAATATTTATTTATGGAAAGGTTTTGTTAGGGTTACTATTAGGGCTATTCAATGTTGGGGTAAGTATGGCGAGGTTGTTGAAAGGTGTCAAGATGCTTGTATCAAGTTAAAGCCTACAATATAAAGCATGGCTATAATGTTAATGGGTTTCTTGAAGCGTATAGGCTTATGCTTTAAAGGGCTATAGATGAAATATGGAAAGAAGCATTATATATCTGCGCATACTGCGGATTAAGAATAAATAGGCAGCTGAACGCTGCCATAAACCTATACCTTCAAATGGAGGGTCTTTCTCCAAGTCCAAAGCTCTTTCAAAAGCCTATGAAGACTTGGAGCGGGTTCACCCAAACAGGGGAAAAGGCTGATGAAGGCTTCAATGAACCCGAGAGAAGCCCAAAGCTAATGAATCCCCAAAGCTACATATGCCTATAAAAGACTATGTAGCTTAGAACCCAATAAGCTTCATTGATTGTTCATCTAAAACTACATACGCATGCTCTTGAGAGTTTTTCATCATTTCCTCCATAACTTTATAAATTTGGTGCCCAGAAAATCTAGAACTTTAGTTTTGGGGTGAAATGGCGAAATTTAAATTTAATTTTGTGGGTATGTTGTGATGCAGCTAATGGTTTACCAAGCGAATCTGTAGATAAGGAGGAAACTGAAAGAGCTGTTAAAATCGCTGAAACGATGATTAATGAATGCGAGAAGGTATTGAAGAAAAATTTCAATTGAAAAACAATTTTAAACCCTTTACTTTATTAATGTTTCCTTTACTTTTAATAATGGAACACCAATTATAGTTGCTGTAATTACTATAAAGATTCTTTCAAAGGGGTAAACCCAAAATATTGCATTCCATAATAACCTAAAAGCTTCAGGCGCTTTATTCATAAAAGCGCCATAAATCGTTTCCCAAAGCAAATTTCCAGTTAAATGCTGAGCCATAGTTCCTATTAAAGTTAATATTGAAACAGCTGCTATTTTATTTTTTAAGCTTTTACTCAACCAATCAACAACCTTCGATTTAGTTAAAGAAACAAGAATTATAAAAGCTATTAAATGAAGCCAAGGAAAGAAAAATCGAGTTTCAAACCGCGAAAACTTGATTGGAATTGTTACGGCTGTGTATGGATGCAAAAGAAATAAAGCAAGAAGCAAAGCATTCAAACTTACCGATAAAACTATTCGTCTTCTAATTATTAAACCAACTATTAAGGCATTCATTAAGGCTGGAAGAAAGTCAAGCCCCATAAAAACTATTGGTTTACCGGCGGCTATAGCTAAAAATGTTCCAATTATGATGCTGAAGCCGCCTATAAATGGACCTAAAATTAAACCATATAAAGAAGCTAAAATATCAGCTAAAGCAAATGAGCCTCCTGAAACACCTATCATAGGAAATGTTGGGATCATTCTTAAAACAAAGTATAAAGCCGAGAAAACAGCTATAAGCATTAATGTTTTAGTCTTCATCATTGTATTGTTCAATTTTACCACCCAATGTAAAATATTACAATTCAATAAGTTTCGCAAATATTAATATTTAAGCTTTACGGTAAAACCAGGTTTAATAGCTTTAAAAACATTTTTAATTAAAAGTTAAAATGATTTAAAATAAAGGTGAATCTTGAACGTAGCTTTTACCTGTTTTTAATGCTATTTGAGCTTTCATAAGTTCAACGCCTAAGTAAGCTGCATGATCTAAACGAGAAATTAAACCTTTATTTATTGCTTCTCTACAGAGGTTTATTGGATCTTTATTTTTAAAAGCGAAATCAGGTTTACCATCTTTATAGCCATAATGAACTAAAATGATCTCTTTTGATTTTCTATCCACAAATATTTTAAAGCATCCTTTAGGATCATATGTAAATCTATGCCTTCTTTTAACAGATGTGGCCTTGACGTCTTCAAGTTTTAATTCATCTTTAGCAGTTTTTTCTTTAAGAATTAAAAGGTCTATCCCTAAATCTTTAGGTGGAGAACCTCTATCTTTAGCTAAAAGCATCATTTTTACAGCTGTTGAGAGCTCTTCAACGCAACCTTTAGTTTTATTGCTTGCTTCCACAGTCAATATTATGCTTGCTTCAAGCTCAAAAGCTAAACCTGCTAAAAGCAGGTTTAAGCTATGGGAATCCGCATCCATCAATTCAGTTACATTTCCAGCTCCAAAAAGAATAGGCGTTTCAGGATTTCTTTTTATAAAACTCCAATAAGCAACTAGGGAATCGGTTAAGCTTGGAGTTAAAATTGGTTTTAAAACTGGATCCGCTATAACCCATTTAAAGCCAAGCTTTTTTGCAAGTTGAATATTGCTTTCTAAAGCTTCAATTTTCCCTTCAATGGTTTCTGGGAAATAATTGTTTTTTAAGGCTGGAGTAATAACTACTGGAACGTTGCAAGCAAACTTTGCATCCTTTAAGGTTTCACCGTTTAAACTTAAAATTAAATCTGCACCAGCTTTAACAGCAGCTTCAATTTCCTCTAAGTTACCTGAATCGATGCTTACTGGTTTATTCACTATTTTCTTTATTATTTTAATTAATTCTCCTGCTTTTTTAGGGTCTTCTTCTCTAGCAACCATTCCTACATCTATAATATCTGCGCCTGAATTAGCATAGTAAATAGCCTTTTCTTTAACTTCTTCTTCGCTTAAAATTGGGGCGTCAACAATTTCAGCTAAAATTCTTGGCGGAAGCGCTCTAGAAATCAATAGTTGGCTTTTCCCTTGTCCTATACGAATCGCTTTTTTCAACTCAATTGTTTTTTGAAACTTTTTATAAATAATATTTAATCTTTTTAATGCTTCTTTTTTAATTTGGTTTTTAATAAGCTCGCATGCTGGTTTAACTGTTGATAAAGAAATTTTTCCTTCATTAAGAAGTTTTAAAACCATAGGTAAATCCGCTGCATGCTTAGGTCCCTTAAAAACCTTAACTCCAAGCATATTAGAAATTGTTGATACATCTCCTTGAATTAACCCTGGAACAAGAATAACATCAATATTTGAAAGATCAAAGTTTTTTAATGCTTCCTCAATAAACTTTAATGGTATAAGCGCTGCCACATCTATTGGAAGCGATAAAACCTGATTGTTTACGCAGCTTTCTTTAGCGTATTTTTCAACTTCCCGTTTAGCTAATCTCCCTGTAACAATTAAAACTTTCAATATTAAAGTTTTCACCTTTTTAACCTAAAATTTTTATGGTTGCCCCTTTATTATTAACGCTTGAATAAAACACTTCTCCGCCTACCTCCTCATCAATAAAGCTTTTAATTGTTTTAGTTAATTTTTCAGCTTGATGCTTTCCTTTAACTAAACCATAAATGGATGGACCCCATGAGCTTTGCCCAGCGCCATACGCGCCATTCTCAAGCATTTTTTCAATGCATTTTTTGGCTATTGGATGAATTAAACTTTTTTTTATATCGCTTATGTTTTGAAGATCAGTTAAAGCTTCCCCAAACTCTTTTATATTAAATTCTTTTAAAGCTGGAAGCATTTTCATAAGGATTAAACGACTTGTTTTTTCAGCTTCAATGCTTGGCGTTGGGCATATAGCCCTAAAAGCTTCAACCTCCCTTTTCCCATAAAAACCTTTTGAAATGTTTGGAATAGCGATCACAAAAAGCCAATCTAAGGGAAAATCATATTTAACTATTATTGGTGGTGGAGAAGCTTTAGATGCTCTAGATGGTAAAAAAGCTTTTTTACCTTTTTTTCCTTTTTTAAAGGGGTGTCCCCCATCCACTATAAAGCCTCCGTATTGAAAAGCTGCTATGCCTATGCCTGAAGTCCCTCCTCTACCCATAATTTCAGCTAAGCGTTTAACATCAACCTTAATATTAAATAGTTTAGCTAAGGCTGAGGCTATTGAAAGCGAAAGTTGAGTTGAAGAACCTAAACCTACATGGCTTGGAATAACTTTTTTAACATTAATTTTAAAGCCCTCTTTAATATTCATGGTTTTAACAAATTTTTCAGCTAAGCGTTTAACTTTATCATGTTTTAAGCCCTCAACAATTATTGTGTTAGCTTTGGAAGCTTCTAAAATAACGTTTGGAAAGTTTAAAGCTACGCCTACGCCTCCATCAATTCTTCCCAACTCGCCATTAAGATCTATAAGCGTGAAATGAAGCCTTGAAGGCGATTTAACATAAACTTTCATTTGCTTCTTCTTCTCCATTCTTCGCAATCTTCAATAATTGTTTTAGTGAGTTTAGCGTAATCGGTTTGAGGTGCTACTCTTTCAATAAGATCCCTATAATAATGAATTAATTGAATTAATTTTTCAGCTTCATTAAAGTTTTTTTCAAGAAAATATTTTTTCACTCTAGTAGCGTGAATTATGCATTCTAAAACCGCGAATAATCCTCGGCAATAGGGTTGAATTTTTTCATTTCCCTCTTCAATCCTTGTTATGTTGCATTCAATCTTAGCTCTATCTATTGATTCATTTAAAACCTTATTTACGGTAAACTCCATATAAAGAATTGAATTTTTAAGTTTTGGGGCGTCCACATAGCTTGCTGGTTTAAAAAGGTTTAAGGGAAGTTTTCCTTGAGGGTTTTTCTCTTTAAAAGCTGTTAAATAAAATATTAATGGGTTTAAAGTGAAGTTAGCAACGCCGCACTTCGAATATGTTAAGTGTTTAAGCAAAGAAGTTTGTTTAAAAGGTTTTATAAAAAAAGTTGATTCATTAATTATTGTGACACCCATAGGCGCTGCTGTAGGCTCCTTATCTTCATTATAAACTGAAATAACAGCTTCATAAATTTGGTTTTTAATTAAATCAAATCTTTTAAGGTTCAACATTATTTCCTAAATCATATTTCTTCATTTGCTTTCTTAAGTGTTTACTTTAAGAAATTAATGAAATAAGGTGGTAAATCCATCTAAACAATAATTTACGTTTATTCAAAATGTTTATATTAATTGTATACAAAATTAGTAGATAGTGAATGTTTATGAGCGCTACAATCAGCATTAGAATTCCTAAAGAACTTAAAAAACTTCTTGATGAACTCAATATAGAGTGGTATAATAAAGTAAAAAAGTTTCTTGAAGAGCTTGTTAATGAGGAATTAAAAAATAGAGTTTTAAAAGAAGCTGATGAAATTAGAGCATCAATAACAAAGAGAAAAACAACCCCTGCAGCTGAGCTTATACGCGAGGATAGAGAACATGCCCATTGAAGCTGCTCTTGATTCTTCAGCGATAGTTGCGCTTTATACACCAGAAGAGCATAGCGAATGGATAAAAGAAACAATTAGAAAATACAATAGGCTTCACATACTTGATTTAACACTTTATGAGGTTACAAATGCTTTATGGAAAAAATTCTATTTTTTAAAAGAGTTAAGCGAAACAGAATTAAAAAGAACGCTTAAGGGAGTATGGAAGTTTTTAGATAACCTTTGTTTTCTGCATTACCATAAGGAAATAAAGGAAAAATCAATTGAATTTTCGATTAAATATGCTTTAACAATTTATGATTCATCATATTTAGCTTTAGCGGAAAAACTAAATATAAACCTCATAACAATTGATACAAAACTTTATGAAAAATTAGAGGGCACACCATTACATAAAATAATACTTTGCCCATAACATAATGATTAATTTTTAGAATATTCTAAAGCGATAGTTTAATGGATTTATTTACTCAAATTTGAGTTTTTACTCAAAAATATTTATATACAAGTTAGTTATAGCAATTATGAAGCTGCATCTTCATTAAATAGTGAAATTAGGCGATAAAATATGGAGAATTCACGTAAATCAATGTTAAAATTAACTGGGGCAGCTGCATTAGCGCCTATAACTGTTCTTTTTCAAGTTTCTCCACCAATATTTTTAACGCCTTGGTTTATGAGGCTTGATTTTGCAGCTGTTCCATGGATTGTTTGCTGGATGCTCTTCGGTTTTAAAGCTAGTTTGCTTTGTATGGTTATAAGCGCTCCGCTTATAGGTTTCTTAGGACCATTTGCAGGCGGTTGGGTGGGCGCGTTAATGAAGATTTCAGCAAGCATATGGATGGTTGCTATTCCAGCCTTATTTACTTTAAAAACTAAGAATTCAATTAACCTGCTTAAAAACAAGCATTTATTTATTTTAACAAGTTTAATAGCTATTTTAACGCGTGATTTAGCTACAGTTTTTCTTAACTTATATTTTGCTATACCTGTGTTTTTTGGAATGAGTTCAACGCAAGTTTTAGAGTTTTTCACAAATCCTAGATTTCAAAGCTTTATAAGCCATTTCTTGGGGTTAACTTGGTTCTCAGCTTATTTTGTTGAAGTAGTTTTTTGGAATACTATTCAAGGCTTAATTGATTTATATACCTCCTTAATAATAGGGTTAATTGTTTTAAAAAGATTTAAATTCCTTATTTAACTTATTTTTCTTAGCGGGTGAAGGATCCTCCCCCCGCTCCGCTATATAAACCCCGGGTGAGGAGGGAAAGGAGAAAATATTGAAAAGCAAAACTTTTAACGTTTCTTTAACAGCTGTTTTTGCAGCTGTATATGCTATAGGAGTAATTTCCTTATCCTCAATAAGCTTTCAATTATTTCAAGTTAGAGTTGCAGACGCTCTTCTTCCCTTATCAATTATTTTTGGTTGGCCAGCCATCATAGGGTTAACCATAGGTTGTTTAATAGCAAATTTTTTCGGCGGATTAGGAATAATAGATGTTATTGGTGGAAGCCTCGCCAATCTTATCGCTTCATTTATTGCATGGAAAATTGGAAAATTAAAATTTAAAGGAAGCTGGGTTATAGCCTCAATTCTTGAAACATTAATTGTTACAAGCATTGTAAGTTTTTATTTAAGCTTTATATTTAATGTTCCACTATATGTTTCTTTATTGAGCGTTTTAATAGGAAGCTTGATTGCAATAAATTTCATAGGCTATTTATTACTCAAAGCCATTTCAAAGCTTGCTGCGAAATATATACACATGCAATAAACTATATTATTTTTTAATAAACAAAATATAGCTTTGAGAATCCGCTGGCTTTAGAGCTTCTCTAAAAATGGAAGATATAAACTAAACCAGTTGAATAAGAAATATATGCATAATATCATTTTCATCTTTGGTAAGAAGCTATTAATTTAATGCCAAGTTCTTTACCTAAGGAGGAGGCTGATGGATGAATCCAATATCCAAACAATAATGGAATAAGCCTTTTCTCTTTAAAAGCCTTTTTAATTTTATTAAAATTTTCAAAAAACTCTTTAACATCTCTTCCATGAATCCTCGATTTTGCTTCACCAATTATAACTATTGGATAACGCCCCTTTCTTCCTTCACCATAAAGATTTATTTCAATTTCCTCTCCATCAACTTTTATAAATCGCCTCTCCAATTCTTCAACCCGTATACGCTCATGCTTTTCAAGCCATGGAGGAAGCATAACCTTAGCCACATCCTCAAGCCCAAAACCAATAGTATCCGAAAGCCCACTAACCGCTTTAAAAAGCACCCCAAGAGAATCCTCAGTTCGCTTTTGAGCTTCTGCTAATCTTTGGATTGCTTCTTCAAGCCTTGTTACTCTTTCTTCAGTTCTTTTTTGAGCTTCAGCAAGTCTTTCAACAGCCTCCTCAAGCCTCGTAACCCTTTCAGCAAGTTTAGCAAGAGAATCCTCAGTCCTTTTTTGAGCCTCTGCAAGTTTTAAAACATTATTAGAAAGCTCAGCTACGATACTGGTTAATTTATTAAAATTTTCTCGCGTAACTTTGGCTTCGCTAATTTTTTGTTCAATAATCCGAGTAATAGCTTCATAAAGTTCTGGAGAAATCGACATTGTTATCTCCAATAGGCTTTTTACCAATTAATTTGCTTATAAAGTTTATCAGAAAATTAAAAATTTATTGAAAAGTTTATGGCTTTTAAAGCCTCCAGATTTTAAACAATTTATATTTTCTAAATTGTTTGTTTTTAAAGAAATTAAATATTTTTTAATAAGGTGGACTAAAAGTATTACATGTAAAGGAGCAGGCTTATAACAAGTTTGTTGGGTTACTTCGTATTAAAGTTGTATTTTAAAATATATTTAAAAGATTTTTTTATTAGTTTTTGGAGACGTTGCAAATATTGTTTAAAAAGCTTGAATTTGGGAAAGCTTAGTAGCAATGAATGGAACAACCATTTCTTCTTCAGTTAATCCTCCATGAAGCCCTGTATAACGAAGTTTTTCCCCTTTAAAATGCTTGTACCAAACAGTATTATTGTTTAAGGGGAGAATAATTAAGTCGCCAGCTCTTTCATAAAATTTCCTTTTAATTTTTTTATTTAAAGAACCGAACAATCCTTGTTTAATAGCCTCCTCCACACTAATTACTTCAGCTTTATTTTTAAGTTTATATAAAAGAAAATCTTTGACTTCATTTATTTTGTTTGGTTTTAAATGAAGATAAAGGTCTCTTGGGCTTCCGCTTGGCAAAATAGTTTTTCCTTTAACGCTTTTTCTAAAGCTCTCTTTAAGTTTTTTAAATTTATTTAAGTAAATTGTTTCTTTGGGGTTAACAGTTATTTGACCGTGATCTGAAGTTAAAATAATTAATGTTTCTTCAGCACTGTTTTTCTGAAGGTTTTTTAAGGCTTTACTTAATAAAAAATTTAAAGCGTTAAACTCCAAGTTTTGCGCTTCATTATTTACGCCATACCTATGCTCCATAGCGTCTAAAGCATCCCAATAAGCATAAAAATAAGCTGCGTCTTTTTCTTTATTCAAGAGCTTTTTAAGATTTATTATTAAATCTGAAAAGTTTATGAAAGGAAAAATTTCGCTTCCTCTCCGCATTAATTTAGCGTAAGCCTTAGAAGCATATGAAGAGTTTACAAAAGAAAAAGATTTAATTCCTTTCTTCTTCAGCTTTTGATATATTGTTTCACCATTAAATAAAACTGTTGGTTTAATTCCTTTTTCAAGCAGTTTATCCTCGCATTTCTCGTTAAAAGGTGTGAAATGCATTGTAACAATTAAATCACCAAACTTCTCAAGATACATGTACCACTCTAAAAGCGCATGCTCTTGAAGCGTTAAACCTGTATCAATAGTTGCAAGCGCAGAAGTTGTTGTTGAAGGAAAAACCGTTGTTAAAGGAAAGCAAACACCATTTTCAACTATGCTATTAAAAAAATTAAAATCTTTATAGTTTTTTATAAAATAGTTGTAGCTTAAACCATCTAATAAAAATAAAACTATCTTGTTAACGTTTTTTAAATCCAATTTGGATTCTAAAATTTTATAAATTAAGCTTTCATTTTTGTTTTTAACATTAAAAAAACTTAATATGAATTTAGGGATTTCAATTAAACAATAGCTGTTATAAAGAGGGTGAATAAAACCATTCTCTTTTTTCTCAGCCCTAATTAATTCTTCAATTTCTTTAATCAGCATTTCTAAATTCCCTTTTCTTTAAACTATTGTTGTTAAGGCAATTAATAATGCCAAAACTAATGTAACTAAACCGTCGCTTATAGCCATTTCAATTGGAACTGTAAAATTATCTGGATCTAAACCTTTATAACATGTTGCCACAGCCGTAAAGAAAGATAAAATCATTACTAAAGGAAAAACTATTAAAAAGGTTGAAATGATGACGAAAAAGTTAATGAAAGTTGAGTTTAAAGAAGCTAAAACTCCATAAGCCATATACATTATTAGAGTGGCGGCTGCAATTTGCTTTAACTCATTTAAATTATTTTTTATAGCTGTTAATTTTGGTTTAACTTCCCCTAAAGCCAATTTAGTTGTTAATAAAGAACCGAAAATAGCACCGCTATCGCCTATTGTATCTATTAAAGCTGGATAAGCGCGTATAAAACCTTTGCGCACTTCAATTTCATTTTTCACTTTTGAAAGCGAAAAACCTGAAACAGCGCTTATAACTGCAGCTATTAAAACTCCAAATATCGCTTCTTTAATAACTTTTAAATAGCTTGCTTCTTTTCTAAACTTTAATAAACTTAATAAAGTAAAGAAAGTGTAAATTAAAGCTATAAGAGTTAACGCTATTTTCCCGAAAAAACCAAGTTTAAACCCTAAAGTTAAAATTAAAATGTAAAATCCTGTAACCAAAATATCAGCGATTGTTGATGAAACAGGGTAAACAACAACATCTGGATCTGCACCTTTTTTAAAAGAGAAAAAACCTAAAAATGAAGTTATAGGTTCAACAACAATTGTTGTTAAACCTTGGGTTGCTATGCAAATGCTTAAAATAAAAAAAGCTTCATTAAATTTAATGTTATAAATGGCTTTGTTAACAGCGAAAACAATTAAGCCTATTATTAAGCTTAAAACAAAAGAAAGCATAAAAGCTGAAGATGCTAAAGCATGATAATAAACAGTGTTTTTTCTTAATTGAGGCTTAATTAAACCTAAATGAAGGTTTGTTCCAAGCCTACTAGCGAAAACACCGTTTACAGCTCCTCTAACGCTTAAGCTCATAGGGTAAAGCATTAAACTCCAAGGTGTTAACAAAATTAAAGATGAAAAAGCTGCAGCTAAGCTTCCAGCTATTAAACCTGAAGCATCAAACAATAAAGCTGTTAAAGATTCTTTAAAAACTTTAAGCTTCTCTAGGGCTAACATTAACTGTTTCCCTTCTTTCTTTAAAGCTTTTAAACGATCTAAGCGATATAAAAATTTTCATTGTTTAAAATTTTAAAATTAAATTATAATTGTGCTAAAGAATTTTGAGCATTGCAATAAACAAAAATTTGTTTTAAAGCTTAAAGAAAATAAGGAAATTTTAAAAGCCTAATATAAAGGGTATTGTAGAAAAGGGTTCCTAGCAAAATTCAAAGTTTAAATTATTTTTATTTATTAAATTTGTTATAAATGAGTCGAATTTAAAAAAGGTTAAAACTATGCATCTCAATTTCTTTTAACTTTCTTTAAGCTCATCAAAATTATAAATTTGGTGCCTAGAAAACCTAAAACTTTTTTTGGGATGAAATGGTTAAAATTTAAATTGTGGGTATGTTGCGATAACCTATGAAGCTTAAAGCCTGTGTTGGCGAAGGTAAGATAGATGGTATAGCCAGTAAAGGGTAGTAAACTCTATGGGATGAGGAAGCAGTAAACCCCCAAACCAGCAGATGAAGAGAATAAGCGTAAAGCCGTCTATAGACGCTGGAAGCCCCCAACTTTAGTCGTGGAGAAGCTCGCTTTGACACTCTCCACAGCTAAAGCCGGGAGATTCTTGCTTCTAAGGTTTTCATTGGTTGGTTGTTCATTGCCCTTTTAGGCTCCCACTTCATCCCGCTCCACCCTAGAAGCAGGGGGTGTGCCACCACCCCGTTAATGCTGCCTCCATAGAGGCAGCCTATATTTAGGACGCCTACTGCATCCCTATTCGCTTCTAACCCGCAGTTTAGACATTTAAAAAGCCCTCCATTAGTTTTTATGTCTTCAGAATGGCAGAATGAGCATCTGCTGGATGTTTTATATTCACTTTTTTCCTCCATTTTTATGCCATACTCTTCAGCCTTTTCTTTGAACCTTCTAACTATATAGTTAAAGCTCCAGAAGTTGTTTATCATAGCGTTTGCCTTACCATTGTGGCCATTGCCTCTTATACCCTTCAATTTTCCAAGCACTATTTTTGAAATTCCAAGCTGATGGGCATCTTCAACTATCTGCTTTATCATGGCGTTTACTGCATGCCTAAATCTTCTCTGCCTTATCCTATACAGCTTTCTAAGCCTTTTTGAAGTTTTAGCCTTGTTGATCCTAGCTAGCCTACTCTGCTCGCTGGCTATTTGCCTTGTCCAGTACCACCAATCCGCTAGAAGTGCCCT
>Ga0078972_1013177_pt1 | contig 13791 bp, 12 predicted proteins | sample YelNatPaOPGAMG01_FD_67568 | JGI IMG/M metagenome (GOLD analysis project Ga0078972, IMG submission 67568) | Hot spring thermophilic microbial communities from Obsidian Pool, Yellowstone National Park, USA - OP-RAMG-01 (SPADES assembly) (version 2) | ecosystem: Environmental > Aquatic > Thermal...
AAAAATAATTAAATTTTCAATAAGTTAATTTTTAAATTATTAAAATATTTAAATTATTTAAAATAATAAGGATTAAAAAATTTAAAAAATAATGAATAATATTTTTAAAAGACAAAAACAAGAAAAACAAAATCAAGAAGATATTTTTTTAAATAAAGGGGAAGATAAAGATAATAATTTTAATAATTTTGAAAAAGATAAAGAAAGTAATAAAGATAAAGAAAATAATAACGGGTTTAAGAATGCAATATTTAATGAAGATGATGATGATTCAAAAAAAATGTCTTTTATAGATCACCTTGATGAATTAAGAAAGAGATTGTTAGTAGTGTTAATTGTTTTTGTTGTAGCAATGATTGCATATTATCCCTTTCACAATCAGATACTTCATTTTTTAACTTCTGGATTTTTAAAAACAAATTTAGTTTATCTTGAAATAATGGAGCCTTTTTTTGTTAATTTAAAAATAGCATTTTATTGTGCAATTATTACTATTTCCCCATTGCTTGCTTATCAGATTGCTGTATTTATTGCACCTGCTTTTTCTAAGAAAATAAGAAAATACATGGCTATTATACTTATTTTATTTTTTATATTATTTGCAGCTGGTTTTTATTTTGCATATAAATTTCTTGTTCCAATTTCAATTAAATGGCTTTTAAATCAAGGCGCAACTTTAAAGGCAAACTTAAGTGTAAGCAAATATGTAAATTTTGTTGGTTGGTTTTTAATAGGTGGAGGAATAGCATTTGAGACTCCACTAGTATTATTGTTTTTAATTAAAGCAGGCATCTTAAAAGTTTCTACTCTTAGAAGGCAATGGAGAATAGTTTACATAGTTATTCTTCTTTTAAGTGCTATTATTACACCAGATTGGAGCCCTGTAACCATGTTTGTTTTAGCAGTTCCAATGATTTTACTTTATGAATTATCAATGATCTTAGCAAAAATTTTTAAATAAATTTTAAAAATCAATTAATTTAACAAAATATATTTTATTGAAAAATTTTTTATGTATAATTTATTTTTTAATGTATAATTATAACAATAAGAGCAGGTTTTATTAGAATTAATTTGAAAGGAAGTGTTTTTAAATGTTTGGACTAGGATGGCAAGAGCTTTTGATTATTCTTGTTATAGCTTTAATAATTTTTGGTCCAAGAAAATTACCTGAAATAGGCAAATCCCTTGGGGAAGCTATAAATGGCTTTAAAGAAAGTACAAAAAAAGCTACTGAAGAAGCAAAAAAAGAAATAAAAACTATTGAAGAAGCTGTAAATCCTAATGATGGTACTGATATCTTAAAAAAGTAAAATATTTAAAAAAGTTAGGTTCATTATATACATTATATAATTATTTAATTATTTAAAATATAAAAAATTATTAAGAATTTAATATTTCTTTTTCACTAAAAACAGTTGCTGAGAAAATATAAATTTCGCAATTTTTATCTTGCCAAGCGTTCTCATGGAGACCCGCTTTTAGGCAAGTTTGTTTTAAAAATTGTATTCTATCCCAATTATAATCAGTAGCTACTTGTGGGAGCAATAAACCTTGATAATATCCTTTTTTAATAAATAAACCATGTTTTCCAACTTTGATTTCATTTATATCGTTAATTAATTTAAATGGTGATAAAACTGATATTTCAATCTCTATTTTATCAATTTCATTTGGGCTTAAAGGATAAAATCTTGGGTCATTTAAAGCTGCTTCTCTTGCCATCATTTTAACAGTCTCCCATAAAGGATGAGTTGCTCTAATATTTCCGATACAGCCTCTAAGTTTTCCGTTTAAAGTTATTGTTACAAAAGCACCACATTTTTCATTTAATATTACATCATTTATAGTTGGAATATTTGGTTTAACACCTAGTATTGCGCTTTTAATAGATTCTCTTGCTATTTCAAGTAAAATAATTTTTTCTTTTTTATTTAAACTTAAACTTGTTATATCATTTGTTTCTGAAGAATCATCTAAATTATTTTTATAATCTTTTTCATCATCAATTTCTTGATTTTTATTTATTTTATTTGAAATACTATTTGAATCGTTTATGTTATTGTTTTTTAAATTATATGATTTATTGTTCTCATTATTTTTTATACTATTGCAGTCTTTATTTTTATCTTCAAATAATGCGGCAGAAAGATAACCAACAACTGCTTTTCTTTCACCTGAAACATCACCTGAATTTAGATATTTAATAATTATAGCTTTGTTTGCACCAAGATTTTTTGCTGCTATCATTGCAGCGATAACTGGGCCACCACCACACATCTCTATATTATTTTTAAAAAATTGGTTTTCAAGATTATCTATATCAAATTTTTCTACTAGTTTTTCTACTTCTTTATCAAGAATTATAGCTTCACCATAAGGATGATAATGTGAAAGATCGGTTGAAGCTACAATTAAAATGTTTTCATTCTTAAATAGTTGACCAATTGAATTTCCAATACTATGAATATTTTCTTTAGTTTGAGAACCTATTACTATTGGGATTATGCTAATATCTTTAAATAAATATTGCAAAAATGGGAGTTGGACTTCTATACTATGCTCTTCATTATGACCTTTGTCAGAAAAATGAATTTTTGGACTGCTTTCAACAAGAAGTTTGCTTCTCTTTTTATCAATATTTGCAATTCCAAGAGGAGTTCTATATGCATCACCATCAAAAATTGATACGAAGTCAAAAAATTCTGAATGAGATGGTGAAATTATTATAATTGTTTCATATCTGTTATTCATTATTTGCTTATAAGAATAAGCAGCAACCTGACCTGAATATATATAACCTGCATGAGGACAAATTAACGCTTTTATGTTTTCAATATTTAAAAATGCTGCATTATTTAAGTAATCTTGAATTTGCATTTCTAAAACATAAGGATCATCGGGATAAAATGATCCAGCAACTACGCTGTCTCTTATTTTTTCATATTTATACATGTTTGCCTCGCTTATATAGAAAAATATTATAAATTTAATTTTTTATTTATTTATAAAAAACCTAAAAATAATTGTTAATACCAAGCTTAATACGAGACTTATTATTATGCTAGTTGCCAATGGAAAATAAAAAGTAAAATTTTTTCTTTGAATTACTATATCTCCTGGAAGCTTACCTGGTATTTTGGAAAGAAATGGAATTTTTGCAAATATAAATAATATAGCACCAATTAAAGCTATAGAAATTCCAATTATTATTAAAATTTTAGCTAAATTTAATAAATTCATATTCTTATTGATATAATTATAATATTAGTTTTAATATAAAAATTTTAAAAAAATATTTATTTTATTAAATTACTAATATTAACATTTCAAATAATTCAATATTAATCATATTAATTCTAATGATTATTATATTTTAAAAAATTTAAAATTAAAAATTTTTTAAAATAAAGACTAAATGCACTATTGTAAAATAAAATCAAAAAAATATTTATTATTTCAAAGTTATAATTGAACCAGATGAATCATGGGGTTTTATTATTAGCTGCCACTTGCTTCAAGGTTGCTATTCTCAAGGTGATACAATTGATGAAGCTTTAGACAATATTAAAGAGGCAATTCTTCTTTTTTTAAAAGACTTAGAATCAATAGGTGCAATAGTTCCTGATCCTTCAAAATTATTAATTGACATCGTTCTTGTTACTAAATACATATGAAATTATCTATAACTTCAGGAGAAGATACAATAAGAGTCTTTGAAAAAATTGGCTATAAAATTGTAAGGCAATAGGGTAGTCATGTTAGACTTCGTGATAATAATAATAACCAATATCATAAACCTATAACAATACCAAATCATAAAGTTTTAAAACCAGGTTTGCTAAGAAAATTAATCCAATATGCCAATTTATCAGTTGAGGAATTCTTATCGTTAATCAAAAGTTTATAAAAAAATGTCTATCCTAGTAAATGATTTTAGAACTACGATTGTATTTTTGAGCAAGATATTTTTATACAAGAACTAAGTTTTTAAAATAAAGAAATCTTATTCCAAATTCATACAGACTTCCAAACACACTAAAAGATTATTTCATTATTTTAAAATAAAAGAGTATAATTTTTAAATATATCTCCATTTTTAAAAACAGGAGGAAAAATGAATAAAAATAGGCTATTTATTCTGGTTTCCACTCTTACATTAATTATTTTGCTTGCTACCGCTGCCACTTGCAATATGTGCGGTGTTAAACTTTCATCAGAAACAAAAGCTACTACATCTTCAGCCATCGATAATAAAGAAACTTTAGGTGAAGCATCTAATACCGAAGAAACAGTTAAAGAGACTACAGCACAAGAAACTACACAAACATCTGACACAACAAAGACAAGTTCATCAGAGACCACAAAATCCAGCTCAACAAATACTCAAGCTACTGCTCCCACGATAAAGCTTTCCATATATGAAGGCCCAACATACTCACAGGCTGATAATGTGTGCTATTACAGGATAGAAGCAATAGTAACAGGTAGTCCAACTCCAACTGTGACCTTTAGCAAAGATGACAGTAACGGTGCATTCGGTTCTAAAAAAGTACAGATAAATTTAACTAAAAGTTGTCCAAATTATACACTTACTGCCAAAGCTAAAAACTCTGCTGGTGAAGCTACTTCCACATTAAATTTAACATGGGGGTGTAGCTCATTAAATAATCCTCCTAAAATAGACACAATATCAATTATTAGCAACGGTCAAATAGTTACAAGCACGACTTATGATGTAACAGCAACTGCTGCTGACCCTGATGGAGATAGCCTTTCTTATGAATGGACAGTAAATGCAGGAACTGTTAAAGGCTTGCAATCAAACCCTCTGAAGTGGACAACTCCAAATAAAGCGGGAACATATCAAATAAGTCTAAAGGTTTCAGACGGCAAAGGTGGAGAAGATACAAAGACTATGAATATAGATGTTAAACTTAATATAACGGATATTAGTAAAGCTGAAATCGATTTGGGTCTAAATATTAATGAAAATCTGCAGCATGTAACTGCTGAAGAAGGATATATGACCAATACTAATACTCTTTGTGTTGATAGTTATAATTATATAGCTGGTGACACCACTGTCAATGAATCTTATAGAGGGTTTATGAGTTTTGATATCACTAACCTCAAAGGAGCAATTATCCAGAATGCGACTCTTAATTTTATTTTAGCTGAAGTAAGTGGAGATTTATCAAACCTAGGTGAATTTATAATTGAAACTGTAGACCATGGTTCAGACTTCCTTGTTTTACAAGATTATAATCTTGCAGGTAATAATATCCAATCAATATCATCAGTTGGAAATGGTATTATAACTTGTAATAATTCTAATTTAAAAACACAACTTCAAAATGCGATAACTGCAGGAAAGACAAGATTTCAATTAAGAATTAGATTTTCAATACCAACTGATGGTGATAGCCAATTAGATTATATCAAATACCAAGCACAAAATGTAATTTTTAATGTAATATACTCGAAATAGTTTTAAATCTTTTCATTATTAATAACTAAAAGATTTAAAAATGAAATGCTTTGAAAATTGAAACTAAATAATTACACATTAATAATCTCAACGGTAGTGCCATAAACTGGTCTTGTTGTTTAAGGCTTCGGAAATACATATTAATTTAATTTGAGGTTTAAAATAGGTTTTTTAAGCTGGTTAAGCATAGTAGAAAGAGTTAGAACTAAATTGTTGAGCTTAAATGGGGATATTTTTATACCTCAATTGATTTAAAATTTATTTTTAATATGAAAATATTATTTCTCCAATAGCAAACGTTAATGCAAATAATATAAAAATTGAACCCAAAACTATTCCCACTATATCAAAGCCTTTACCTTTTTTACTATATATACCTGCTTTTATTCTTTTTAAATCTATGCTTCCACAGATTACTGAAGCTATTGGAAGCCCAAAACAGGACACAAATCCAGCAATAAGCGGAAGAATTTCATATATTGGTTGCCCAAACATGGTAAGTTCAAAAGAAAAGTTCTCTTTAATAAGATTTCCAAAATAAGGCAAAACTATAGAAAATAAAAGCAAGGCATAACAATATGCTAATATTCCGGTAACCAAAGAAGCAACTGGTAATTTTCTATATTGTTGAAGTTTGATTTCATCAGTCATAAGAAAGCCTCTTTTATATGAGATTTTTTAATTATGAAGTATCATTGGCCCAAAATTAAAAATAACAACTATCAAAAATACAATAGATCCTAATATTATTCCTGTAATATCAAAAGCCTTAAAATGTGCAATACTATGAAGTCTTTTTTTTATCCTTAAAAGGTCAATACTTCCACATACTATTGCAACTACGGGTAAGGCCAGCCCAAGAACGGATACGATAATAGTACTAAATATCTTGGATGTTATATCAGTATTAAGATAACTGGAAAACAACATTTTAAGAGCTTTTAGAGAGAAGACAGTAAGTGATACTATGCCGGTAATAAATGATGTGATTGGAAAGTTTTGATATTTCTTGGAATTAATTAAATTATTCATTTGACAAGCCCTCTAATATGGGAAATTTTTATTTTTCATATTCATTATATACATATAAGCGTTAAAAGCAAAAAACTTTATAAAAAGATAAATAACATTAAATTTTTAGTTTAGTTATAAAAGATAATAACTTTTTAAATATATTAATTTTTCAAAATCAAGAAAAAAAATGAGTAATAAAAAAGCTAAAAAGATCGATATCATTAAACAGAATAAACTTAATGTTTAGCTTTATAGCAAAACAGGTTCTTGAAAAGTATTAAAGATAGGGGATGGCTTTAAAAAGATAAGTTTATTTTAACTTTATTTATGTGAGATATATACCTACTTGGATGGGCTAGGTTATAAAATTTCTAACAGCTTTGTAAAAAAATAATAGCTATTAAAAATTTATTTATATAATTTATGCATCCAGTTTTTAACAGCTTGCTATTATTTATTAAGGTTTAAATATATTTAAATTGGTGATAGCAATGAATATAAATATTAATACAGATATATTTAAATTTAAGATTAATAATTTCTACCAATCAGGCCATTGGCAATCATCTTTAGTAAAACCAGTAATATTTTTAATATCTGTTCCATCTATATTCATTGTAATGAGATTGAACCCACCAGATGGCTGTTCATCAGTTGTCCATCCACAAAATACTAATTTTTTCCCATCAGGTGAAACTCTAGGTCTATATACTGCGGAACCATTGCCATTAAAATGAGTCAATTGCATAAGTCCTAAATCATCATATTTATCATTATCTGAAGCAGTGAGGTTATGTATAAGTTTATAATAATCAATTTTCCAAACCTCACAATATTTCGACTGATTGGATATGAAATACAGGATTTTACCATCAGGAGACCAGCCAGGATGGCCAAAGTGTGCTTTTGGATTCTCAGGAGGCGGTAGCTCAACAATTTTTGTTCCATCACTTCTTACTACAATAATTCTTTCTCCTATTCCTTCTTTTGATGAATTATACGTATAAGCTATTGCATCTTCTACAGGAGAAAAGCTCGGCCAAAGTACTGTGTCTTTTCCCTCAACAAAGGTAAGTTGCTTCTTATTATTACCGTATATATCAATAATAAATAGATTTGGTGTACCATTAATATAAGATATATATGCAATGTGTTTTCCATCAGGTGACCAGGTTGGGAACTTATCGTCGCCATCTCCAAATGTAATTTGCTTATTTTGGCTACCATCTGCAGTCATTATAAATATTTTATTACCACCTATTAAATTTGCGGAATATGCTATCCTTGAATACTCAGGTGACCATTCAGGATGCCACATCCAATTACCAAAGAATGCAAGTTTTGTCATATTTGAACTATTAGGATTTATTGTATAAAGATAATAATCAGCGTCTTCTGTTTCCATAGACTGGGAACAAAAAATAATTTTTCCAATGTTTTCAGGACTTCCACCTTTAGGAGGATTGTATATTTCTTCAAATGCTTTCTCATCTTCAAGTGGTATACTATCCTTGATATCTTCTTTATTTGATTCCTGAAGCTCAGTACTTTCTTCACCACTATTTACTGTCGTAGATTGTCTACTATCTATTGTTTTAATGATAACTGTTTTTTTATCACAGGAATTAAGCAGCAATAAAAGTGAAATTACAAAAGCTACAATAAGTATTATAATTATTGTTTTTTTCATAAAATCCTTTATATTTAAAAATTATATATTAAAAATCATTAATTGTAAAAACTAAAATGATTTATACGAAATATTTGGGATCTTCAATCAATTTGCAATATATCAATATTTTAATTTTTTAATTAAAAATAAAAATTATGGATTAATTTAACATAAGATTATTATGAAATTAGTTTTTAAAAATATAAAGAAATTTAGTAAGCATTTAAAATTTTGTTATAAAACTATAAGCTTAAAAATTAGTTTATTACTAATTTTACCTATTAGCTATTTATTGATTCTATGAAGGCTAAGCTAGCATGGTTCCTCTCGTAAGGTAAGAGAGGTAGTTTAGCCTTCATCAGAGCTAGCTTTGACTCGCTGGGGCAGAGATAGCGTGTCTTTTAAATAGCTAATAGGTAACAATAAAGTTTTAGCATTTTTATTATTACGAAATGTTAGATGCTATATAAATGTTAGATGCCATATTTTTTAAAATTTATAAAAAAGATGTCTTGACATTATTTAACTCAATTAAGATAATATTTAAGCCAGTAAATTAAGTAAGTTCAAATGTACATTATTTATATTTGATATTTAAACGAAGTTTTTTAGAATTTTAAAATAATTCATAAGTTTAAATAGTTCAAAATAAATAATTACAAATGTTTATTTAATATTTATATGCACTATCTAAAAGTTAAATTTTTTTATTATTATTAATTTTAATAATTTAAATATTTAAAAATTTTAAAAATAATTATATTATTGCTGGTGTAGCTCAATAGGTAGAGCAGCTGACTTGTAATCAGCAGGTTGGGGGTTCAAGTCCTCTCGCCAGCTCCAGTAGCTTTGGAGGGGTGCCCGAGTGGCCAAAGGGAGCAGACTGTAAATCTGCCGGCGCACGCCTACATAGGTTCAAATCCTATCCCCTCCACCATAAATTGTAAAATTAAAAGGATAAGTAAGCTTAGGAGTTCAAATATGACATTGCCATATTTGAACAATAAGATTTGAAAGGACGAAGTGGAGCGAGGCGGAATGAGTCTGCAGCTCTGCAGTGAGCGATAGCAAGACGAAAGGCCAAATCCTATCCTCTCCACCATATAATTTATGATTAAAATAGATTAAAATAATTTAAATAATTTTTTATAATATTAAATTATATATAATTGAATTGCATATTTTTTAAATAGATATTTATATTTGAAAAATTAAACCTTCTTAAACACCAATTGCCCGTATAGCTCAGCTGGTAGAGCATTTCCTCGGTAAGGAAAAGGTCATCGGTTCAATTCCGATTGCGGGCTCCAAGAAAAATAAAAATAATCAAAAAAATCAATTTATATTTTTTAAATTTATTGCATATATTCAATTATTTTCGAATTTTATAAAAACACTTTAAAAAAAAATAAACTAATATATAATTACTTAGATTTATTGATATTAGTTTTAATTAATTTTGTATTTTTTATATATATTTAATTTTTTTTAATTAATTTAGTTTTTCACCTGTAAATATTTAATTATTTTTAGGAAATATTTTTTAAAATTATTAAATAATTTAGAGAAAGGTTGAAAATGAGTTTTGAAAGTATTGCATTATTTGCAGTAGTAGCAGTAAGCATATTAGCATTACTTTATGCAGTATTTTTAGCTAGGCAAGTTTTTAGAGAAAAAACTGGAACGAGTAAAGCTCAGGAAGTTGCTGATGCAATAAAATCAGGTGCCCAAGCTTATTTAAAAAGACAATTTAAGGCAGTTTCTTTACTTACCATTATTTTATTTATAGCAATTTTTGCTTCAGCTTATTTTGCAAAACAACCATTAAATATTTCGATTGCGCGTGCAATTGCTTTTTTAATTGGGGCTTTTTTTTCTGCGACTGTTGGTTACCTTGGAATGAATATGGCAATTGCAGGTAATAGAAGAGTAGTTGTTGCTGCTGAAAGAAGTATAAAAGAAGCTCTTAGAATAGCTTATAGAGCTGGAACTATAACGGGAATGTTAACTGATGGTTTAGGTCTCCTTGGAGGAACAATTATTTTTATAATATTTAAGATTAAATCTCCAGAAGTTTTACTTGGTTTTGGATTTGGTGGAACTCTTCTTGCTTTATTTATGAGAGTTGGTGGAGGTATATATACAAAAGCTGCAGATGTAGGGGCAGATTTAGTTGGAAAAGTCGAAAAAGGCATTCCTGAAGATGACCCTAGGAATGCTGCCGTAATTGCGGATTTAGTTGGAGATAATGTTGGAGACTGTGCAGGAATGGCTGCTGATATTTTTGAATCTTATGAAGTAACTATTGTTTCAGCATTAATACTTGCTTTATCATTAACACCATTTGATATGAAATGGTTAATATTTCCTTTGCTTGTTAGAGCAATTGGAGTTGTAAGTTCTATTATCGGAACTTATTCTGTATCATGGTGGAAAACAAAAGATCCTTTTAAGGCTATGGATTTTTCATATGATTTATCTTCAATAATTTCTACTACTTCATTTTTCTTTATTTCTTATTTTTATGTTCATGATTTAAGAGTTTTTTGGACAACTGCTTTAGGTATAGCTCTTGCAATTTCATTTAATAAATTTACATCATATTTTACCCATCCCGATCATTCACCTGTTACTAATCTTGCAAAAACAACTAAAACAGGTCCAGCAACATTAATACTTAACGGAATTTCTTTAGGTTTTGAAAGCTCAGTTTGGGCAATTTTAATAATAGCTGTTGTTATTTTTATATCAGTTTTAATATTTTTAAAATCAGGTGTAAATTATGTTTTATATGGAGTTGCTCTTACTGGGATTGGGATGCTCTCCCATACTGGAAATAATGTTTCAATGGATGTTTTTGGACCAATTGCAGATAATGCAAATGGTATTGCAGAAATGTCAGGTGCAAGCAAAGAATCAAGGCAAATATTAGCAGACTTAGATGCTGCTGGAAATACAACAAAAGCTATAACAAAAGGTATTGCAATAGCTTCAGCTGTTATAGCTGCAGTTTCTTTATTTGGCTCTTTTATTGAAGTAACAGGTTTACAAAAAGTAGGTCTTTCTCTTGCAGATCCTATGGTATTTATTGGACTTATGATTGGAGGTGCAGTTCCATTTTTATTTTCTTCATTAGCAATAAAAGCAGTAGGAAGAGCTGCTGGTATAATTGTTGAAGAAGTTAGGCATCAATTTAAAAGACCAGGAGTAATGACAGGTGAAGTTAAGCCGCAATATGATAGAGTTGTTGGAATATGTACTATGTCTGCGCAAAAAGAACTTTTAAATCTTGGTTTAATTGCTATTTTAACTCCTATTTTAGTTGGGTTTGGGCTTCAAGAAAAAGCGCTTGGTGGCTTTCTTGCTGGAATTATTTTAAGTGGGCAACTCCTTGCTGTTTTTATGGCAAATTCTGGTGGTGCATGGGATAATGCTAAGAAAAAAATTGAAGATGGGCTTTATGGTGGAAAGGGTAGCGAACCACATAAGGCATCAGTTATTGGAGATACAATTGGTGATCCTTTAAAAGATACTGCTGGTCCTGCATTAAATCCTATGATTAAAGTGATTAATCTTGTTTCTCTTCTAGTTGCTCCTGTTATTATAACAATGCGAGAGCATTCGCCAATAATTAGTTATATAATTAGTATAATATTAATTATAATTGTTGCTTGGGCTATTTGGAGAAGTAAATCAGACAGGGTAACATTTAAACTTGATGAAACTCAAAATGATGAGAAAGAAGTTAAATAAATAATTAAAAAAATAATATAGATACATAAAGATTAAAAAGATATTTTTTAAGATAAATAAAAATATTTTAACTATTTAAATAGAATGAAAGAGCAATATGTCGAGAGCTTGTTTGATAAAATTTCATATAGATATGATATTGCAAATTTTTTTATAAGTTTTGGGTTAGAAAAATATTGGCGTAAAAAATTTATAAATTATATAAATTCTAATTTAAATTATATTCTTGATGCATGTTGTGGTACCGGTATTTCTACATTAAATATTTTAAATAAACTAAAGAAATCAAAATTAATAAGTGAGAAATTAGATTTAAATAAAAATATAAATGAAAAAATTAATAAAAAAACCATAAATATAAAAAATAAAGCATTTGATGATGTTGTTTATATTTTTGGTGTAGATTTTTCTGAACAAATGCTTTCAATAGCAAAAAATAGATTTACTAGATTTAGCAAATTTAACAGGACAAATGATAGTAAAAAACAAATTAATAATATTAATTCAAATCAAATAATTTTTAAAAAAAATAATATAGAATTTAAAGTACAATTTAAGCAAGGAGATGTAACTAACTTAAATTTTCCTGATAATTATTTTGATCTTATTACAATAGTATTTGGGATAAGAAATGTATTAGATAGGGATAAAGCATTAAAGGAATTTTTTAGGATAGCTAAACCTGGAGGAAAGCTTATTATAATGGAGTTTAACTATCCACAAAAAATTTTAATTAGGAGAGTTTATGATTTCTATATGAGTAAAATTTTAGTAAATATTGGTGGTTTTATTACTAAAAATAAAAAAGCTTATATTTATCTTGTAAATACTATAAAGAATTTTCCATCAATAAATAACTTTAAAAATACCATAGCTAATGCTGGTTGGTCTGATATAAAAATTGAAAAATTATCGTTTGAAACTTGTACAATTTTTTCATCAATTAAAAAATAAAAAAAATAATAGTAAATAAAAAAATAAAAACCCCATACAAAGTGATAATTTGTATGGGGTTATTATAAAAATTTCTTATTTTTTTTTGCCTTTTCCAGCACCTTTAGCTTTTGTAGCCATTTTTACCTCGTAAAAATAAATAATAATAATTGAATATATTTTAAGCTTAATTTTTGTATAATCAATAGTAAAATAAAAATTTTTTTTATTATTTTTTATTAAAATATTTTAAATATTTAAAATATATAAAAATTGAAATAATGGATACTCAAAATAAAGATAATATAAAATTTATTTGTGATTTTATGCTTGGGAAATTAGCAAAATATCTTAGAATGTGCGGTTATGATACTAAATTTATAAAAAATATATCAGATGAAAAATTACTAACCTTAGCTCTTAAAGAGAATAGAATACTATTAACAAGAGATAATGCTTTACTTCTAAGAAAATTAATAAAGGATAAATCTTTAATAGCAATATTAGTTAAGGAAGATAATATAAAAAAGCAGCTTTTGCAGCTTAAAAACCAATTAAATTTAAGTATAGATATAAATCTTTCAAGATGTATTAATTGTAATGGTATTTTGAAGGAAATAAAAAAAGAGGAAATAAAAAGTTTAGTGCCTGAGTATGTTTATAATACTCAAGAAAAATTTTTATTTTGCCCCAGATGTAAAAAGGTATATTGGAATGGAACACATATTAAAAAAATGAGAGATTTTTTTAAAGAAATTAATAACTAATTTGCTTAAATTAGTTTATGCTTTCAATTATTATTTTATTTATTATTTTATTGCTATTTCAGTAATAAATAATTAATAATAGAATCATATTTTAATAAACCTGGTTTTTAAAATTAAATTTTTTACAAATTGTTTAAATATTTATATAAACATTGCTTGTA
>Ga0078972_1013179_pt1 | contig 13789 bp, 5 predicted proteins | sample YelNatPaOPGAMG01_FD_67568 | JGI IMG/M metagenome (GOLD analysis project Ga0078972, IMG submission 67568) | Hot spring thermophilic microbial communities from Obsidian Pool, Yellowstone National Park, USA - OP-RAMG-01 (SPADES assembly) (version 2) | ecosystem: Environmental > Aquatic > Thermal...
CATGCACGGTTTTATATACTGGTTCCTTCCATAGCGTGTGCTGTAAACTTTAAGGAGGATAAGGAAAGATGGCTTTAGGTTTTGCTTCGGTTACTTCTGGTGCTTCAAGAGGCAAGTTGTTATCTGCAGCGATGCTATTTCTAATGTTGGTCGCCGCTATGTTTGCTGCGCGTGCGTCTGTAGTTAAAGCGGTTAATGTCACGACATACGCGTATTTGTCGATCAACCCTAACCCGATTGCTCTCGGCGAATACACGGTTATCAATGTTTGGCTTGAGCCAATACCGCCTACGGCTAACGACGTTTTTCACGGTTTCATGGTTACGATAACTAAGCCTGACGGAACCGTGGAGACGAGAGGGCCGCTTGTTTCGTCGCCCATAGGCTCGCAATACTTCGTGTACACGCCTGATCAGGTTGGATCATACACGTTTAAGATGACTTATCCAGGGGAAACCTTTGCCAACGGAACCTTCGTCTATTCTGCAAGCGAAACTCCTGTTTCAACACTCATCGTCCAGCAGCAGCAGGTGCCCTCGTGGCCTGAGACTCCGCTTCCAACAAGCTACTGGGCGAGACCGATAAACGCGGCCAACCGAGAATGGTGGCGGATTTCAGGCAACTGGCTAATACGCGGATATAACACCACCTACGTGCAGGGCGCAAGCGATTCTGGGAAAGGCTTCAATCCCTACAGCCAAGCGCCCAGGTCATCGCATGTTGTTTGGACGAAGGAGCTGGCTTTAGGCGGCTTGATCGGCGGAGAATACGGCACATCCAGCTTCTACAACGGTTTAACGTACGAGTCGAAGCTGACGCCGCCCGTGATCATGGACGGCAAAATGTACTACAGGGTTTACCCAAGCGATTTCGGCTACTACCAAGGTGTAGGCGGCGCGTGGCCAGGCACGGTCTGCGTAGACTTGCGCACTGGGCAGGAACTTTGGCGTAACATGAACATGAGCTTGGACGCTGGACAAATCTTCAATTACGTTTCAGGAAACCAGATGGGCGGCATCCCATACCTGTGGGACCTCGGTACCTTCGGACCTTTTGCACTTTTCTCTGTTGGGCCATCAATTCTGGCGAGACCATGCTCATGGCACCTGTATGACGCTAATACTGGCGCGCTAATCGCGACTTTCACAAACGCGTTACCCGTAAACTTCGCTACTGGAGGCACAGTCGTCTACGGCAAAGACGGAACGATGTACGTTTACTTCCTGAATGGCGCGGCAGGCTGGCTTGCCATGTGGAACTCTACCAAAGCGTTGGCTAAAGCAAACTTCATTCCCGACATTCCAGGAAGCCACGTTGGCTTCTTAAGAAATGTGCCTGGAACATACGACTGGCGTAACGGTGTCGAATGGAACGTGACGGTGCCAAAATACATGGTTATGGACGCAACAGGTCCACTGTTTCCAGCACAGCAAGGCGTCACCGGCGACGTGCTCATCGCAGCAGTCGAGAGCAGAGCAACGTCTTACATGGAAATCGGTTACAGCCTGACCACTGGACAGCAGCTTTGGGCTCACAACTTAACAATCGACGAGTACACCGCCGCCAGAGCCTACGGTGAAGGCGTCTACGCAGGCTGGAACCCCAACCGAAGGGTCTGGATGGGCTACGACGCGCAAACAGGAAACCGACTTTGGACAAGCGACCCCACGGATTATCCATGGGGCACATACGGGCTTTCAGGCGTAATCGCATACGGTAAACTCTACGTGTTAAGCTTCGATGGCAGCGTACACGCGTTTGACCTCAAAACCGGCAAACAAGTGTTCAAGTACTACAGCGGAAACGACAACTACCGCGAAACGCCCTATGGGACATTCCCATTCTACTTTGGCCCGATAATCGCCGACGGCGTAGTGTTTGCAGGAAACGGCGAGCACAGCCCGAGCATACCGCTGTACCGTGGAGAAAAACTTCATGCCTTCAACGCGGAAAACGGTGCACCGATATGGACACTTGACGGATGGCACGTCATTCAAGCAATAGCAGACGGCTACCTAGTCTCTTACAACGCAGAAGACAATAGGATCTACGTGTTCGGCAAGGGACAAACCGCCACAACCGTGTCAGTTTCCTCAGAAGTTGCACCGAAAGGCTCGAGCATCCTCATAAAAGGCACAGTCACAGACCAGTCGCCAGGCCAGCCTGGAACACCCGCAATCGCAGACGAAGACATGAGCGCATGGATGAACTACCTGAAAAGGCAACAAATAATCCCGGCGAACGCAAAAGGCGTCCCAGTGAAGCTTACTGCTGTCGCGTCGGACGGCACAGTCATCGATATCGGCACGGTTACAAGCGATGCAAACGGCATGTTTAAGAAGCTTTGGGCGCCTCCGGCTGAAGGTGAATACACCATAATCGCCACCTTCAAGGGCTCCAACTCCTACTGGCCCTCATCCTCAGAAACCGCTTTAGGCGTCGGTCCGGCAGAGCAAGGCACCAACCAAACGCTAGCCTTGTACGTAATAGTCGCCACAGTAGTGATCATAATCGCAATCGCCGTAGCTGTGATAGTACTCCGAAAACGACCTTAATTTCCAACGAAAAACGCAAATCTCCCCCTTTTTATTCATCAAGCAGAAAGACGCCAAGATCACCTATTCACATCTGTTTTACCGTCGATACAGATGCCCTCAACAGAATTTTCCTCCAAAGCTGAAAATTGAATTAACACTCTTCAGGACTCGATAGAAAAACGAGGGATATGGCATGGGACTTGCATTTAATGGTGAAATGAACCTGATCCTCGCCACAATCGACCAAAGCAGAACCATAATAAACATAGGCGAAACAACATACACCGCCAACGGAGACCACACTATGACTTACACCCACCAGACATGAGATACTGATAGATATGACGCCTCAACTTTAGCCAAGCATTTGTGCACGCATGACATTGGAAACAAAACCTATTTCGAGATGATCCATACTGCGTAGAGGTTATCTAACATACTCTCCTCGCTAATGCTTCGGGGAGTTGCAGGGTCACCGTTGGTCACGGTGTTGCCCCTTCAGGGATGTAGGTGCTTCCTTTGCACATGACCCTATCTATGTGCAATCGACCTGCGCCTTCCAATGAGGCAGGACGCAAAGCAATGTTTAACGACGCGTTTGCGTCAGCGCGGTCAACGTTCCCGCAACTTTGGCGCTTGAACGGTTTCATCCACAATATCTATGCTTCCCCACCGAGAAACCTCCTTCGACTCCTCTTCCAGCTCAACACAGGTTGAGACGTGCCTTCCAGTTTAGCAGAAAACAAACTCATACATGCTTTTCGCAATTCAGCTCCTCCCCTAAGGTCGGTGCTTTCCTGTTCATGTATCCGTAAAAATGCGTTTGAAAAGAGCGCGATTCTATGCTTGTCCTCTAATTTTTGTCTGGCAACCCGCCGAACCCTTTGTTTCTAACGAAAAAACCACTCTTACATCCCAAGGAAATACTGCGCCAAAAAATCAACCTAAGTCCTTATCAATCCTAAAATATCTGTCCAAGCACCAATCCCAGCGAGGTCCTTCCTAGGAATCGAAAACAAAAACCGTCATTCCAAACATTCTAATCCCCTTTCATGTGACAAAAGTACCTGTCGAGAAGGAGCAGCTCATATGCCGTTCCGATGCGTATAAGCATCATGTTCATTTTTAAGCATTCTACTCACACAGCCTCGGCATGCGCCAATCAATGTACGTTTACTTGCTAGACCAATCGATGGTGAAAAAGAAGGATATACAGTAGTTCTTTAGGGGCTTAGACCATAGGCTTCATAGTTGAGTGCCAGTAACTGGCTAGTAATAAGGCTACAGTAATTTTTATTCATCCAACTTTGGATTCCAAAAAGCACATAACTGCCTTAACCTGCATTGGACTTAACGATCCAAAGTCGCAGCATCGCTTTCTATCCCAAGCCTACGGCATGGTTTTGACTTGTGCCCCGTGCTTTCTTCCGTTTGTTCAAATGGGGTTATCATTAGCTGCTTTTGGCTGTAAACCTGTTTCCGCTAAAAGTTCAGTAACAACTGTGTTCAGGCTGAAAAAACTGCAAGAAATACCGCGTGACCAGCACGTCTTAGACGCGCATAGAATAAGCCATTTTCGGGCTTATTCTACAGTTTAACGCTTAAAATTTGCACCGACCAGCGAAAAATCCAAAAATTTGCATTAGCGCCAAAACTCATGGGATGAAAAACTTTTTAAACGTAAGGAAGCTAATACCTCTTACTGGAGGAATGGAAAATTGTACCTCCAGAAAAAACGAAAATTGGCAGCAGTCGCTGTTGTCTTCTTGTTGTCTTTCGCAGCTTTCGTCGCGGTTGCACCTTTAACTAAGGGAGACGTAACAGGCACATCTGCAAGCTACTGTTTCATTGCTGTAACGCCAAATCCTGTTGGCGTCGGACAAACAGTGCACGTTGGCATCATAATGTGGATTCCCCCGCCAACCGCGGTTGTAAACACAGGTGACCGCTGGCAGGGGCTGAAAGTTACAATCACGCGTCCAGACGGAGAGACAGAAACTAAAGGGCCATTCACAGGCGACGCCGTTGGCAACGCTTGGTTCGACTATACACCTACGCAGCTGGGCGTGTACAAGTTTCAAGCGCACTTCCCTGGGCAACGCATCGTCGGCATGGCTCAAATACTGTTCGGTCCGCCAGTACCGATCGATGTGCAATACCAGGCGTCAGACAGTAACGTCGTAGAGCTTACCGTGCAGTCGCAACCAGCACCCGCAGTTCAACTTCAGCCGCTTCCAAGTAGCTACTGGACCAGACCGATAAACGCTCAAAACTACGCTTGGGACTCCATTTCCAGCAACTGGCTCATGCCAGCCTGGGACTCGACAAACCGACAGTTCGACCAGGGATGCGCCTACGCTCGCTACGCTACCACCCCATCTAGCGCGCACATACTGTGGACTAAACCGTTAACCTTCGGCGGGCTAGTAGGCGGAGAATTCGGAACAACAGCCTTTCACAACGGAATGTCATATGAACAATTCTTTAAGCCTCCAGTAGTGATCAGCGGACGCTTATACTATAACACGATTCAAGCAGAGGAGCCTACAAGCACAGGCGGCGGGTCAGCGGGCGGCGTAAACGCCATCAACGTTTCTACTGTTACATGTGTGGACCTGGCAACGGGAAAAACGCTTTTCACGATTCCACACGCAAGGCTTGACTTCGGCCAAATCTACGATTACATATCGCCCAACCAGGGCGGATGCTTCGCTTACCTGTGGGATACAAGCGGCGGCACCACGTGGAAAATGTACGATGCTTGGACGGGAAACTACATTTGCAGCATCAAGAATGTGCCTGCTGGAACTATACTCTTGGACAACACGTTCAACGTTAACCAGGGGCCAGGCGACATCCTAGTCTACAGCCTTAACCCCGCAACAGGAACGCTGTCGCTGTGGAACTCGACACAAGTCTTCATGAGCTACCAGCAAAACTTGACTTCAGCAACCAACAGTCCATGGACATGGCGCATCTACAACTGGCAAGACATGACGCTTGACGGCTCGACGGGCATAATGTGGACTAAAACACTGGCTGACTTCCCCGCAGGCGGATTAATCGCGCAAGTAGGCTACGACAACACCGTGTACGTCTATGCTGGACAAGTAACAGGCGTGCTAGGCGCCACTGCCGCGTTCAGTCTCCCACAGAAAACCACATGGGTAGGCTACAGCATGACTGACGGCTCCAAACTGTGGGGTCCAAATGTTATCGACGCAACACAGCACATTCCAGCAAACACCACAGTTTTCCCAGGCACATTCCTGCAGGCACGCATCATCGGCATGGGCCCTGACAGGGGAATTCTCGCCCTCTTCGTCAAAGACACGATGCAATGGTACGCATGGAACGTTACATCAGGCGCCTTCCTGTGGGGACCGACAAAAGCATACACGAATCCTTGGGGCCTGTACAACTACGAAAGCCAATTAATCGCTAACGGCATACTTTACAACGCAGGCTACGACGGCATGATACACGCATTCGACGTTACAACAGGACAGGAACTGTGGACCTTTTCAAGCGGCGACGCAGGAACAATAACGCCGTACGGTACATGGCCCTTCTACAACGGCTTAACCCTCACGAAGAACGCGCTTATCGGAACTACAGGCGAACACGGCAACGGCGTCGAACCCCTATATCAAGGCGAAGGAATATACGTCGTCGACCCTGTCAGCGGAAAGCAGCTCTGGAACTTAACTGGCTGGTTCACTCAGCCCGTCATCGCCGACTGCATGCTACTGTCACATAACCTTTACGACAACCAAATCTACGCATTCGGAAAAGGACCAAGCGCAATCACCGTCACAGCAACGGCAGGAGTCGGCAACGCCGTAACCATCCAAGGCACCGTCACCGACCAGTCTCCAGGCGCCAAACAACTGGTGGAAGACGGCAAATTCAACATCGTACCCGCCATCGCCGACACATACCAAAGCGTGTGGATGAGCTACCTCTACGAGCAGCAGCCACTCCCGAACAGCTTCCCCTGCGACACTGCAGGCGTCCAAGTAACCCTAAGCGCAACCGACCCAACAGGCAAAACCATCGACATCGGCACAGTCACCAGCGACGCCTCAGGACACTTCGCCATTTCATGGACACCGCCAGGTCAAGGACTATACACCATAACAGCCGCATTCAAAGGATCCAACTCTTACTACGCCTCATCCGACGAAACCTCAATAGCCATCAGTTCAACAACCGCTAGCTCAGCAACCACAGCACTACCACTGGACACGCTTATAATCGTCACAACCATAATAATCATAATCGTAATCATCATAGCCGCCGTCGTAATAACGCGTAAACACAGTTAAAACCTTCAAATAGCAAAAAACAAACCCTCCCTTTTTCTCACCCTCCACCGACCACGACGCTGACCCGAACCTGAACAAATAATGAACAGAAAAACAAAGCCGCAGTCTTTTCCATAACATTTCACGTAAACTCAACCCTCTGGCTTTGAAAACCCTTTCTCCCCGAGCATGAAAAATCAACGGTTAAGTGCGGAAAAACACAAGAATTATTAATGCATCTGCCCTAACAGAATAAACAGTGGCATGGCAAAAGTGTTTGCCAAGCCAAACATGGAAGGAAAGAAAATGTTGGATGAACCTCGTGTAAACAGTGAAATCCAAGGAAGGAAGACTTTAACCCTGTTGACTGCCTTGTTTCTGGTGCTAACCATTGCTGCAACGCTTGTTGCCTTTCCACTTGCTCACGCACACACCCCGGCATGGAACGTTAAAACTTATGCTTTTCTCTCCGTTGAACCAAACCCTATAGGTGTCGGTCAAACAGTGTTCGTAAACTTCTGGCTTGACAAAGCACCGCCGACAGCCAACGGAGCCTACGGTGACAGATGGCAAAACTACACTGTGAAAGTTACGAAGCCTGATGGAACTGTGGAAACGCTTGGGCCGTTCCGCAGCGATGCAGTAGGCGGAGCATGGGCCACATACACGCCAACTCAGCTTGGCAACTACACCTTCGTCTTCAGCTTTCCTGGACAAACAGTAGCCGCGGGGCCTGTTCCTCCGAGCGGTGTCATCAGCAACGCGCAATGCGTTGGAGACTACTACGAGCCAAGCACCAGCGAAACCGTGACACTGCTCGTGCAGCAACAGCAAGTCCAGCCTTACCCATCCACTCCGCTTCCCACAGACTACTGGCAGCGTCCAATATTCGCAATGAACACAGCATGGTACACGATCAGCGGAAACTGGCTTGGAACAGGACTTACAGCAAGGATGCAAAGCTACTACAACGCATCAGGCAACTTCAACCCCTACACTAGGGCGCCTGAAACGTCACATATACTTTGGACAAAACCCTACGCGCCAGGCGGTCTCATAGGTGGACAATACGGCGGCGACGAAATGCGCAGCAACTACTACTCAACAGCACAGTACGAACCCAAATTCGGCCCGCCAATAATAATAAACGGCGTACTCTACTGGAACCTTGTCCCTGGGGCCTCAACAAACCAAGGAGGCTGGATGGCCGTAGACCTCCATACTGGAAAAACATTGTGGACCATAAACACCACCGAAACTCTGAGAATGGGTCAAATACTTGACTACGTGTCTCCAAACCAATACGGCGGTCTCGCCTACCTATGGACGGAAAGCTCCACTACACCGCGCAAATACTCTATGTATGATGCGATGACAGGAAATTACATACTGAGCATTGTCAACGTTTCCATAAGCAGCCCTGCAGGATATTTCGGGCCATACGTCATTTTCTGCGAAGGCCAAGACGGAAGCCTCTTAGGCTACTACATTAACAGCACCAGTATGACTCTGAACATGTGGAACTCCACACGCGCCATCTTTAAAGGACCACAGGGAACAGGCGACCTAGCCAACGCATGGTTATGGAGACCACCGCAAGGAGCGCAAATTCCATTCGAATACGGAATACAATGGTCAATGCCCCTCGTCACGAAGATGACGGCGTCCAACGGCTCCACCGTAGACATCAACGAAGCCTACCACGAATCTTCAGGAACCACAAGTAACAACCTAAACCTTGCCGCGTATTCCGCTGACGACGTATTACTCGTAACCACGCTTCAAGGACCAAGCACAGCCTTCCAACAGCCTGGATACATAATTGCAGAAGGCTACAACGCCACCACAGGACAGCTACTGTGGGGACCATTGAACCTTACGCAGACACCGTGGAGCAGACTCTCACTAGGCGCAGTAGGTCAGGGGATCTGGGCTGTATACACGCATGCCACACGCTCATGGACGGCTTACAGCCTCAAAACAGGACAGAAAGTGTGGGGTCCAGTTCAAGGACCCACCGACGCATGGGGGTACTATGAAATCTGGGCAGGCATCGCCTACGGTGCCCTCTACACATGCGGCTTCAGCGGAATCGTCAACGCATACAACGTTACAAACGGCGCGCTCCTGTGGAGCTGGAGCCCTGGAAGCAGCGGCTACGAAACTCCATACGGCATCTGGCCGCTCCTGCATATCGAAGCCATCGCCGACGGCAAGATCTACATTCAAGGAGGTCACGAATACAGTCCACCACTGTTCCACGGCTCCAAACTATGGTGCCTCGACGCTGCGTCAGGAAAACCATTATGGAGCAGCTATAGCTTCGCAATCTCAAACTACGCAAACGCAGCCATCGCCGACGGCATCCTAGTTGTGCCCAACGCCTACGACAACCAGGTATACGCCTACGGCAAAGGACCAACAGCAACCACCGTTTCAGTACAAAACGACGTGATAACCAAAGGAAGCACGGTACTCATAAAAGGCACCGTCACCGACCAGTCGCCAGGCCAAACCTGCCTAGGCATTCCAGCAGCCGGAACCCCAGCAGTCTCAGACGACAGCATGGACGCGTGGATGGCATACCTGTACCAGCAACAACCCAAACCAGCCAACGCCACCGGCGTCCTCGTAAGACTCGCCGCCATCGACCAAAGCGGAACCGTAATAAACATAGGCGAAACAACAAGCACCGCCAACGGAAACTACGCCATAGCCTGGACCCCGCCAGCCGAAGGGCAATACTGGATTGAAGCCTTCTTCGACGGCTCTCGATCCTACTACAGCTCACACGCAGAAACAGCCCTTTACGTCACCGCCGCTGCGCCGTCACCCATAACCTCTACACCGCCACCATCAACATCGCCGCCAACAAGTCCGAGCATCAGTCCCACTGTTCCACCAGCCGTCAGCGCACCAGGCATCGACATCTACATGATTGCCGCCGCAACCGCCGTGGTTGCCGTCATAATCGTCGCTGCCATAATCCTGAAAAGAAAACAAAAATAAACAACCCCCACACTTTTTTTGCTCAGAAACTATGAAACACGCTAATTGAAGCTTACAAGACAGCTAAGTACTTGCAGCGCCGCTTGAAAGAGCTCGGCACGCTTGACAAAAAGAATAAATTAATATTCCTGAGGAAAAGTAAATTAACAGCCAAAAACACCGAGGCAACCGAAAAATACCGAGGTCATCCAAAGAGCATGGAAAACCGTGCCGAGGTAGCTCAGCCTGGGAGAGCGCTCGACCCTGCCGCCGTGCGCAGCTTGGGGCGAAGCTGAAGACCGAGTTGTCGCCGGTTCAAACCCGGCCCTCGGCACTGAACCATTCTAACGTCATGACGGTTTGTGGGTCACTGTCGACGGTTTGGACAGGACGATCTCCCCATTAATTTCTTGAATTACTTTTTTGTTGACTTGAAGAAGACTTTGAGAGTCAAGTTTCACGTGGTTTCTGACTGTTTGGCCGCAGGCGTGTAGGCTTTGGGCGCAGCCTTCTAAATAGCCGCTGTCCAGTGAGGCTAGAAGCAGGGCTCGGAGGGTGTCGCTGTTTCTTTTCGGGTTTTTACATGGAATATGTTGTTTGTCCATTCTTTAAGGCATATGTATGCATATGCCCTATCACGCTGTCTGGGAAAGGCGCCGTAGCCAGACATCTCTTGACCGCCAAAAATTGGTTGCGGCTCCACTCCGCTAAAACTTTTGATCTGGCCAAAATACCTTAAACATACAAGGGTGCATATGTAAATGTTCCTTGCCAACGTTTACAAAAGAAACTAAGATATGATTTTAAACGCAAGCTGTCCAAGGCAGTAACCGTCGGGTAAAATCGTATTGCTGCATGCACACAAAAGTTAAATACCGTTAGGACGTGAAATATCATGCAGAAGTTAGGAGAAAAAATATATGAAAGCGAAATATATGCTGCTATTGACGTTGATTGCGATTTTGACTTCTGCTGTCATGTTGGCAAACCTCTCTTCGGTTAACGCTGCAGACGTAACAACCTACGCTTACATAAGTGTGGAACCAAACCCTGTTGGAGTCAATCAGCAAGTACTGGTCGACGTTTGGATTGAGCCGCTTCAGCCAACCGGAACAGACCTATTCCACAATTTAACCGTTACCATCACAAAGCCCGATGGAACCATTGAAACAGTAGGACCATTGACAACCTCGACGGTTGGGTCACAGTTCTTCACATACACGCCTACCATGGTCGGCAACTACTCTTTTAAGCTTACTTACGCCGGAGAAGTCTTCACTCGTGGCGGCTACTACTACCTGCCCAGCCAAAGCCCAACCGTTACACTTCGCGTGCAACAGGAACCTATACTACCATGGCAGGACACTCCGCTTCCAACAGACTACTGGACTCGCCCAATATATGGGCAGAACCGACTGTGGGCCAGCATAGTCGGAGACTGGCTTATGTCAGGCTACAACGCCACAGGCAAAACCTTCGACGCCCAGTTCGGCTTTAACCCCTACAGTCAAGCACCCAGGTCTGCTCACATAATGTGGACGCAACCGTTGGCAATGGGCGGCATTGTTGGAGGCGACCTAGGCGACCAAACTTTCTATACGGGGCTATCGTACGAGTCAAAGGGCAGTCCAGCAATAATCATGAACGGGAGACTCTACTACAACATTAGACCCTCATCCAGTTTCATGCAGGGCTTCGTCTGCGTCGACCTGCGCACGGGCGAAGAGCTATGGCGAAACACAAACTGGAACTACAGTATTACTCTCGGTCAGGAATACGAATACACTACGGGGAATCAAGGAGGCGTCGCAGGTGCATACCTATGGCAGACAGGCACAACATACAGGATGTTCGACGCGTTCACAGGGAACCTAATACTGACCTTTGCGAACGCATCCAGCGGCACGAATGTATTGGACAAACATGGAAACTGGTACGTCTACGTTTACAGCGGCGTAGGCAGATGGCTAGCTATGTGGAACTTTACAAGGGCTATAGAGAAAAACGGGCTAATAACCTTTAATCCTTCAGGCGAAGGAATGTACAGACCAACGCCCCGCGGAGGCAACCCTGAGAACCCATACAACTGGCTAGCAGGGATACAGTGGAATCAAACAGACTTGCCTGCAATTAACATGACCCTCCCCGATGTAGCTCCAAACGGCACAATCACAGGATACACGACACTTTATCCCTCAGTCTGGGGTGTAACCGGAAACACGCTGCTCGCCCAAGTGGGGACTTCCGCAATGATTTACTACGAAATCGGCTACAGCCTTACAGACGGGAGACAACTGTGGGTTCAGCCAAGAAACACGACGACACCCAGCGTCTGGGGAAGCACAGGAGACGGAAAGTACATCCGCGTCTTCCTCGACAGAAGAGTTCAAATATGCTACGACGCGGCTACAGGAAATCAGTTATGGGTAAGCGAGCCAATGGACTTTCCATGGGGCACGTATGGAAGCCAGTTCGGTACGGTTGCATACAACAAATTCTACTGGGGAAGCTACGACGGGCATGAATATGCCTTTGACCTGAACACAGGAAAAATCGTGTGGAAATTCTACAGTGGAGACGCAGGATACGAAACGCCTTACGGCACTTACCCGTTCTGGTACGGCCCAGTCATCGCTGACGGAATAGTCTTCGCCGGAACAGGTGAACACTCACCAACTCAACCGTTAATCAGAGGAGAAAAGCTATTTGCAATAGACGCAGAAACAGGCAAAGGCCTGTGGAACATAAGCGGGCTAATGGTTACAAGGTCTATTGCAGACGGCTACCTCATAACATACAATGCCTACGACAACCAAATGTACTGCTTCGGCAAGGGTCCAAGCGCCACCACGGTCTCCATTAAAAACGACGTAGTCACAAAGGGAAACAGCGTACTCATACAAGGCACCGTAACCGACCAGTCCGCAGGCGCCAAACAACTGGTGCAGCAAGGCAAATTAAGCATCGTACCCGCCATCGCCGACGAGGACCAAGGTCCATGGATGGAGTACCTATACATGCAGCAGCCAATGCCGAAAAACGCAAAAGGCGTCACAGTGTCATTAACCGCAACCCGGGAAGACGGAACCGTCATTCCAATAGGCGAAGTTGTAAGCGACATGAGCGGCAAATATGCCTGCAAATGGACTCCGCCAGACGTAGGCCTATACAAGATTACAGCCACATTCAAAGGCTCCCACTCTTACGGCAGCTCCTACGACGTAACCTACTTGGCAGTAGAACCAGCACCCTCACCTTCGCCTTCAACTCAGCCTTCACTTAGCCCAAGCCCAACACAGTCCCTTTCACCCTCACCCGCTCCACCGCCGACAGCAGCGCCACCAACCAACCTATACCTGATTGCCGGAGCTGCAGCTGTCATAATAATCGTTGCAGCCGCCATAATCCTCAAGAAACGACGAAAACAGCCTTAACCAAAAAACACACTCTTCACTCTTTTTTTCTTTCTTAAGTCTAAACTGACAGCCGTGAACAAAAAAAGGCTGAAAACCCAGACCGGAACATAACCGTCGCCTCAGGAAACTCTTTTCAGTCCGACATTCCCTAAGCCCATCAAGCGGAGCGCATGCCTACTCCTCTGGAACCTTTAGGCCAAAGCGCATTACGCTAGGTTTTTCTATGAGGCTTAAGTACTTCTTATCCGATTTGATTTTGCCGTACGGTTTAAGCTGCAAAGCGGGAGATGAGCAGTGTTGGGTTCGCTGCGTGAACGTGTGCTCGTGTTGCCTGATGGGCGTCGGGTTAGCATTTTAGTTGTGGGCGAGGGAAAGCCTATTGTGTATTTTCATGCGACGGCAAGCAGCCGTTTAGAAGCATTGTTGCTAGCGGATTTTGCATGTACCTTCGGCTTTCAGCTTGTCTGCGCAGATAGGCCGGGCTATGGCTTGTCAACGCCTACGCGTAGGCGAAGCATTTGCGATTTTGCCGGCGACATGG
>Ga0078972_1013182_pt1 | contig 13787 bp, 13 predicted proteins | sample YelNatPaOPGAMG01_FD_67568 | JGI IMG/M metagenome (GOLD analysis project Ga0078972, IMG submission 67568) | Hot spring thermophilic microbial communities from Obsidian Pool, Yellowstone National Park, USA - OP-RAMG-01 (SPADES assembly) (version 2) | ecosystem: Environmental > Aquatic > Thermal...
GCAGGCGCTTTGTTTGGAGCTTATCTGATGAAAAAGAAATTGAGCGGTAAACAGGTAAAAATAGCAATAGGTCTGATACTATATGTTATAGCTGCGAAGATGGTCTGGGATTTAATAAAATAAGGCTTTTTGTCGAGTTTGGAAAGTGAGGTAATTACCCGAATGAAGAAAGGCAATAAATTGTTTTCCACAGGTATGTGCGGTATTTTGTTCATCATGCTTGCATCTGCTGCAACCGCTGCCTCGGACACACAAATATTTACGCTGAATAAATGCATAGAGCTTGCATTGAAACAAAGCCCGCTGATACGGTCGGCAGAAATGGACGTTGAGGCTTCACGGGAATCCCTCAGGGGGTCAAAGGGAGCTTTATTTCCACGGCTTGATCTCAACGCGGCTTATATGAAGGAGAACCAGCCCCTTCCTTATATCCCCGCACAGAGCATGAAAATACCGGCGAAGTTCAGCGACGAGGTCTATTCATGGAATATCTATCTTAGAATGCCTCTCTATGAAGGCGGCAGGCTGACGAAACAGGTGGACGTCTCGGAACTCGAAAAGAATATACAGGCATCAAGAACTGCATTTACGGCGCAGGATGTCGTTGCCAATGTCACGAATGCGTTCAATAAACTCCTTCAGCTTAAAGAACTGAGAAAGGCAAACCTAAAATCTGTGGATGCGCTGAAGAGGCAGAGAGAGAATACCGAGCTTCTGTTGAAAACCGGAAGGGCCGCAAAGCTGGAACTCCTAAGGGTTGACGTCCAGCTCGCAGTGGAACGGCAGAATCTCATAAAAACCGAGGAAGCCATGAGTCGCACAAAGGACCTGCTGGCCTTTTTCATGGGAGTGGATCTTCATGAAATCAGTGATATTTCCGGCACTCTCAGCCCTGAAGAAACCATAAAGGAACAGGACGCCTCCTCCCTCGTAAAATTAAGACCGGATGTTGTTGCATTATCAATGAAGGTGGAGCAGTCCAAGAAAAGAATCGGAATAGCCGACGCAAAGAGATATCCTGCCATAGCCCTTGTAGGCAATTACGGCAACCGAGCGGGCGCAGAGATGCGCGACAGAGAAGAAGTATGGGAGGTTGGAGTCGTCCTCTCCCTGAACATATTCGATGCAGGCATTATCTCCTCGGATGTAAGGCGAGAGCAGGCATTGCAGAAAAAAGCGGAAGAGGAGCTCAGGCTCGCAGAATTAAAGGCTAAGACAGAGATAGAAAACGCCCTGTCTTTTTTCAGGGAGGCAACGCAACGGCTTGAAGTTGCAGAAAAGGCGCTCTTAGAGTCAGAGGAGGCGTTAAGGATCGAGGAACTGAAATATAAGACAGGTGCAGGCGCCATAACAGACGTTCTGCTGGCGGAATCGGCCATGAGCCTTTCACAGGCCAACTATTACCAGGCGCTCTATGACCGCCAGGCAGCGATAACTGAATACAAAAGGGCAACAGGGGCCATAGAGGTGAACAGATGAAAAAGACAATAGCAGTTATTGTAGCATTACTCTTGATAATCGGCGCAGTAATAGTTGTCAAAAAGAAAAAGGCATCCATTGAGAAAACGCCTGCAGTAGCTTCTTATCCGCTGCCGGTCGAAACAGCGGCGGCAAGAGAGGGCAGCATCTCTATCTCCTCACGCTATCTTGGCACAATCATGCCCTTGCATTACGCCGATATAGCGCCGAGGATTACCGGTAATATCCTTACGGTTTCCGTGCGAGAGGGCGATAGTGTGCGCAAGGGACAGCTCCTTGTAACCATTGATGAACGGGCGCTTAGGGAAAGGGAAGCCGCACAGGCCCTTGAGATAACAGGTACAGAATCCCAGCTTGCAGGGGCAAGAAGCGTTTACGAAACCCAGCAGGCTGTTTATGAAAGAGACGAGATGCTTCAGAAGGAAGGTGCCATCTCCCTTGAAGCACTTCAGCGGTCAAAAGCACAGAGAGATTCAGCCCTTGCTCAGGTCAAGAGCCTTGAGGAAAAGATCAAGGCATTAAGAAACATTTACAGCGCAGCATCTGTCGAGACATCTTATGCGCAGCTTCATTCTCCACTTAATGGAGTTGTCACCAGAAGGCTTCAGGAACCCGGAGATATTGCTGTTCCTGGGAAGCCGGTGCTGAAGGTCGAAGGGCTTTACGGCTTCAAAGTCGTTGTTCAGGTACCACAGGTTGACATGCCCCTTATGAAAAAGGGCGGCAGGGCAACGCTCTCCGATGGGCAGAAAAAGGCAGAAGCTGTTATCAGCAGGGTCTATCCGGCAGTAACGGCGGGGACCATGGGAACTATCGAAATAGATGTGAACAAACCGCCTTTTGACATTCCCTCTGGGGGATCAGTAAGTGTGGATGTGATAACAGGAAAAATAGACAAAGGTTTGATTGTTCCGCTCAATGCGCTCCTTGAGAACCGCAAAGGGAGCTTTGTCTTTAAGATTGAGAATAACCAGGCAAAGGTCATCTCCGTTCAGGTTCTCGGCAAAAACAGTGAATTCGCATCTGTAAAGGGTGACATGAAAAACGGTGATATGGTGATTGTCGGTGACGAGGGGAAGCTCCTCAGGATCTCTGATGGTATGCCTGTTATGCCGCAAGAGGCCGCAGGGAAAATGCAATGAGATTTACCGAAAGATATCTCGGGCATCCCTATCTTATAACGTCACTCATTTTTCTGGCCGCTTTCATCGGGATCATCGGCTTTAAAAAGATGCCTATAAATCTGTTCCCTGACAGCGACTATCCCCAGATAGTGGTCCTCGTTCCCTATCCTGGAGCATCGGCAAAGGATGTGGAAGACAAAGTCACGCGGCTTATCGAAAAAGAGCTGAATACTATTGACCAGGTTCGGAAGGTATCTTCATCTACAAAGGATGAGATAACCGCAGTAACTGCGGAATTTGAATATAAAAAGGGTCTTGAGGCCGCGGCAACGGATGTAGCGAATGCCTTGAAAAAGGTAGAAGGTCAATTGCCGTCTGACATCAGGCCGCCCCAGATATTCAAGATAAGCAAGGCGACCCAGCCTGACCTGGTTCTGTCGCTTTCTCCCACGGAAAATTCGCCCTATGACCTTGCAAAGATACGGCAGCTGGCTGATAACAACATCAAAGAAGAACTCCTCAGAATCCCTGAGGTTGCAAATGCAGAGGTCTTCGGAGGATATAATCCGGAACTCACCATATCTGTAAACCCGGACCGTTTGAATAGTTACGGCATCAACATAACACAGGTCATTACGGCAGTTGCAGCGCAAAACCTTAATATTCCCAATGGCCTCATAATAAAGGAAAAGGACCAGTACATACTGAAGACACAGGGAGAACTCGCCAGGGAAGAAGATGCAAAAAACATCATTATTGCCCATATCGAAAGCGGCGATGTCCGGCTGAAAGATGTGGCTGACATTGTCTCCGCCTATCAGGAGAGGCAATCCCTTTATCATGGAAACGGAAGACCTGCAATAGGCATAAGCATCCTTCGCTCCCCTGCAGGCCATGATATGGATACCATCCGTGCGGTCGAAAAGGCGCTCCCGTCGTTGCAGGCAAAATACTCCATGATACATTTCGAGATTGCGGATACACAAAAGGACCTCATTGAGAAGAGCGTTAACAATATGATTGACGCCCTCCGCGACGCCATAATCATGACCGTGTTCGTTATATTCCTGTTCCTTGCAGACATACGGGGCATGATTATAGCTGCCATATCCATTCCTTTTACTTATCTTCTTACCTTTGCGGTGATGTACATCCTCGGCATGGAATTCAACATGGTCACCCTGACAGGGATAATTCTTGCCGTCGGCATGCTTCTGGACGACGCAATTGTAGTTATTGAAAATATTGAGAGAAGGTATCACCAGAGCGGCGAAGATATTAAGACGGCAGTATTCGGAGGAACGGACGAGGTGATGCTCGCCGTCTTCTCGGGAACATATGCAACTATTATGGTCTTGCTGCCCATTATCTTTATAGGCGGCTTTGTCCAGACAATACTGAGACCGCTGTCTTTAACTCTTAGCATCGCCCTTGCCGTCTCGTATATCGTATCGGTCACCGTAATCCCGCTCTTTGCTCCAATGATACTGAAGGCAGAGGCAGGAAAGAACAGGCTTGAAAAGATAGTACAGCTTTTTGACAGATATATCATCTCGCCCATCAGAGATTTTTTTGTGAAAATATTGGGCACAGCGCTGAAACACAGGATGCTCTTTCTCATAGTTGCGGTAATAATACTTGTGCTGAGTTTGAAACAGATGCCTCTTGTAGGAAGAGACCTTATGCCGCCAATGGATACAGGCATTATGAAGATAAGCTTCGAGACAGACTCCAATACATCACTTTTATCCGTTGAAGGGATACTGAACAAAATAGAGGAGAAAATCAAAGAAACACCGGGCGTGCTGAGGATATCAACAACAGCCGGCTCTGAGCCCGGGGTCGTAAGCTTTGGCAGCGGAAGGATACCCCAGCAGGGGCTGATAACCGTCCACCTCGTAGACAGGTTTCACCGGAAAGAGTCCATCTGGCAGATTGAGGACAGGCTCCGTGCGGAGTTCAGAAAGATCGCGGGCCTGAAGTATGTTGACATCTACGATTACGGAGCGACAGCCATGTCATCCATTAAGGCGCCTGTGGACATTATGATAAGCGGCCCTGACGCGGGGATTATCGACTCCATAGGCGTAGGGGTTATGGAGAAATTAAAGCAGGTGAGAGGACTGACAAGCATCTCAAGAGCATGGACATACGATAAAAAGGAGGTCGCATTCAAGGTCGATATGGCAAAGGCCGCCATATACGGCATGTCGCCGGTAACCATATCCCAGCAGATTGCAGCAGCAGTGAGGGGCGGAGTATCCTCTGTATTCAGGGTCCCCGGACAGGACGGCTATTTCATAAGGGTGCAATTTCAACCAAAATTCAGGAATACGACTCAGGATATAGAATCGATGCTTATACAGACGCCCAAGGGCGCAGTGCCTGTAAAGGAACTCGGGGCTTTGTCTTCGATAAAGACGCAGACCTCCCTTTCGAGGCAGTACCTTCAGCCTACCCTCGATATATACGGCTACAGAAGCACAACTGCGGTAAGTCATATCCACGACGATATTGACAAGGTTTTAAAAGATATCAAGCTTCCGCCGGATTACACTATCAAACATGAGGGCGATTTAAAGCAGATGAAGGAGTCATTCGGGAGGCTTGCTGCAGCCCTTTCTATCGGCCTTATACTCCTTTATTTTTCGCTTGTGCCTGCATTTAAATCATGGATACACCCGCTGACCATAATGTCGGCAATCCCCCTTGCGCTCATAGGGGCTGTATGGGCAATGTTATTAACAGGAAAACACCAGTGCCAGCCTTCATTTATGGGTATGATACTCCTTGCCGGAATCGTTGTGAAAAATTCCATACTGCTTATCGATTTTATTGAAGAAGCGCGTGCGAAGGGAGCCGGCCTTATGGATGCGATCATTGGCAGCGTGCGGATAAGGACGAGACCCATACTCATGACCGCAGTGGGGACAAGCGTAGGGATGCTGCCGATAGCGCTTGAATGGGCGATAGGGCTTGAAAGGCTCTCGCCTCTGGCGATTGTGGCAATCGGCGGGCTGATGGTCTCTACATTTCTGACACTGGTATATGTTCCGATTCTTTACAGCCTGTTTGATGAACTGAAAGAGAAAGTGAAGGCATCTCTGCATTCTCTGAAACAGAGATGAGTATGAAAGATTAAACTATAAGGATGGCAAGGTTATGGAGGTGAAGGGAATGAAGATGCAGGAAATCAGGAATATTGCAAAAGAGAGAGGTCTTAAGGTCGGCAAAATGAATAAGACGGAAATTATCAGGTCAATCCAGAGCGCTGAGGGGAATGCCGAATCCGATGCTGGAAATCGGTGTAGGTAAAGACCTGATGAACCGGGGAGATTTGAAGAAACCATTGTTGGCTATTTTAAAGGGGCGGGTTTCCTTTTGATTAAAGATAGAGAAAAAGAGTCTATTTACAGCAAAAAGTTGGCCTTTTTATCCCTGGGTCTCAATGCACTTCTAACTGCTGTAAAATTTCTCCTTTATCCGTTTACAGGGAGTGCCGCTATCCTTGCAGAGGCAGTGCATTCTTCGACAGATGTTGTCGAAAGCCTTCTTGTAATAGCCGGCATATACCTTTCCGAGAAAAAATCAAAACAGTTTCCCTGGGGACTTTACAAGATTGAGAACATTACGGCTATTCTTTCATCCGGACTTATATTTCTTACTGCCTATGAGATAGCAAAGATGATAGCAAGTCCGGTTGCAAATATAAAGAACCTTGACATCGGTTTGGTGGCTGTTTTTTTGATGGCCCTGCCCAATATGTTTTTTTATAAATACGAGTCAGGGATTGCAAAAAACCTGAATTCACCCTCTTTGATGGCAGATGCAGAAAACTGGAAGACTGACACAGTATCTCTGATCGTTGTTGGCGCCGGGATAATAGGCGCAAAATTCTCATATCATATTACGGACAGGATAGCTGCAGTTATAGTGCTGATAGCAGTAATAAAGACGGGATATGGAATTCTCAGGGATTCCATGAAGAGCCTTCTTGACGCTTCTGTTGAGAGAAAGACACTTGATAATATGGAGGACATCATCCGTGGCTTTGAAAATGTAAGCGAAATTGTAGAGGTGAATGCGAGGAACTCAGGCAGATATATATTTGTACGCGCTGTAGTCAGACTTTCCGTAAAAGGTCTTAAAAAGGCCCATGAGATTGCCGAACAGATAGAAAGAAAAATAAAAGAAGGCATTCCATTTGTTGAAAAGGTGTTCATCCATTATGAGCCTGAACAGAAGGAATATCAGCGATATGCTGTGATGCTTGCAGATAGAGAGGGGCTGATTTCAGAACACTTTGCAAAAGCGCCGTTTATTGCTCTGTGGGATTTGGATATTGCCGGCAGAAAAATGATCCGGCATGAGATTATTGAAAATCGGTTCACCGGACTGGAAAAAGGCAAAGGTATAAAGCTCGCAGTGTCCCTTGTTGAAAAGGGAGTGGATGTCCTTTATCTCACAGAAGATCTTGAAGGTAAAGGCCCTTATTATGTCCTTGGCGACGGCGGTGTTGAGATTAAAAAGTTAAATTTAAGAAATTTAAAAGAAGTGATTGAATTGAGCGAGAAAGATTAAACTTAAATGTGCGGACACATGAATTTCTTTAATGCTCTTGCTAATGAATTTATAAAGGGAGGATTTATGAGATACTTGAAGGTGGTTATGATTCTGCTTTTTCTTTCAGTGCCTGCAATAGCATTTACAGCAGAAAAGGCAAAGACCATTGATGAACTTTCAAGGATGTACGACGTATCTTCCTGTAAAACATGCCATGCAAAGATTTTTGAGGAGTGGTCGCAATCCTATCATGCAACTTCCCTTGTCGGTTCACTCGGCACGATGTCGAGTATAGCAGGTGCAGTAAAAGACGGGATGATGAAAGAATGGACTAAGTCCGGCGTAAAAGACATCAAAGATATAAAGGTAGAACATATGATAGTTTGCCTGAAATGCCATCTTCCCCAGATAAAGGATGCATCGGATGAGGTTGCTCAGCAGATTGCAAAGTCAGCCATCGAGGGTGCCACAGGGAATGAAGCTGCAATAGAAACATTAAAAAAGGTCGGCATAAATTGCCTGGTATGCCATAACAGCAAGGCTATTATTCATACATGGGTTGACGGTGAAGTTGAGAGCGATGTTCTCTATGGCAATAAAGAAAGCGCTCATGCTGATGTAAAATTCAAGACCATCAAGAAAAGCCCTGTAATGAAAGAAGCCATCTTCTGTGGCCAGTGTCATGGACTCGGACCAAATTTCGATCTGCCAAATCCTTCACAGTGCGCTACCCTTTATGGAAGTTATCTGCATGCCTATATACCCTCCGGCGGTTCCAGGACATGCCAGGAATGTCATATGAAAAACGGCCACTCTATGTTTTCTTACAGGGACCCTGATCAGGCAAAAAATGCCGTACGCGTTGAAGTCGACGCAAGGGGATATTATTTTCTTCCAAAGGCAGGATATTCTGTTCCGAACGCCGTGCTGACGGTCAAGATGACGAACAATGCAGGACACAGAATTCCTGACGGCTGACCATCACAAAACAGAGTGGTCCTGGATGTGACTGCTAAAACAAAAGATGGTAAAGAAGTATTTACAGAACAGAGGATTTATATGCCGCAGTCTTCTGCTTATGGCAGGGGTGACAAAATGGTCTACAGTCCGTTCAGGAAGTCGGGCATGCTGGCCGACACGAGCCTTCAGCCCGGACAAACAAAGGTGGAGACTTTCTCTATCAAATTCCCATTCGAAGAAAAAGATGGCAAGGTTATAGAGATAAAGGCTAAAGAAATGAATGTGGAAGTAAAGCTCTGGTATCTGCCTTACGGCGGCGACCCTAAAAAAGGAGTTTCGGGAAAAGAACAGTTTTTATTTTTTGAGGAAACAAAGACCGTTACAGTTGAGTAATGCCTGTGTAAAAAAACCTGTTTTAAGCGGGTGCAGGGCTGATTACAAAAAGGAGGTGCATGACATGAAGATGCAGGAAATCAGGAATATTGCAAAAGAGAGAGGTCTTAAGGTCGGCAAAATGAATAAGACAGACCTTATAAGGTCGATTCAAAGAGCAGAAGGAAATGCCGACTGTTTCGGTACAGAACATGTGAATATATGCGGCCAGATAAAGTGCCTCTGGCGGGAAGATTGTCTGGCAATTCGGAATGCGTGAGAAACTGTTTCACAACAAAGCTGCGAGGTATCAAAGGCAAAAGAGAGGAGTCAACTATGTCACTAATAATTGCTGAAAACATTCAAAAAGACTATAAGACAGGCGAGGTAACTGTTAAGGCATTAAAGGGGTTGAGTTTTGAGATAGCTCCTGCATCTTTTGTCTCTTTTGTAGGCCCGTCAGGGAGTGGAAAAACGACCCTGCTTAATCTCATCGGATGCCTTGATAAACCATCAGACGGAAAACTGAACGTTGCGGATACCAATGTCCTGCATCTTGACAGGAAACAGAGCGCGTTGTTCAGGGGGAGCAACATCGGCTTTATCTTTCAGGATTTCAATCTTCTCCCGGTTCTTACTGTTTATGAAAATATTGAATATCCTTTGCTGATGGTGCAGAGCACTCCCGCTTCAGAAAGGAAGAAAAGGGTCACCGCCCTTCTTGAGGCAGTCGGGATGATTGACCAGAAAGACAAATATCCCGACCAAATTTCCGGAGGTCAAAAGCAGAGGGTCGCTGTTGCAAGGGCTCTTGTGACCAATCCCAAGCTTGTCCTTGCGGATGAACCCACTGCCAACCTGGACCACAAGACAGCCTATATGGTCATAGACCTTATGAAGAAGATGAGGGATGAATTCAAAACAACCTTCATATTTTCTACCCATGACCAGAAGATAGTTGGTGAGGTTGAAATTATTTATATGCTTGAGGACGGCGAATTGAAGGGCACAGAAGTGAAGGGAGGTAAACGAAATGGGTAACCTCTTCAAAATTGCCATTAGAAATCTTTTGAGATATAAAAGAAGGACACTGCTAACCGCCTCCCTGATAACAGTAGGCGTGGTCTTTGTCCTCGTATTTATTTCAATCTCAGGCTCATTCAAAAACATGATGATAGGACAGATAACGGACTCTATGCTCGGCCACCTGCAAGTGCACCGGAAAGGTTATGTCGCGTCCATAGATAACCTCCCCCTCAACCTCAATTTAAAGGCAGGCGCCATTGCACGACTCGAAAACATCCTCGATAAACAGCCGGAGATAGAGGCTTACTCCCCGAGAATAAAGTTCGGAGGCATGTTCAGCAACTTTGTCGAGACCACCAATATCAGACTGGTAGCTGTTTATCCCGACAGGGAATTCAGGACAGTCCCGCTCCTCCCGTTAAGGATAACGAGCGGAGGGAAGACCCTTAACAGGGGAGAAATCCTTTTACCGGACCTCCTTGCAAAGGGCATGAAAGTGAAGCTTGGAGATGCGGTTGTTGTGGTGGTAACCAATCAGGACGGCTCGGTCAATGGGAAGCAGTTCAAGGTCGCCGGTATCGTTGAAGGGATAACCGGGCCAGGAGGCCGGGATGGGTATATCCATATAGAAGATGCCGCAGAAGTCCTCAGGATGGAACAAATGGAGATCAGCGAGATTGCAATAAGGCTTAAGGATTTCAACAGGCTCAATTCGTTCAGTCAAAAGCTTGAAGGATTACTCTCAAAGGAGCTTAACCAGCAGGACAAACCGATATTTGAGCTGCACACCTGGGAAAAGCTCTCCCCGTTCTTCAACATAGCACGCATGATAGATGTGATGACATTTTTCATCAAACTTATGCTCATCGCCATCGTCCTTATCAGCATTATGAATGTGATGATAATGGCGGTGTATGAAAGGATACGGGAGATCGGGACAATCGCAGCCATAGGCACGCTGCCGGGAAAGATATTGAACATGTTTGTGATTGAGGGGTTCTGCCTTGGCGTTGTAGGCGCAGCTATCGGCAATATTGTAGGGATTGCCGTAATCCTTATAATCAATATGATGAAAATAACCTTCAACTTCGGCCAGCAGAAAGGGTTACTACTGCAGGCGAATATCTACCCGATGGACATTCTGGTCATATCGGTGACCGTAATAATCGTCTCGGTGATAGCAAGCCTTCAGCCAGCGTTTAAGGCGTCGCGCATGGAGCCTATAAAAGCGCTGAGACATGTATAGAAAGGAAGTACTATGAAAAAAGTTCTATTGGTAGGGATGCTGTTTATCTTTGCATTAACTGTATTAGGTTATGCGGCTCCGGCTGACAAGACAAAGATAGCGGTCGCGTCGGACGCAAACACGCCGGCGTCTGCCGTAAGTCCTGTCGTTGGTCGAAAAGCCCTTACTATCTCGTATTTGACGGCAACGGTGCATTCATTGAAGCCGTTTCAAATCCCCACAAGAACGCAGGTAGCGGAGCAGGCGCGCTGGTTGTTGATTTCCTTGCGGGAAAAGGTGTTACAATTATTATAGCCGGTGCGTATGGGGACAAAATGATAACTGCTATGAAAACAAAGGGCATACATTACATTGAATCCAGGGGGACCGCTGCTGATGCCTTGAAAAAGGCAGTGAAAAAATAGGAGGAGCAGATGTCAAAAACACTCGCTTTCATCATTGCATTAATGATTGCGTTGCCCGCCTATGCCATAGACGGCACAGCGCTGCTCAAACAGGTGGACAGGAACTTAAATCCAGAATCCTATGAGTCGTACCGTAAGCTGATAAATGTAGAGCCTGACGGCAGAAAGAAGGAATATACCCTCTTCTCCGTCAAAAAGGGAGTCGATAAGGTTGCCTCTTTATTCCTTGCGCCGGCAAGCGAAAAGGGAAGAAGCACCCTCAGGCTCGGAGACAATATGTGGCTTTATATACCGAATGTAGGGAAACCGATTCGCATAACTAGCCTCCAGTCCGTGGTCGGTGGCGTATTCAATAATGCCGACATCCTTCAGCTTGATTACGCGGCAGAATATGATGTGGAAAAGGTTGAGGAAAAGGGAGCTGAATATCTCCTTTATCTCAAGGCAAAGACAAAGACCGTGGCTTATGACAGGTTAAAGATATGGGCGGACAAAGGGAAAAAACTCCCGACAAAAATTGAGTGCCTCACAGGGGCCAATATGCTTATCAAGACGATCTATTTTAAGGAGGTAAAGGATTTCGGCGGCGGCATCACGAGGCCTTCTGTCATAGAGACCGACAGCCCGCTTTATAAGGGCTACAAATCGGTAATGATATTCGCGAAGCTCAAGAAGAGAGACTTCAAAGACGAGGTCTTTACCCTGACCTTTATGCCGAATCTGGAGTCGCTGCGATAGCGGAAGACAGACATCAGGTTACAGATGACAGACATTAAAAGACTTAAAACAATAAGTTGCAGCTTTCCAGTTCTTTTATCTGTTGTCTGTATTCTGTATTCTGTTGTCTGTATTCTGTCCCCTGCCAATGCAGAGGAATATTCCTTTGACATAACAGAGACGGAGAAAAAGCTTTATCATATCGGCGGCTATGCAGAATTGAAGCCTGTCCTTTTCGGACTGGACAAGAATGCAGCACTCTACAAGCTCAAGTTCTACAATTGCGACGAAGGGGCAACAATTCAAGAATATAACGCCACGCTCCAGCTGGAAGGAAGCCTGGAAAAAGGAATTGCACGTCTTTTTGTGAGAACAAACACTGACTATAAAAAATCATATCTCGGCGTCGACCAGAAGACTATTATTTACGAAGGTTTTCTGTCATTGAAGCCTTCATCGTCACTGACCATAGATATGGGCAAGAAAACCCTCAAATGGGGCAAGGGCTATGCGTGGAACCCTGTGGCCTTTATTGACAGACCGAAAGACCCTGACGACCCTGAACTTAGCCTTGAAGGTTTTATTATCGCGTCTGCGGACTACATAAAGAGTTTCCAAGGGCCGCTGAAGACCGTTTCCTTTACGCCCGTCTTGGTCCCCGTCTATAAACATGTGAATGTTACCTTCGGGGAGTTCAATAAGCTGAATTTCGCAGCCAAGCTCTATCTCCTCCTTTATGACACGGACATTGATTTCATCATCCTTACAGGGGGAAGCAAAACAACAAGGTATGGTGTGGATTTTTCCCGGAATATCAGCACGAACCTTGAGATACACGGCGAGTTTGCTTTTATAAACGACTATAAAACAAATTTCATTGACAGCAACGGAAATAACTTTGAAAAAAAGTATGATGCAAAAAGCTATCTGATAGGAATAAGGTATCTCACAGAAAAAGAGGCCACTTTCATTCTAGAATATTACAGAAACGGCACCGGCTTTACCTACGGCGAGATGAAGGATTATTTTTCATTCATAAATAAAGGCTATGATTCGTATATTTCCACCGGCAGCGATACGCTGCTTAAAAAAGCAGTGACCGTTACAGAAGGCAATTACGGCAGGCCGAATCCGAAGAGGGACTACATATATTTACGTGTAAGCCAGAAAGAGCCCTTTGATATTCTCTATTTCACGCCTTCCATAACAGGTATACTGAATATTGATGACAGAAGCTTCTCCCTTTCACCTGAATTGCTATATACAGGGATTACCAATCTTGAATTGAGGTTGAAGACAGCCTTTATTGCAGGTGAAAGGAAAAGTGAATATGGAGAGAAACAGAATGATTGCAGGGCAGAATTAAGGATAAGGTATTATTTTTGATGGAAGCAGTCATAGTAAAAGAACTGAGAAAAAGTTATAACACATTTCCAGCCCTTGACGGAATTAATTTCGCGATAAGGAAGGGGGAGGTTTTCGGTCTTCTTGGTCCAAATGGTGCGGGCAAGACCACGACTATCAGAATACTTTCAGGATTACTAAAACCTCAATCAGGAAGTGTAAATATAATGGGATATGATGTTGTGAGTAATTCAGTTAAGGTCAAAAGAAATATTGGCGTGGTTCCTGAAACGTCAAATCTGTATCCTGAACTCACTTGTACTGATAATCTTGTTTTTGCAGGAAGGCTTTATGGAATGAGCGCAAAGAATGTAAAAGCAAAAGCAGATGAACTTCTTCATTTATTTAGCCTTCAGGAAAAGAGCGAAGTACTCTTTGGTAAATTATCAAGCGGAATGAAAAGAAAACTTACTATGGCAGCAGCTCTCATCCATGACCCACCTGTTTTGTTCCTTGATGAGCCTACTACTGGACTTGATGTAATGAGCGCAA
>Ga0078972_1013183_pt1 | contig 13784 bp, 10 predicted proteins | sample YelNatPaOPGAMG01_FD_67568 | JGI IMG/M metagenome (GOLD analysis project Ga0078972, IMG submission 67568) | Hot spring thermophilic microbial communities from Obsidian Pool, Yellowstone National Park, USA - OP-RAMG-01 (SPADES assembly) (version 2) | ecosystem: Environmental > Aquatic > Thermal...
CTGTCCGGAAGGGGCTGGCGGGTGCGCAGGCAGCCCGTGGGGCTACGGGTTCGACTCGTGGCAAGCCGATTTCTTCGATCCAGCAAAACGGCTCCTTGCGGCTGCCCCATGGGTAATGGTGCGCGGCAACCACGAATCCTGTGATCGTGCAGGTCAGGGATGGTTCCGCTTCCTCGATACGCAGCCCTTTGCCCCATCGAGGTCCTGCGACAACCCTGAAGAAGATCCAGTGGGAGATTTCAGCGAACCCTATTCGGTGCCGATCGCGGGCGATACGCAGCTGATCGTGTTCGATTCGTCGAAAGCCGCCAATTCGGCATACTCTCCTGAAGACGCCGCCTACCAGACCTACCTGTACCAGTTCCGCAAAGTCGACGAACTGGCTGGCAGGATGCCGCACAGCTTTTTTCTCAGCCATCATCCAGTGCTGGCTTACGCGCCGGATGAAGGAAAAGAGGATGGGCCGGCCCATCCCGGGAACAGGGGTCTGCAATCCGTCATGCAGGCGATTCACCCGCTACGTCTTTTTTCTCCTGGCATCGATGCAGCGTTTCACGGCCATGTCCATCTTTTTGAGGCGCTGGATTTTGCGGACGATCACCCCGCCACTGTCGTGACCGGAAATTCCGGAACCGCAACCGACAATCCGCTTCCGAAAACGCTGCCCCAAAGTGAACAGCCTGCGCCGGGAGCGATGGTGAACCGAATCGTCTCGGAGTCGGAGGTCGGCTTTCTCACCATCGAGCGCATCGGCAAGCAATGGCTGATCACCGAACGGAACCGCTACGGCAAGCCGCAAGTGCGCTGCGCCCTGCGCGGCCAGTCCCTGCTTTGTGCCAGACTGTAGCCAAATGGCGTTCTACTTGCTCTGCTTCATGGTAGGATAGGAATCCTCAATGGAGCTGAATATGCGCGTCCTGATTGTCGAAGACGACCCCATGATCGGCCGGAATCTCGCCCTGGCGCTGAAGGAAGCCGGCCTGATCGCGGATTGGGTTCAGGACGGCATCCAGGGACTGGAAGCTGCAAAAACTGGGCATTATGCCGTGGTTCTGCTCGATCTGGGATTGCCCCGAAAATCCGGGATGGACATCCTGAAATCGATGCGCAGCAGCGGGATCGACACGCCTCTCCTCATTATCACCGCGAGGGACGGCATCGATGATCGCGTCGAAGGGCTGGATCTCGGCGCCGACGATTATCTCGTCAAGCCTTTCAGCTTCAAGGAACTGCTGGCCAGGATACGCGCGATCCTGCGCAGGCAGGGCGGGGGCGCCGCATCGCTCGTCGGCAACGGCGAAATCACCCTCAATCTGGCCTCCCACGAGGCCACCTACCGGGGCAAGACACTGGCCCTTTCGGCCAAGGAATTCGCACTGCTGCACACGCTCGTCGCCCATCCCGGAACGATCTATTCGCGCAGTCAGATCGAGGAGCACATCTACGGATGGGGCGAGGAAGTCGAAAGCAATGTCGTCGACGTAATCATCCATTACTTGCGCAGAAAATTCGACAGCGAAATCATCCGCAATGTGCGCGGCATCGGCTGGATGGTGGTGAAATGAACTCGCTGAAGAAGCAACTCATCATTCTGCTGGTCGGACTGCTCAGCATAGTCGGCATGCTCGCCGGCAGCATTTCCTACATGCTCGCAAAAAACGACGCCGGGGAATTGCTCGATCACCAGATGCGCGAGGTCGCGCGGAGCATCGACGAAGGCTCCCAACTCCCCGCGATGCAGGCCAGATTTTTCTCCGAAACAGAGGAAGAGCGGGAGAGCGATTTCGTCATCCAGTCGTGGTATGAAAGTGAGCCCGTCAAGTCAACCCGCCCCGATTTCATATTGCCCAGGAAAAGCCAGACCGGGTTTTCCGACCTCACGATGCATGGCAAAAAATGGCGAACCTATACCATCGTCTATCCAGATCGCACCGTGCAGGTTTCCCTGTCAGGGGAAGTCCGCCGTGAAATCGCTACCGCTGCCGCCCTGCGTTCGGTATTGCCCATAGCCGGACTGATCCCGCTTTCCTGGATTCTCGTGGCCGTGGTTGTCGGGCGCATCCTTAAACCGCTGGACGCCGTCACGGCGGCTGCGACCCAGCGCGATGCCTCGAGCCTCGACCCCTTGCCTGCCGAAAACGTCCCGCAGGAAATCGCTCCCCTGATCGCAGAAATGAATGCCCTGCTGCTGCGTCTCGGGGATGCGCTCGAATCCCAGCGTCAGTTCGTATCAAATGCCGCGCATGAACTGCGCACGCCGCTCGCCGCGCTTCAGCTGCAAATCGAGAACCTTTCCCTTTGCCAGTCGCGGGAGGATATGGATGCGCGCATCGGCGAATTGAAAGCCGGCGTCCACCGCGCGTCCCACCTCGTCAACCAGCTGCTGAGAATGGCTCGCTTCGAAGCGGAAAATGCGTCGGCCAGGCACAATGCCGATCTCGGCCAGATCGTAAAAACCTGCATTGGCAGCCTCATTCCGCTTGCCGAGAAAAAGGGCATAGACCTGGGAATGGTGCGCGACGAGGCGGTCGTCATTCAGGCAAATTCGGATGCGCTGCGCATCCTGTTCGACAATCTCATCGACAACGCGATACGCTACACGCCTTCCGGGGGCAGAATCGACGTCAGCGTGATTTCGGCAGGGAAAAAAGCCTATGTGGAAATCGCCGACAACGGCCCCGGCATTCCAGAGCATCTTTTGCCGCGCGTCTTCGACCGTTTTTTCAGGGCCAGCGGGCAGTTGATCGAAGGGAGCGGCATCGGGCTTGCCATCGTGAAGGCAATAGCGGATCGGGAGTCAGCCGAAGTCACCCTGTCCAACAGAACGGACGGGGCCGGGCTGATTGCGAAGGTCGCGCTTTCGGCGTCCTAGCGCTTCCCGCAGCCCTCTGCAACCGAAATGCGCGATCAGGCTTCGATCGCTTCCGCCTTCGAATGGTCCGCCGCGATCAGCATGTACATCGACGGCACGACGAAGAGCGTGAACAGCGTGCCGATTGCGATTCCGGTCAGAATCACGAGTCCCATGTTGTAGCGCCCCGCGGCTCCCGCCCCCGAAGCCGTCACGAGCGGCAGCACCCCCAGCACCATCGCGGCTGTCGTCATCAGGATCGGGCGCAGCCTGATCGATGCGCCTTCGACGATCGCCTCCAGCTTGCTTTTTCCTTCCATCTGCATCTTGTTGGCGAACTCGACGATGAGAATGCCATGCTTGCTGATCAATCCGATCAGGGTAACCAATCCAACTTCGGTATAAATATTGAGGCTGGCTCCGCCCACGCCTATGGCGATGAAAATCATCGCCCCGCATATCGACATCGGCACGCTGACGAGCACGATGAGCGGATCCCTGAAGCTTTCGAACTGGGCGGACAGGGCGAGGAAAATGATGATGAGCGCAAAAGCGAACGTCACGAGAAGCGCGGAGGATTCCTGTTCATATTGCCGCGACTGACCCGCGTAATCGATGCTGTAGCCCTGGGGCAGCACTTCACCGGCGATTCTCTTCATGGTGGCGAGCGCATCCCCCATGGTCACGCCGGGCATGGGCACTCCCGAGATCGTCGCCGCATTGAGCTGCTGGAAATGGTTGACCGATTCAGGCACGACATTCGTCTTCAGGCTGACCACGGTGGAAAGCGGGAAAACCGTCCCTGCGCTGTTCTTGACGTAGTAATCGTTCAGCTGGTCCGCATTCAGGCGCTGCTGCTGCATGACTTCAGGAATCACCTTGTACGAGCGGCCGCCCAAGCTGAAATAGTTGATGTATCCCTCGCCCAGCATGGCGTTCAGGGAGCTGCCTATGTCCTTCATGGTGAGCCCGAGCAGCGCAGCCTTGTCCCGGTCTATGACGATGCTGGTCTGGGGCTTGTCGATCTTGAGATCGTTGTCCAGGAAAATGAACATGCCGCTCGCCTGGGCTTTCGCCTTCAGCTCATCCGAAACTTCGAGAAGCTTGTCGTAAGAGTCCGTGGTGCCGATGACGAACTGCACCGGCATTCCCCTGCCGCCTCCGGGCAGGGGCGGTCTCTGAAATACCGCGGCGCGCACGCCCGCGATGCCATTGAGCTTTTTCTGAATCTCGGGCAGCAGCTGCATGGTGCTGCGCTTCCTCTCGTCCCAGGGCTTGAATACCATGCCCGCTATTCCGGTATTGAGTCCCTGCAGACCGTCCAGCTGGAATACGTGGTCGGTTTCCGGATAGGAAGCGAAAGTTTTGTAGACCTGCCTGGAATTCAACTGGGTCTGCGCGAGCGTGGCGTCCGGGGAGGCGGTGAGCATGGAGATCAGCACGCCCTGGTCTTCCTGGGGAGCGAGCTCGGATTTCGAGGTCGCATAAAGGAAGTAGATACTGCTCAGAATGATGATGGCAAAAACGGAGACCACCGGCAGGCTCGAAAGCACCCCGTGAAGACGCTTCTGGTAGCCGGCATGAAGCGCACTGAACTGCCTGTCGATGAATTTGACGAGGCGACTGTCCGCGTCGTGGCCCTTCAGAAAGCGCGAACACATCATCGGGGAGAGCGTCAGGGCGATGATCGCCGAAACCGTGACGGAGCCTGCCAAAGTGAAGGCGAACTCGGTGAAAAGCGCTCCGGTCAGTCCGCCCATGAAGCCGATCGGCACATAAACCGCGACCAGAACGACAGTCATGGCAAAAATCGGGCCGACCAGTTCCTTGGCGCTCAACAGGGCCGCCTTGAACGGCGTCATGCCCTGCTCCATGTGGCGGTTGACATTTTCGACCACGATGATCGCATCGTCCACCACCAGCCCTATCGCAAGCACCATGGCGAGCAGGGTGAGCAGATTGATGGTATATCCGAGAACCAGCATGATGAAGAAGGTTCCGATCAGGGAAAGCGGCATGGCGATCACCGGGATCAGCACGGATCGCGCGGAACCCAGGAAAAGGAAGATGACGACCGTCACGATCAGAAGCGCCTCGACGAGGGTGCTGATCACCTCGTGGATGGAGCTGTTGACGAACTTGGTCGAATCGTAAACGATCTTGCCCTGCAATCCTTCGGGGAGGGCGGCCTCGATCGGGGGGAACGCCTTGCGGACGCCCTGTATCACGTCGAGCAGATTGGCCGAAGGCGCAACCTGAATCCCGATGTAAACTGCGGTATCGCCATCGAAACCCACGGACGTGTCGTAATTCTCGGAGCCCAGGGTGACCCGCGCCACATCGCCCAGCCGAACGATGGCCCCGTTTTCGGCCTTGACGACGAGGTTCCTGAATTCATCGACAGTATGCAACCCGGTATTCGCCGTCAGATTGACCGTCACCATCTGCCCCTGGGTGCGTCCGACTGCGGAAATGAAGTCGTTGTCGGCAAGCGCCGTGCTGACGTCGGCAGGGGTGACATGGTAGGCAGCGAGTTTTCCGGGGTCCAGCCAGGCGCGCAGCGCGAACTGCCGCTTGCCTATGATTTCGGCTGTCTGAACCCCTGCGACCGCCTGAAGTTTGGGCTGCACGACGCGGATCAGGTAATCGGTGATCTTGTTGGTGGAAAGCACCTTGCTGTGAAAGCCGATATACATCGCATCGATGGTATCCCCGATCGCCACGGTGATGATGGGCTGCTGCGATCCGGGAGGAAGCTGGTTGAGGACCGCGTTGACCTGGGTGTTGATCTCGGTGAGCGCCTTGTTGTAATCGTAATTGAGCCTGAGGGTCGCCATGATCGTGCTCGCCCCCAGCGTGCTGGTCGATGTCAGGTAGTCTATGCCGTTGGCCTGGGCAATCGAATTTTCCAGCGGCGTCGTGATGAATCCCGCCACCAGCTTCGGATCCGCGCCAGGATAAGTGGTCGTTACCGTCACTACCGCATCCTGGGTCACGGGAAACTGGCGCACGGACAACAGCCCGAAAGAGCGCAAACCCAGCACCAGGATCAGCAGGCTGACCACGGTGGCAAGCACCGGCCTCTTGATGAATATGTCCGTGAAATTCATGATGCGCCCTTATTCGTCGACAGGCTTGGGCGCGGCATCGTTGCTCGGCACAACCTTGTTGTTGACGATCACATGGCTGCCGCTTCTCAGCTTGATCTGCCCGCTCGTCACCACGATCTCCCCGGCCTTCACGCCGGAAAGGATGGCCACCTGATCCCCGCGCATCGAACCGGTATGCACGAAACGCTGCTTGGCGACCAGTGCGGCTTTCCCGTCAGGTCCGCGGCTTTCCTCGACAACGTAAACCGTCGCGCCATAAGGATTGAAAGCCACTGCAGTCTGGGGAAGCGTCAGATAATTGTGCACGCCCCCGGCATCGACAGCGACTGAAGCGTACATGCCAGGCAACAACTGGCGGCTGGAATTGGGAATCGTCGCCTCGACCATCACGTTTCGCGTGGCAGGATCGACCTTCGGATCGATAGCATTGATTTTTCCGGAAAAAACCTTTCCAGGATAGGCATTTGCAGCAATGGCAATCTTCTGCCCCACGACAAGCCCGGGAATCTGCTGCTCCGGAATGGAGAAATCGGCGTAGATCGGATCGACCTGCTGCAAGGTTGCGATCTTGTCGCCCGGATTAAGATATTGCCCGGGCTGAACCGTGGTGATGCCGATGCGGCCGGAAAAGGGCGCGCGTATCGTCTTCTCGGCCACCTGCGCCCGCTGCTCGTCGACCTGCGCCTGCTTGTTGCTCAGGTCTGAGGCGTCCGCATCCAGCTGTGCGCGGCTGATCGCCTGGGCATCGAATTGCGCCTTGTCCCGGTTGTAGACGATTTTGGCAAGATCGCGCGCAGCCTCCAGCGAATGCAGCTTGGCGACATCGGGATCGGCATCGAGCTGTACCAGCAAGTCCCCTGCCTTCACGTCCTGCCCGGACTTGAATGAAACGACCCGGATCTGCCCCGCAATTTCGGTCGTCACGTCCACGCCTTTCACCGCGCGCAGCGTACCCACCGATTTCAGCTCAGGCTGCCACGGAGTTTCCTCGGCCTTGATGGTCGTGACCGTCACCGGCGGGGCCATATTCGCGCTCATGTATTTCTTGATCATGTGCGCCTTGAATGCCTGGAAACCGAAAATCCCCCCGAAAAGGACGCCCAGACTTGCCAACATGATGATCATTCGTTTAGTCATCGGATACTTTCCCGTCTTTCGAGTTATGCCACCAGCCCCCGCCAAGGGCCTGGAAAAGAGCGGCCGTATCGGCCATGCGCGTGGCCTTAGCCCCGATCACGGCAATCCGGCTTTGCTGATACTGGCGGTCTGCGGCGAGGAGCGAGAGATAGCTCGCGGCGCCAAGATCAAACTGCTTTCTGACAAGATCGAGCGCATCCTTCGAGCTGATCTCTGCATCCTGATCGGCCTTCAATGTCGCGGCATCGGATTCCAGCGCCCTCAGCACGTCGGCGACATTCTGGAAGGACTGCAAAACCGTGGCACGATACTGGGCAAAAGCATTGTCAAAAGCGGCCACCGCAGATTTCTTCTTTGCCTTCAGCGTTCCCGCATTGAAAATGGGCTGCAGCAGGTTGCCGCCGATGCTCCAGATGTTGGTATTGTTGCTGAACATGTTCGATGTGGCGATCGATTCGCTGCCCACATTGGCGGAAAGCGTGATCTGCGGATACAGATTGGCTGTCGCGACGCCGACCTGTGCGCTGGCTTCATGCAGCAGCGCCTCGGCTGCCCGGATATCCGGACGCTGCTTCGCGAGCTCGGACGGCAGGCTGACGGGGAGATTTTCCGGAAGATGCAGTTCTTCGAGCCTGATTGCCGGCAGGCTCGCATCCTGCGGCGTCTTGCCCACATAAACCGCCAACTGGTGACGTACCTGGGAAAGCGCCTTTTCCAGCGGAGGAAGGCTCGCCCTCGCCTGGGCAAGTTGCGCCTTCTGGACCAGCAGGTCGGCCTTGGAAACCCCGCCGAGCTTGAGCTGATTCTCGACAATGCGGACCTGCTTTTCTTCGGATGAGATGATTTCCCTGGTCGACGCAATCTGCTCCCTCAGGGAAGCCTCGGTCACGGCAGAAGTGACGACATTGGCCGTCAGTGCGATGATGGCCCCCTGGTACTGGAAGCTTTCGTATTCGACCTGCGCCGCCTGGGATTCGATCTGGCGCCGCAGTCCGCCAAAAAGATCTATCCCATAGGAAACCTGGACCGACGCGTTGTAGAGATTGAATATGCTGGGGGCTCCCGTGCCGCCGAATATCGCGGGGGAGAAGCGCTGCCGCTGCGCCCCGAGATTCAGGTTGGCCTGGGGAAACTCAGCTCCCGCCTCGGCTGCGAGATTCTCCTGAGCCTGAGTGAGCGTCGCCCGGGCAGCGTCCAGGCTCGGGCTGCCGGCAAGCGCATTCTTGACGAGAATGTCCAGGGAAGCGGAATGGAACAGTTTCCACCATTCCTTGGGAATATCGGCGCCCCGTTCGAAATGCTGCGATATGCCGCCTGCAGCCGCGGTTTTCCCGGGCATGGCGGTTTCCGTATAGCGGGTCGCCTTCGGGCTTTCCGGATGATGGAAATCCGGCCCGACAGCGCATCCGGCCAGCGTCACGCCGGCAAGCAAAACGGTCATCTTCGATCTCAAGCGGCACCTCTGCTCATCGATCCACCCCTTGTTCAAGCTGCAGACAGGAAAGCGCGCGCTCGAAAGCTTCGAGATCCACTCCGGAACATGCTTTCGAAAGCGCATCGAGTAGCTTTTCGACCTGCTTCGCGCCTGCAATCTGACGCTGCATTCCAATTTCGGTGACTGCCGCCCTGACCGTCCGCCTGTCCGCATGATCGACGGCACGAACCACCAGACCATCGGCCTCCAGCCTGTCCACAAGCTGAGTGATGTTCGAGCGCACGCAGGTCAGCTCGTCCGCAAGCTCTCCGAGCCCCAGAGAATGGCCGGCCTGCACGAGCTTAGACAGTGCGGCGAACTTCGGGCCGGTCAACCCCTCGATCGACAGCGCCTCTTCATACCGCCTTTCGAGTTCGTGCGCGGCATGAACCAGGGAAAACATCAGCCTGTCGGTTTCGCGTTCCGAGCCGATATTCGGAAATATTTTATTCATATATGAATAATGCAGGTAGCAATGACCCTTGTCAAGAACATAATGAGAGCCATTCGCGTTACAAATTGTAACCGCTGCGGAATTACTTCTGCGCCACGCAATCCACGTAATAATGCATCTCGCCGTCGATTTCTTCCTCGACCAGTCCGTGGATGTCGGTCTCGAACCCCGGGAACCTTCTGTTGAAGTCGCGCGCGAACTGGAGATACTGGACGATGGTTCTGTTGAACCGCTCTCCCGGTATCAGGAGTGGAATGCCTGGCGGATAGGGCGTCAGCAGAATGCTGGTGATCCTGCCCTCAAGGTCGTCTATGCCGATGCGCTCGATCTCCCGGTGCGCCATCTTGGCATAGGCATCTGCGGGTTTCATGGCCGGCACCATGTCGGAGAGATACATTTCCGTGGTCAATCTGGCGATATCGTTGGCCTTGTAAACGCCGTGAATCTGCTCGCAAAGATCCCTGAGTCCGACCGCCTCGTTTTCCGGGTATTTCGCAACGAATTCGGGCAGGACGCGCCACAGGGCCTTGTTGCGGTCATAGTCGTCCTTGAACTGCTGCAAGGCAGTTACGAGCGTGTTCCAGCGTCCCTTGGTGATGCCGATGGTGAACATGACGAAGAACGAGTAGAGCCCCGTTTTTTCGACGATGACGCCGTGCTCCGCAAGGTACTTCGTGACGATCGAAGCGGGTATGCCAGTGTCGGCGAAATCGCCGTCGACGTCGAGTCCGGGCGTGATGATGGTCGCCTTGATCGGGTCCAGCATGTTGAAGCCCTTCGCCAGTCGCCCGAACCCGTGCCAGCGCTCGTCCCCGCCAAGCATCCAGTCTTCTCGCCCGCCGATTCCTTCTTCGCAAAGCCCGTTCGGCCCCCAGACCTTGAACCACCAGGAGTCGCCGTATTCCTCGTCCACCTTGCGCATGGCCCGGCGAAAATCCAGTGCTTCCAGGATCGATTCTTCGACGAGCGCGGTGCCGCCAGGCGCATCCATCATCGCTGCGGCGATGTCGCAGGAGGCGATGATCGCATACTGGGGGCTGGTCGAGGTATGCATCAAATAGGCTTCGTTGAAGCGATGACGGTCGAACTTGGTGGTTTCGGGTTCCTGCACCAGGATCTGGGAAGCCTGGCTGAGTCCGGCGAGCAGCTTGTGCGTTGACTGGGTCGAAAACACCATGGTATCTCTGGAACGCGGCCTGTCGCGTCCTATGGCATGCATGTTCCTGTAGAAATCGTGGAAGGCGGCATGCGGCAGCCAGGCTTCGTCGAAATGCAGCGTATCGATGCTGTCTCCCAGCACTTCCTTGATCATCTCGACGTTGTAGATCACTCCGTCGTAAGTGCTCTGGGTGATGGTCAGGATGCGCGGCTTGGTCTTCAAGTCCCTGGCAAAGGGATTCGCCTCGATCTTTTTCCTGATGTTCTCGGGTCTGAATTCTTCAAGGGGGATCGGGCCGATGATGCCGTAATGGTTTCGCGTCGGCATGAGAAAAACGGGGATCGCCCCGGTCATCATGATCGAATGCAGGATGGACTTGTGGCAGTTGCGGTCGACGACGACGATATCCCCGGGAGCCACCGTCGCGTGCCAAACCATCTTGTTGGAGGTCGACGTGCCGTTGGTGACGAAAAAAAGATGATCCGCATTGAAGATGCGCGCCGCATTGCGCTCTGAAGCGGCGACCGGCCCGGTATGATCCAGCAGCTGCCCCAGCTCCTCGACCGCGTTGCAGACGTCCGCCCGCAGCATGTTCTCGCCGAAGAATTGATGGAACATCTGCCCCACCGGGCTTTTCAGGAATGCCACGCCGCCGGAATGGCCGGGGCAATGCCAGGAATAGGATCCGTCGTTGGCGTAATGGACCAGCGCCCTGAAAAAGGGAGGAGAGAGCGAATCGAGATAGTGTTTCGCTTCGCGGATGATATTCCTGGCGACGAATTCCGGCGTATCCTCGAACATGTGAATGAAGCCGTGCAGTTCCTTGAGCACGTCGTTCGGAATATGGCGCGATGTCCTCGTCTCGCCGTAGAGGAAGATCGGGATATCCTCGTTCCTCAAGCGAATTTGCCCAACGAAATCTCTGAGCTGGGAAAGCACGCTTTCAACTTCTGCCGGAGAGCCTCCGCCGAATTCCTCGTCGTCTATGGAAAGCACAAATGCCGAAGCCCTGCTCTGCTGCTGGGCAAACGAGGTGAGATCGCCGTAGCTTGTGACTCCGAGCACTTCCATCCCTTCATCTTCCAGCGCCTTGACGAGTGCGCGAATGCCGAAACCGCTGGTGTTTTCCGAGCGAAAATCCTCGTCGATGATGATGATGGGAAAGCGGAACTTCATGATGGAATCCTCTGGCCTTTATTGCTGCGGATTGTCGCACAAATCCGGGCAATGCGGTCGGATTTGGCCAAATTTCAGCGCCCCTGGCAAACTTGACAGAAACTGCAGCTAGTCAATAGAATGGAAAGCGCAATCGTTGATTCACACATCAACGCCTGCAAGGGCAAACCCGTCGAAAGGCGGGGACGCAAAACTTCCGGGCTAAGGGAAAATTCCTATCCGACTCCAAAGTCGGGCGCCAGCGGGGTCGCCAGGTCATCCATCGCTGCCGCGCCTGACATTCCGCTCTGCATACCTTTGGCTCCATATCACGGGCATTCCCTGAATGAGCAAGGTTGACAAGCAAAAACGTCGCATCATCGTCAAGATCATCCGGAAGGCGGAACATGGGGGCAAAAAAGGCATTTGGAAAATAGTCTATGCCGATTTTGTCACGGCCATGATGGCTTTCTTTCTGCTGCTTTGGCTGATCACCGTTTCTTCCAGAAACGAACTCATGGGTGTCGGCGAATATTTCAGGAAACCGGTCAGACTCGCCTTCTTGGGCGGGAAAGCCAACGATGACGATACCAGCATCGTCGGCCAGGGAGGCACGGATCTGACCCGGACCTCAGGCCAGGTCGCCAGGACGACAGATCCAGCAACTGCAGAGAAAGCGATGCACCGTCTTGAATCCGAAAGCCTGCAGCAATTGAAGATGCGCATTGAAAAGGCAATGCAAGCCGACCCTGCGATGCTGGGATTCAGGCATCAGATGCTGATCGATATTACGGCGAACGGTCTGCGCATCCAGATCGTCGACGACAAGAATCGTCCTATGTTCGACCGTGGAAGCGCCATACTCCAACCCTATGCGATCGCGATTCTCCATGCCATAGGAAAGATGCTCAATACTGTGGCAAACAGAATCAGCCTTTCCGGTCACACCGATGCTACCCCTTATCAGGGCGGCGCAAGAAACTACAACAACTGGGATCTTTCCCTCGACCGTGCCAACGCATCGAGGCGGGCTTTGATCGAAGGAGGCATGGATGCAGCCAAGGTGCTGCGGGTTATCGGACTCGCTTCCGCCATTCCGCTAGACAGGAAGGACGCTTTCGATCCCATCAACAGGCGGATCAGCATCATCGTCATGAAACAGGAGGCGGCAAAGTCCGCCGCCGGCAATTGAAGGACCGAAGGGGCGCCTGCCTCTTCGGTCCTTCAATCACCCGTGGGTATTGATCATACTGCCTACAGAATTCGCGCCCTGCAGATTCTGCGAAAGCGTCTGGAGGAAGTTCGTCAAGGATGCCTGGCTTCCCGATGCGCCCTGAGCGTTCAGCAGATTCTGAAAATTCTGCTGCAGTGCGATGTCGGTCGAATTCGATTTTGAGTTCGGAGACGACAGCTGCTGGATCAGGCCCTGCAGCCTGCCCTGCATTCCGCTTTGCCCAGAAATCGCGGAAACGCTTCCCATGCTATTGCTTCCCTGCACCCCTTGAGCTTGCAGCGCAGCCATCAGGCTTTGCACGAATGCAGACATGGCTTGCTGCGATCCCTGGGTCGAAGAATTTGAACCGGAAACCCCGATTTGCGAAAGCGATTGGCTGAGCGCATTGGAAAAACCACCGCTCCCACCCGCGCCGCCATCTCCGTCGCCATCCCCTGCGGCAGATAAGCCACGCTTGCCGGTGCGGCCAATATGCTGGAGCCCGTAACTGCCGCCCTGTATGCCGCCGATTGACATGAATGCCTCCTTTCGTTGATCTTGGCTGAAGCTTCAGGAGACTGTATCGCAATAACCGGGCCAGTTCCGGCAACAGCATGGAAAATACCAAAACCGCCCGGCAAAACGAAATATTGTCAATACATATCAATATGTTGTGCAATAACCAGGAAATCGGCACACAGCAGAACTCGCCGCATCAGGCGGCAGCTATTGCCGAATCAGCGGAAGGAATTGCCGGCGGTGCCGTTGCAAAGCGCCGCCGGCACGATCTAGGATTTTTTCTGGGTGAGCGGACAGGTGTTCACACCGATCACGCTATACAGCGGGCACCAGCCCATCAAGGCCGTTGCAATCGGCACTATGCCGATCAGCCCAAGAAATTTCATGCTGCCTTCCAGGATGAAGAACAGACTCAACAGCCCGATTCCGACGACGATCCTGACGATTTTGTCAGCGCTTCCCACGTTGGTTTTCATGATGCCTCCCCTATTAGAGTTTTCTAATGCTGCTTCAATTATAGACCAACCCAAGCAGCTATGAAGCCGTTTCATTGGCCGGCGATGCCTCGTGCAAGCTGTCCATTTTTGCGAGCTGGGGAAAAAGCCGCATCCAGATCAGCGCAACCAGAAACGTGCCTACTCCCCCAAACACAACGGCAGGGAACCGGCCCCACCCCAAAGGGGGCAACCCTGGCCCCCAATTCGCCACCCTG